>OHDN01000522.1_pt1 | contig 24353 bp, 20 predicted proteins | sample 1566971 | NCBI WGS metagenome assembly OHDN01 (sample SAMEA3879538, study PRJEB24766) | human gut metagenome | biome: human-associated habitat; feature: feces | place: USA | collected 1985/1987
CCGCCGTCATATGCTAAAAAGCCGCTGACCGGCAAATGCGTGCCTGTTTTACTCCTGATCCATACGCAGAAGTGTTCAGAACGCGGGGGGCTTTGAAAAGCTGACGGGGCCGCAGCGATTTCTCGCTGCAGCCCCGTTTAAATTTGTTCAGCGGCCCTGATAGTATCTGTACAGGAAGGTCACGATCTGGGCGCGGGTGCAGTAGGCGTCCGGGCTGAAGGTCGTGTCGCTGGTGCCGGTGGTGATGCGGTTGTCATAGGCCCAGAGGATGGCGTCGTAGTTGTACGCCGTGGTCTTGACATCCGTGAAGGGGCTGAACGTGTTGGGCTTGGCGGCGGAGGCGGCGCGGTAGAGGAACGTTGCGACCTGGCCGCGGGTGACCGTTACGTCAGGCCCGAAGGTGGTGGCATTGAGGCCGGTGGTGATGCCCTGCTCAACAGCCCAGAGGACTGCGTTGTAGTAATAATCGCTGGGCTGCACGTCCGTGAACGGGCAGACACGATATCTGGGCAGCGGGGAACCGGCTGCGCGCCAGAGGAAGGTGACGGTCTGTGCGCGGGTGCAGACGGCGTTGGGCGAGAAGGTGTAGCGTCCCGTGCCGGAGGCAATGCCGTTTTCTGCGGCCCACTTGACAGCGTCGTAGAAGTAGTCAAGGCGGCTCACGTCATGGAAGTTGAAGCTGCCCGTATTGCCGCCGATCACGCCGGGGATGTAATCCATGCCGTCGTCGACATAGGGAACGAGCGTGCCGGTGAGGATGGTGTAGTTGTGCGTGTCGTTCGGGGTGAACGTCCATGCGTACGCCTTGCCGTCCTCAAGTACGGTCGTGAGAGGCAGATCCCATGCGATGGTTCCAGCCGGGCGGATGGTGCCGACGGTGAGCCTGGCGTCGGCAAGGGTCTTGCCGCTCGTTTCGAGCTTTGTGTAGCCGGGCGTGCCGGTCGGGGTCGCCTTGGTGATGGTGAAGGTCGCGGTCTTGTAGCCGAAGCTGGCGTCGCTGTTGAAGGTCACGGCGACGGTGTAGGTGCCGACGGTCAGCGGGAGGCCGGAGGCGTCAAGCGAAGCGCCGGTCGAGGCGTTGGGCGTGTAGCCGTAGCGCAGCGTGCCGGAATAGCCGGAAATGGTCGCATTCTCATACTTGATGCCAGTACCGGTGTAGACAGCGGAGCCATCCGGGAAGGAGATGCTGCCGGAGACGTCGGTTCTGTCGTGGGTCGAGATCGTCAGCGCATAGCTGCCGCCGTTGTAGTTGCCGGAGACCGGGGTGACAGTGACCGTGAAGGTCGCCGCGCCGACTTCGTTCTTCAGCCGGAAGGTGATCTTGTTTTCGCCTTCGACAACCGCAGGTGCCACAGCGAAGATGTCGTCTCCGCCCTCAACAGCGGTGAGCTTGATGGAGAAGCCGGTTTCGGTCTCGCCTGCGAGGAAGAAGTCGGACGGGAGCGTTCTGATCTTCAGGTCGGTCTCGGTGCAGAGCTCGGAGATCGTGCAGGGGTTCAGGGTCAGACCGGCCTTGTTGATGGTGAAGGTCTTGCTGGCCGTGCCGGTGAAGTTGCCCTTGCCGGTGACGGTAACGGTGACCGTGCCAGCGTTGATGCAATCCTCGCTGTAAGAAACGGTGTAGTCCGCATCGGTGAGCTTGCTGCCGTTAAACCTGACAGTCACTTCGGGGGTATGGGCCCTGGTGTTGTAGGTCACGCTGGGAATATTCGCGATCATAGCGCCGGAAATCGGAGCCTGCGCGATGGTGAAGTTCTTCGTGGCGGTGAACTTATAGCTGCTATTGTCGTTGCTGGTGACAGTGACGCTTGCGGTGTTCACGCCAGCGTTGACGTTGTTCGAATAGGAAACCGTGTAGTCAGCAGCGGCCAGAGTGGTCTCGCCGTATTTCACTTCGACGGCCGGTTTCTTTTCGCTGCCGTCGTAGACCGGAGTTTCACCTAGAACTGTGACCGTCACATCGCCGTCCGTCAGCTCTTTCTTGTTGACAACAAGTTCGCCGTTGACAGTATCGAGCTTGTAATTCTTGACGGTTTCGCTGTTGAGAACACAGGTGAACGCATACTTGCCGACTGGGTCGCCCTGCTTATATTCCGTGCCAACGGTGTAATCGGTATCCGCGAGCACATCGCCGGTCAGAAGGCCGTTGAAAGTGACGGTGTAGCCTTCGGTCGGAGTCGGATCGCCGTAGGTGATGGGGTCATGCGAAACAGCAGCAGTCAAGGGCTTGGGGGTAACGGTGATCGTAAATTTCTCCTGCGCATACGTCGTATCCGAGGAATAGGTAATCGTAACGGTCGCTTCGCCGACGCCAATCGCAGTCAGCTTGTAGGGGTCATTGTTCAAAATACCGGCGGGGGTTACGCTGCCCGAAATGTTACCGTTCTCGCCGGGTTTCGTTACATTGTAGCTCCATTCCGCGCTTTCGCCATAGACCAGACTTTCAGGAATTCCGGTAATCGTAAGACCGGCATTTTCTTTTTCGATGATCTTGACGTTCAGCTTCAGGATGAAGAGTTTGTCCTCTCCGCCTGCGATCTCCTCTACGCCGGGGTTGGTCGTCTCGTAGTTGTTGACCTTCAGGCCGAGCGTGACGGATGCGGTCTTGCCCGCGTCGTCCTTTGTCAGGCTGCTCTTGAGGTTCAGCGTCAATGTACGATTTGCCTCGTCAAAGGACGTCGGCGTACCGGAGATGACATCGACATCACCTGCGACAACAGCGTCGGTTCTCATCCAGTACTTGTTGTTCGTATCATTGAGGACTTCATCAGGCAGACCGAACTCGCTGAGCGGAATATCCACACTGGACGTTGTGTAGCAGACTTCGACAGAATGCGTATATTCGCCAGTGCCTTCTACGACGATGGGGAGCACCTTCAATGTAGCGCTCTGAATATTCGTGTTATCTTTATCAAACTTGTAATTCTTAGCGTACTCGTCTTTTAACAGAACCTTTGCCGTAACCGTAGCGGCAATGACATTGGTGCTCTTATTGTTCGAGGACACTTCGAACTCTACAAGGTCGCTGATGTCATTGTTCGTGCAGGTCGGCTCGATACCGTGCTCGTTTTTGTCGTACTGGAAGCACATCGCCTTATAATCATCGAGCGTGTACGGATCATCATTGATCGACTTCCATTCGTAGTCGCTCTTGGTGAATGTGATCTGCTTCTTCGCGACATTCACTTTGACAGTGCCGGTGACAGTGGCGTAGACTTCTTGCTGTGCGGGCGTGAAGACTACATTGAATGTTTGTTCGCCAGCATCGCCGACAGGGGTTTCTGCATTGTACTCATCCGCCCATGCGAACGTGCCCTCAACAGGCTGGCCGTTAAAGGATGCAGAGCAGCTGTCCAGTTTGAGGTTGAGCAGCTTATCGCCGTAGGTGGCGCTAAGATCTTTCAGATCGAGTGTCGGCTCGTCCTTATCCGCAGTCGTCGCAGTTACAACTGCCTGATATTCGGACACGCCGTTAAACTCAGGCCCCTTCTCGATCTTGGCTTTCTGCTCTTCCCCGTTGATCGTAACGGCAACAGAGCCCGGATCAAGCTCGTCAAACGCATAGTTCTCTGCCGGGTTCAGCGTGATCGCAATTGTATAGGTGGTGCCTGCCTCGAAGTTACCCTCGTGGTCAGGAGTTCCGGTGGCTTCCGTGCCTTTGTAGCATCTATAGCCATTCGGGACGGCTAGACCGCCGGTCACGTCCTTGAACGTAAGGGAACCCTTTGCCTGGCCCTTGCCAAAGCCTACGACGGTCAGCGTCGGATTGGTGACCGTCTTCGGGTTGATGGTGAAGGTGGCAGTTGCTTCACCCCGGCTCTCTTCTCCCTTGGCGGAAGCCTTGACGGTGTATGTACCGACAGATGCGGGATCCGTCTCATTGACGGTCAGGGTCGCATTCTCTGCATCAAGCGTAAAGCCGGTTGCAGGGCTGCCCGCGTCATTTGTTACCTCAAATGTCACAAGGCTGGTGATGTTGCTGCCGGCTTTGGACGTTGCGCTCAGGGTGAGAACATCGCCGCTGGCATACTCAGCCGAATCCGGGTCAACTTTGACGGAATCAATGGTGGGGGCTACGCCAATAACAGGTGCTTCCACTGCGATATCCGAAAAATCGATCTCGGTGAAATTTTCTGCTTCACCGCCTTTGTTCAGAGAACCGCAAATTTGGTTTCTATTAGAATCTTTGTCGACAGTGAATGTCAAATTGCCGGATTCCGCTTCACCACTGATTTTAAACAGAATATAAGCAACGGTCTTTGTGGCGTTAGCAGCTACTCTCTGGCCCGGTGTCAGTGCTATAGCAAACGGATAATGTCCCTCATCCGGCTTTGCGGCTGGGGTACTTAGGCCGCCCAGTTCATTCACCAACGGCCCAACATCCTCTTCATCATCCGATGGGAACGAATACAGCGACAGCTTCGTATTATCATACATAAGTTCTATAGCGAACGTATTCAGCCATCTGACAACATCATTGTTGACAAATTCAACTTTGCAAGCGACTGCATCACCCGCTTCGTATGTCTCTTTCGCTGTGCCTTCAATAATAGTCCCGTTTTCTGCATCTTCAGTAAAAGGTACTACACTCAGCTTGATCTCCGGGATTTCAGCCGCAGACACGGGCAAAACCAGGAAAGATGCCAGCAGCGCTGCAATCAGCAGCAGTGCGATATTTCGTTTCATCATATCATCCTCACTTATTATTTACTCATAGAAGGAGCCGAAATCTCCAACAAAATACTGCAAAACTCTTAACGCATCTCTCGTGTCTACCGCGTTATCAAAATTCACATCGGCTACGTCTTCATCCACTGAGCGGTCTCCGAGAAAAGCCTGCAAAATCCACAGTGCGTCTTTTGTATCAACCGCGCCGTCCCCGCTCACATCGCCCAGCATTTTTGCGGACTTCTCGCCGTACCGGAATGAGCCAACTTTTTTAAGGCTCAGGCCATCGGTGCCGTCAGTGCTGACATAGATGTTATAGACACCCGCAGTCATTTGCTTGGGAACCAGTTCGAACTCGGTCGTCGTTGAAACACCCTTCTGATCGATATAATACAGATTGGTTTCGGTCGGAACGACCGTGGTGGTCTGTGCCGTGTCCGTATTGATCAGGAAGACCAGCGAATACTGGCCGGGCAGGTTTTCGCAGGACAGCTTGAACTTGCTGGCTCCCTTATAGAAGCCGCCGTCGGAGGCCGCGTCCTTTACTGTCAGCGTATAGCCCGCTTCGGTTCTGATGTAATACGCGCCCGCTTCGGTCGCGTCTGCCGCGAACGCGGCGGCGGTGAGCATCGTGAGTGTCAGCACTGCGAGCAGCAGCGCAAGCAATCTTCTTTTCATGCCGCTTCCTCCATTGTCATAAATTGATCCGCATACCGCAGCAGGATCGCCGCGATCTGTGCGCGGGACGCGTTGGCCTCCGGCGCGATGCGGCTGCCGCCGACGCCGGAAACAAGCTCGTGGTAGACCGCCCACCATGTCGCATCCTTCGCCCAGGCGGCGATGGTCGTGCTGTCGGTGAAGGTCTGCTCATAGATGCCGGTCAGCGTCAGCTCTGTGCTGCTCTGCCCGCCGTTCAGGCGGAAGAGGATGGCCATGGCCTGCTGGCGCGTGATGGGGGCGTCGGGGCCGAAGCGGGTGTCGGACAGGCCGTTCACATAGCCTTTTTCTACGGCCCAGCTCAGTGCGTCCTGATACCAGTCCGCGCTGGCGTCTGCAAACGAGGCCGCCTTGGCCGCAGCGGGCTTGCCGCACATACGCCAGAGCATGAGGACGAACTGCGCGCGGGTCACGGGGGTGTCGGGCCGGAAGGTGCCGTCGGAATAGCCGGTGACAAGGCCCAGTTCCGCTGCCCGCTCGACCGAGGCGAAAGCCCAGTGCGCGCTGGTCACGTCGCGGAAGGAGCCGGACTTGACTTCCTCCTGCGCGCCATCCGCAGGCTTTTCCTCATCCTCGGGCTTGTCTTCATCCTCAGATTTCTTATCATCCTCGGACTTCTTATTGTCCGTGCCCGGCTTTTCGGCGTCAGAGCCGGAACCGCTGCCGCTGTCGGAGCCGCTGCCCTGCGCGATCAGCGCCGGGAGCGAATAGGAAAGCGGGAGCGCCTTGCCGTCAATGTCAGAAAGGAGCGCATCGGCAAGGGTCAGCTTCGCGTCGCCCGCCGCCTTGACGCGGAAGGTAAACACGGCGAGGCTGCCATCGGTCTTGACGGCGGTGGTGGTCGCCGCTGCGAGGATCGCGCCGACGCCGTCACGCGTTGCGTGCGGGTTGCTCGCGGCGAGCATACCGGCAACGAGCGCGCCGTTTTCAATGCCCGTGCATTCGACAACGGAATCGTCGTAGCCCAGACTGATCTGCACGGCGGCAAGGCCTGTGTTGCCGGTCAGCTCCGCCGTGACGGTAAAGGTCTGGCCGACGTCCGGCAGCTTGTCCGGGGCTGTGAGCTTGAGCGTCGTGCCTGCGGCGCAGGCAAGCGGCGTCAGCAGCTGCACCGCCAGCAGCAGTGCGATGCCTATGGCCAATATTCGGTTGCGTTTCATTCTTCGCATTCCTCCTCATCTCGGTCGGACGTACAATCGGGGTGAAATTGTAACAGGGTGCTGCAAGAGTCTACACTACCCCTAGTATTTGTAGAATAATTATATACGAACTGTGCCGCAATTGCAAGATGCTGGCTGCTTTATTTGTGGGGAATTTGGAGAAAAAGTTTTTTCGGAGAAAAAACTTTTTCCGGATGGGCGGCGATGCTGTGAAGCTTCAACAATTCGCGGCTGCTCCCCGCCCTCATCCGGCCCTTCGGGCCGCCTTCCCCGGCGTGGAAGGCTTTGAGTGCGTGCGGATTTGCCGGACTGTCGGCGGTTTAACCGGGAATTGATTTGGATTTAAGATTCTGCGGGAAATATCACGAAGATTTAACGTAATTCTGGACGCGCATTTGACATTCTCTTTCTATATTTATATCAGATAAAACGAATTTGGAAAGAGGTCTGTGCGGATATGTCGATTTTTAACTTTTTAACATTGCTCGGCTCGCTGAGTTTGTTCCTGTTCGGCATGAGTGTGATGGGCACGGCGCTGGAAAAGCGCGCGGGCGGGTCCTTGAAGGCCATTCTGGCGAAGCTGACGAACGGGAAATTTTCCGGGCTTCTGACGGGGCTTGCCGTTACGGCGGTCATTCAGTCGTCCTCGGCTACGACGGTCATGGTCGTGGGCTTTGTCAATTCGGGGCTTTTGAGCCTCAAGCAGTCCATTCCTGTTATCATGGGCGCGAATATCGGCACGACTGTGACAGCGTGGCTGCTGTCGCTGTCCGGCATCAGCGGGGACAGCCTGTTCGTGCAGCTGTTGAAGCCGTCGTCGTTCACGCCGGTGCTGGCTGTGATCGGCATTATTCTGTATCTGACCGCAAAGGGCAAGAAAAAGGACACGGGCCTGATCCTTCTTGGCTTCGCGACGCTGATGTTCGGCATGGAATCGCTGTCCGGCTCCGTCTCCGGGCTGCGGGACGACCCGAACTTCACGAAATTCTTCCTGTTGTTCTCGAATCCCATTCTGGGCGTTCTGGCTGGCGCGATTCTGACGGGCATTGTGCAGTCCTCGTCCGCGTCGGTCGGTATTCTGCAGGCGCTGTCCTCGACCGGGGCTGTCAGCTACGGCGCGGCGATCCCCATTATCATGGGACAGAACATCGGCACGTGCGTGACGGCCATGCTGTCCTCCGTCGGCACGAACAAGAACGCGCGGCGCGCAGCCGTCGTGCATCTGAGCTTCAATATCATCGGCACAGTCGTCTGGCTGGCGCTGTTTGAGGCTGCAAACGCGATTTTCCGCTTTGCGTTCGTCTCGACCGCTATCGATACGTTCCATATCGCACTCATTCACTCGATCTTCAATCTGGCCTGCACGCTGATGCTGCTGCCGTGCTGCGGACTGCTGGAAAAGCTGTCGTACCGGATCATCCCGGATGGCCGCAACACCGACACCGCAACTGTTCTGGACGAGCGCCTGTTTGCAACGCCCGCCATTGCGCTCGTCAAGAGCGAGGAGCTGGCCAAGCGCATGGCTGCGGACTCCGAGCTTGCGCTGCATGAGAGCTTACAGGCCGTGCTCGGCTTTACGCCGGAGCTGGCCGCCTCTGTCCGGCAGCGGGAGGACGATACCGACCGCTATGAGGACACGCTGGGAACCTTCCTCGTACATCTGGCCACGCAGCCGATGAGCGAGCAGGACAGCGTGGAATCGTCCAAGCTGCTGCATCTGATCGGTGATTTTGAGCGCATTGCAGACCACGCCGTCAATATTATCGAATCGGCAGAGGAGTTAAAGGAAAAGGGCGTTTCGTTCACGGACTCTGCAAAAAAAGAACTTCAGACGATGCTGAACGCCGTGAGCGAGATCGTTGATCTCACAAGCCGGGCATTTTTGCAGGACGATCTGACACTTGCGCGGCAGGTCGAGCCGCTGGAGCAGGTCATCGACAAGCTGAAGGACAAGCTGCGTACGAATCACATCGCCCGTCTCCAGCGCGGCGAATGCTCGCTGGCCGCAGGTTTCGTACTGTCCGATCTGCTGACAAATCTGGAACGCGTGGCCGACCACTGCTCGAACATCGCAGGCTGCCTGCTCGACATGAAGAACGAGCGCATCGATCTGCACAAGTACCTCGGCGACGTCAAATCCGGCAGCAATGAATTCTTGATGCAGTACAACACGTTTGAGGAAAAATACAAGCTGGCGTAACCGCGCCGGACGCACAGACAATATCAGCACGCACCAGCGCCCCCTGTCATGTCACAGCATGACAGGGGGCGCTGCGGGTATTCACAGCAGGATGCAGATCATCCCACCGGTGTTTTCGTTGATCATGCGGCCAAGGGTCTTTGTGAGCTTCTGCCGCGCGTCGTCCGGCATACGCATGATCTTGGCCGTGACGCCCTCGGAGACAAGCTCATAGAGCGATTTACCGAAGATGTTGCTCTGCCAGAGCTTATCGGTGTCCTCTTCATATTCGCCGAGCAGATAGTCGATGAGCTGCTGTGATTCCTGTTCGCCGCCGACCATGGGGCTGATCTCCGTCTCGATCTGCGCGCGCATCATGTGGATGGACGGCGCGCTGGCGCGCAGCTTGACGGCGTAATTGCCGTTTTTCTTCACGATTTCCGGCTTTTCGAGCTTCAATTCCTCTGCGCCCGGCATGACGATGCCATAACCGGTCGCCTTGACCTGTTCGAGCGCGGTCTGTACCTTTTCGTAGAGCTTTTTCGTCTGCGAAAGCTCCCGCAGCATCTGCATAAGCGCCTCGTCGTCCGCGATCTCCACGCCCGCCTGCTTGGACAGTTCTTCGTAGAACAGCGTCTCCGGCAGATGCAGCTCGCAGGTGACCGTGCCGGTTCCGAGATCGACCTCCCGCACGCGGAACGCGTCGACCGGATCTAGCTCCCGCAGCGACCCCATGACGCTTTCCGCCTCGCTGAGGCTTGTGAGCCTTGAGGCGCGGTCAAGCATTGCGTCATACAGGGCGGCTTTGACCGGGTGATCGTCCGGCAGCGCCCGCACCCAGCTCGGCAGGAAGAACCGCAGCTCCTCGACCGGGAACGCGTACATGACCGCTTCGAGCAGCCGCGCAATATCCTGCGTCTGCATCACCGCACAGTCCATCGTCAGCGCCTGCACGCCGTATTCGGCCCGGATACGGGCGCAGATCGCGTCCGCCTGTCCCTTTTTCGCGTCCTGCGTATTGACGACGACCACGAACGGCTTGCCCGTCTTCTGCATATCCGCAATGGCGCGGGCTTCCGCCTCGCGGTAATCCTCGCGCGGGATATCCGTGACCGTTCCGTCCGTCGTGACGACAACGCCGATGGAGCTGTGGTCCTCCATGACCTTTTTGGTGCCAAGCTCCGCCGCCTGTGCCATGGGAAGCTCCTCGGAGGCCCAGGGCGTCGTGACCATGCGGGGCTTGCCGTCCTCCGTGTCGCCGACCGCGCCGGGGATCATGTAGCCCACAGAGTCGATCAGCCGCACCTGCAATGTCGTTTTTCCGTCCGGGCTGATGCGGGCGGCCTCGTTCGGGACGAATTTCGGCTCCGCCGTCATGATCGTCCGGCCCGAGCCGGACTGCGGCAGCTCGTCGGTGGCGCGTTCGCGCTCATAGACGTTTTCGATGTTCGGCAGCACGAGCTGCTCCATGAAGCGCTTGATAAAGGTGGATTTTCCCGTCCGCACAGGGCCGACGACGCCGATATAGACCGTGCCGTCCGTGCGGTCCGCGATCTGCGCGTAGATCGAACGTTGTTCCATATTCCCGCCTCCCGTCTCACATGGGGATCAGCAGCAGCCGTCCGGCGTCCGCCTCCGGCTGCGTCAGATGATTGGCCTGCTGGATCGACTGCGCCGTCGTCCGGTACTGCCGCGCAAGGTCCCAGAGCGCGGCGTTTTCGCTCATGCGCCGGATGACGACTGACGGCCGCTGCGTGTTCTGCTGCTTCGTCAGGTCGAGCGTCCCGCCGGACAGATTCTGCAGCGTCTGCCGGGAAAACGTCTGTACCTGAAAGACCGCGTCATAGCGCAGCTCGACCGCGCCGCTGCCCGCCGAGGCGTAGCCCTCCGGCTGGATCGTACACACGGCCTCGCAGAGGCCGTTTTCGCTCAGCGCTGTATGGCAGCTGACCTCCGTACGGAACGTCTCGGCCTGCACCGCGCCGTCCGGGTCGGTATAGACGAGGTCCGCGCGCAGCGGTACATGGACGGTAACGCCGTCGTCTGTCCGCTCAAGCGCCTGTGCGTCCGGGTAGACCCGGCAGTCGAGCACGGCGGCGGCCTGCACCGGGAACGAGGCGCGGACAGGCTCGCGCAGCGTCTGCGCGTCGAGGCGCATGGTGTGCTCCTGCGTTTCCCACTGCGGCTGGAACTCGCCCTTGGTCGAATATGCGTCCTCACAGAGCGTCAGCGCCTGCGGCTGCACGACCATGCACTGCGCCAGCAGCCCCGCGCCGAACAGCAGCTTCTGCGACTGCTCCGACGCGACCGGCTCCAGCTGCACGCCGGTCACAAGCAGCACCGATTCGAGCGTTTCGTCCTGATCGTAGTCGCCCTCCATCTGGCAGTACTGCGAAAACGGCACGGAAAAACTCAGCGTCCGCAGGGCGTTTTCATTGTCCAGATAAGTAATTTGCAGATTTGCGGTTCCCTTCAGGACGGCCTTGCTCCCGACCAGCCCCTGCTCCTGCACGACCGGCGTGAGCGAACAGCTGACCAGCCGTGCGATCTGCGGCCTGCCGTCCGGCAGGTTCAGCTCCTCGCTGACCTGAAACGCGCGCTCGGAAAGCTCCACAGGTGCATTCGTCTCATAGGTCTGCGTTTTCAGCTGCAGGCAGGCGGGCGGATCCTTGAGGACGCTCATGCTCTGCGTCTGCGGCTCATAGCCGTCCGCCTGAACCAGAACGCTCACGCGCAGGAGCACCTTGCGCGAGTTGATCAGGCGGCTGTCCGCGCTGCGGACGCAGCAGCGCACGAGCGTCTGCGTGTCCTCGCGCAGCTCGGCGCACTCCAGCTTGACCGTAAACGGCAGCTCGGAGGTCAGCAGCTGCAAGCCGCCCGCTTCGTCTGCGTACAGGCAGCCCGTGCGCAGCGTCCCAGTCACGAGAAGACTGCCCTCCCGGTTCGTTTTGCTCTGTACCTCCGGCTCGGCGCAGCAGATGAGCGTGCGGGAAGCGTCCGGCATACTGTCGGGTATGATGAGCTCCTGTGTCTGCTCCTGCGCAAGCGAGAGATGCGCCGTGCGATGCAGGCAGGACCGTTGTTTCTGTTCAAATGCAAGCTCCATAGTCTCAACTCCTTGTATATGTTCTGGGATATATATACGCGGAGCCGGACAAGGATATGTTTCGGAAATTATTTCAGCAGCAAAAGTCCCAACACGATCAGGATCGCCGCGATCAGCACCCGCAAAAACCACCCGCACAGCGCAAACGACAGCAAAAGTCCAACGCCCGCCCCGATCAGAAGCAGCCCGAGCCGCTCGGTCTTTACACACATAAAAAATCCCCCCTGTCAGCATACGCGGGCAGGAGGAATCTGTGCGGGTCTGAACGCGTTTTTACAGCTTCCAGCCCACGTCCTGTTCGCGCCCGGTGATGAAGCGGCGGTAGATGCCGCCCTGCGCCATCAGCGCTTCGTGTGTGCCGCGCTGGACGATCTGTCCCTTGTCCACCATGAGGATCTGACCGGCATGGCGGACGGTTTTCAGCCGGTGGGCGATCATATTGTGACAGAATACTACCGGCCGCTGCTGGAGCAGAACAACTTCCTTCCTGCCCCCTGCCCGGAGAAATTCAGTCCGGCAGGACAGTGCTGGCAGGTTGCGCCCGCTGTCGGCTGCGGGTACAATGCAGACGCGGCTTCTGCATCTTGCCGCTCTGATCCTGCTCACGGTCGGATATACCCTGATCCTGACACGGACGCTTCCGTGGAATACGGAGCAGGTGTAACACACGCAAGCTGGACAGCGCGCATACAGGAACAGTACGAGTGCCTCCTGCCGGACTTCTCTTCCGACACCAGCTGGCGCGTGAGCCTGGCCCCGGACGGAACTCTGGCGCTCACGGCGCTCGACCCGGAGCATGGCGCATCCATCTATTACGCGCATGACGTGATGCTCGAGCCGATGATCTTCCGCAGCGTGGACCTGCCCATCGGAACGAATTGAAGCGATGCGGTCTTCGGCGCAGACTGATGCGGGCGGGGAGCGACTGTGTTTCGCTTGGCATCTTCAAGCATTCGATACTGCTGGTGCATATGTATTCGCCGTGAAGTTCTGTAAAACCAGTACACCCCGCCGGGCGGACAGAGCCGTCCGCCCCTACGCAGACCTTGAAAATCCCGCACAAAAAATGAAGGAACAACTGTTTTTGACAGAGTGAACGCCGCTGGCCTCTCGGCCAGCGGCGTGTTTTGGTTCTTGCTCAGCTGCGCTGCTTTGCCTGACGCAGGGCGAGGATGCGGTTCATTTCGTTGGATACGATCATGTAGCCCTCGTCGACGCCCATGCCGGGCTTGGCAAGGATCTGCACCGGCTGGGTCGCCATGGCGCAATGGACACAGACCTGGGCCGAGCGGTCCGTTTCGTTGCAGGTGCCGCCCTGATAGGCGCCGATGCCATGCGCCTTGCAGTAGAGCACTGCCTCAATGGTATTGTTGATGCCGCCGAGGTCGGGCGTCTTGATCTGCACCATATGACCGGCTCTGCGGTCGGCAAATTCCCGGATATCCTCGAGCGTGTTGCACCATTCGTCAGCGACCAGCTCGACCTGAATGCCGCGGCGGTCAAGCTCCGCCGTCAGGCCCGCAAGCGCAACGATCTGCGTTTCGCGGTCGCAGTCGCAGTCCATCGGCCCTTCGATGCGCAGATGGAAGGGCTTTGCCGCCCGCTCCAGCTCCGTAAGATAATCGGCCATGGCGGCATAGTTGTTGTTTCCGAACGCCGCGCCGATGGTGCCGTAGACGTCGATGTGCAGGACGGGCTGATAGCTCTCGTCCGCGCGCATGGTCAGGATGCGGTCACGGAGCCATTTGACGTACTCCAGCAGCTTTTCGCCGTGCTCGCCGAGCTTGGTCTGCACGTTGTTGATGAGCGCGTGCGGCAGCACCTGCGCGCGCTTGATGATCATCTTGTCGGCGTTGTCATAGCGGTCGTCGCCGGACTGCGTAAAGATGGGGATCGGCGTCTGGCTGACCGTGCAGCCGTATTCGTCCGCGACGACCTCGCACATCAGGCGTCCCGTCGCCTTGGCGACTGCGTCCAGAATGGCCTGCGAGACACCGTAGCGGATAGCCGTATGCAGGCGCTTGCCGTTTACCTCGATGGCCTCCATCTGCGCGCACAGGCCGCGGAAATCATCTGCCTCCCGGCCCAGCAGCATCGGGCGGACATACTGCTCGATGATGGGGATAAAGTCCTTTGCCAGAAACAGCGGGTCGCGTCCGCCCGCGCCGGAATACTGCACCGCCGCGCAGTCGCCGAAGGCGATCTGGCCGTCTTCCAGAACGATCATGACCGAGACGGCCTCGCCCTTCATGCGCACGGCGGAAAAGCCCTCCGTGACGGGCTGGCCGATGTAAAACATACCGTCGTGACCCGCGCCGCGCTTGATGGCACGCTGATCGTCAAAATAAAATCCTGTGCTGCCCGCAGCGCACACAACATCCTTGATCTTCATTTTCTGTTCCTCCTTCATTTATCTGGGCCGCCCGACCAGACGGCCCTTGCTGATGGCGTAAACGTCGTCGGTCACCATCTGGAATGTCGCTTTCCGATGCTCAAACGCAGCGCGTTCCGCGATTTTTCCCATATGATAATCCCGAAGCTCCTTTGTAAACGGGAGATTGCCCATGTTCATGATGCGCACCGCGCCGTCGTTGTCGCGGCACGGCAGCATCTGACCGGCATTGAAGCGGCAGGGCGCGAACGGAACGTCCAGAACGCCCGCCTTTACGCCGCGGCACGCGCCGAGCGCGATATCGCCCATGCCAAGCTCGAAGCACTTGTCGACGATGCAGCGCGTTTCCTGCCGGATGATCTCCATTTCCTCGTCCAGATGCGTGTTGGCAAACGTCTGCTCGGTCATCATGCTGACGACCTGCCGTGTGCAGCGCAGCCCCTGCGCGTTCGCCTCCATCGTCGGGATGCCGATGGCCTCGTGCGGGCTTTTGACGATGACCTTCGTGGCCTTGGAAAGCGCCGCGATCAGCGCGCCGGTCGAGATGACGCCGAACGCCTTTGCCTCGTCCGCCGGGAAGCCGCCCATCCACTGGTGCAGCACCGTCGTGACAACTACGTCGTGATAGCCGTACTTTGCAAGATATTCCTCCGTCAGCTCCTCAAGTGTGCGGACTGCGGCGATGTCCTGGATCAGGTTGCCGCACTGGCCGTAGCCGACCGTGATGTTTTTCACGCCCTGCTCCGCCGCAAGCAGCGCCTCGATGATGGCGACCGCGTGGGAAATGCAGGGCGGCACGAGCGTGCCGGTCAGCGGCCCATACGGCTCACGGTTGATGGAAACGCCCATTTCCTCATACAGGCCGGTCAACCGGTCGACGTACTGCCAGTTGGCGATGGTCGTCTCCATCGGGACGTTTTTGCAGTAGGGCAGATTGTAGGAGATGCCGCCGCCCTCGTAGCTGGTGAAGCCGCCCGCATAGGCGATCTCGGTCAGAAGCCGGGCGTCGGGGGTGCCGTGGCGCACCTGCACCGGCACATTGACGCTCTCCACGACTCTCCGGCAGCCGGAAACACCGTGGTTGACGGCCGGGAAGCCGTTGAGCATGGCGCGGCCCTCCTCCTTGGAGGCCTTGATGCCCTCCTCGGCCTCGTGATAGCGGTTCTGGCGGGTGTAGCTGTCGATGGTGGTCGGCAGCAGATCTGCCTCGCCCTCTTTTTCCAGATACTGCATGAGCTTGATATGCTCCTCAAGCACCGGCACACCGGCACGCGGCTGGATGAGCGTCCTGTGCTCCTTTTTCGCTTCGATCAGTCTGGCGGAAAAATTGCGGCTCGGCTTCTGCTGCTTCTGATACGCCGCGGCCTCCGTCAGATCGACGTCCCGGCCCGTCGGCCACTGCTGCAGAACCTCCTGCCGCATTGCCATGAATTCCCCTTCCGGGATCTTTCTGTTCTGAATTTCCATCAGTTGATCTCCTCTTTCATGATTTGGAGCGCGATCTCCGGCTCGCTCTGCGCAAGCAGGCCCATCGCCGCCAGAATATAACGTTTGTCCAGAATGATATCCGCCTTTTTCGGACGGAGCGACGCAGGCGCAGCCGGGTCGCAGCAGGCAAAGCGCGCGATCTGCCGCGCCCGCTGCGAATGGATGAGGCTCCCGCCCGTCACGACGACCCTGCGCACCTCGCTCAGATCCTTTCCGCTCTGCACGAAGGTCTGTCCGAGCATCGTATACGTTTCCTCAAGCGTACCGGCGTGGCGCATCACGGCGGTCTGCACGGCCATGGAGGCGACCGCGTAATCAAGCATCTCCAGCTCCGTATCGTGCTCCGGCAGCGTCTGCGTATTGTGCGCGAGCAGCTGCACGAGCGCCTCCACCCGCTCCGGCGAAAGCCCGGAAAGCTCCGCCAGCCGCTGCGCGCCCGCCGCAGCCAGCACGCCCTCGATGGAATAGCGCATACCGATATCGCCCTCGACCGTCCGCTTGACATACGGCTCCGGCAGACCCTTGTAGACCCGGTTCATCTGCCGGGGCATCCCCTCGGCAATGGAATAGATGTCCGTCGTCGCGCCGCCGACATCCACACCGATCAGCTCCCCGATGCCGGGCGTTTTGTCCGTTCCCTTCGCCAGCAGCGTCATGGCCTGCATGACCGCCGCAGGCGTCGGCATCATCGGGCCGCTCATGCGCTCTGCTGCGGCGTTCAGGCCCTTTGCCTGCACGATGCGGCGCAGGAAAATGCTGCGGATGGTCTTCTGCGTGTCCTCCGTTTTGAGCACGCCGAATTTCGGCATGACGTTTTCGCAGACGGATACCTCGAAGCCCTCCAGCGCCTTCCGGCACTGCTGCATGGCCGTGCGGTTGCCCGCGAGAACGATTGGGAACTGCGGGCGGATCGCGGCGAGCATCTGCGCGTTATGAATGACGCAGGCGCTGTTGCCGCCGTCCGTGCCGCCGACCAGAAGAAAAATGTCCGGGTTCACGCGCTGAATGGTTTCCAGATCGTCCTGCGTCAGCTCGAATGAAAACTGCCCGACGATCTTCGCGCCCGCGCCGAGGCTTGCCAGCCGCGCGGCCTCCATCGTCAGCTCCGGCACAAGTCCGCTGACCATCATCCGCAGGCCGCCCGCCGCCGAGGAGCAGGCATACGACTGCGCAAATGTCAATGGCCCCGTCTGCGCAAGCAGCGCGTCCAGCGCCTTCTGAAAACCGATGCGCACATCCGAAGCGACCGTTGTATATGCCTGCGCCGTGCCGAGAAGCTTGGCTGCGTCCAGATCAACGGCAGTCAGCTTCGTGTAGGTGCTGCCGAAATCCGTCAACAATACTGGCTTCATTGCGGTCCCTCTTCGGGATACAGGATCTCCCGCAGCGCGGCGATGGTCGTTTCCGGCGGCGTGCCGGGCGGGAAGGCCCGGTCAAAGCCCATGGCCTTGAAGCGCTTTTCCACGTCCGCGAAATCCTGCTTGCCGACGACGATATTGCCGCCGACGAGCAGCGGAATTCCGGCAAGACCGGCCTCGTCGCACTTTTCCCGCATGCCGCGGCAGTCCAGCTCCCCTTGACCGTAAAGCGAGGACACCACGATAGCGTCCGCGTCCGCTTCGATCGCCGCCTCGATATACTCCTCCTGCGAAACCATGACACCCAGATTCACAACGTCAAAGCCCGCCTCGGTGAACGCGTGATAGAGGATCTTGTTCCCAACCGCGTGCACGTCCGCGCCGATGACGCCGATGATGAGTACCTTTTTCCGTTCTTCGTTCATAGCTGCACCTCATACTCCGCTGCCGCACGCTTCACGCTGCCGCATACTGTCAAGATAGTTCTGTCTTCCGATCTCATAAAGGTTATTGCCCTCGCTGTCGATGATGACCGTCACGGGGAAATTCTCGACATACAGCCGCCGCACGGCCTCCGGGCCGAGGTCGGGATAGGCGATGACCTCCGCTTTTTTGATGCACTGGCTCAAGAGCGCGCCGCAGCCGCCGGTCGCGCCGAAATAGACGGCGCCGCAGGCGCGGATCGCCTCTATGACCGCCTCGCTGCGCTTGCCCTTGCCGATCATGCCGGTCAGACCCTGACGCAGCAGCGCCGGACTGTAGGCGTCCATGCGGTAGGAGGTCGTCGGCCCGGCCGAGCCGATCGCCTGTCCCGGCTTTGCCGGCGTAGGGCCGACAAAATAAATAACAGCGCCGCGCATATCAAACGGCAGGGGCTGCCCCGCTTCGAGCAGCGTGCAGAGGCGCTTGTGCGCGGCGTCACGCGCGGTGTAGAGTTCGCCAGTCAGCAGGCACATATCGCCTGCGCGCAATGCGCGCGCTGCCGCGCTGTCAAGGGGAGTTTTCAGTTTGATCGCCATCTCAAAGCACCTCCGTTACATGGCGCGTCACATGGCAGTTGAGATTCACCGCCACGGGCAGGCCCGCGATATGCGTCGGGCTGGTCAGAATGTTGACTGCCAGCGCCGTCGTCCTGCCGCCGAAGCCCTGCGGGCCGATGCCGAGCGCGTTGATGCTTTCCAGAAGCTCCTGCTCCAATGCCCGGTAAAACGGGTCTTCGTTCGGCGTATCCAGTTCGCGCAGGAGCGCCTGCTTTGCCAGCAGCGCCGCTTTGTCGAACGTACCGCCGATCCCCACGCCCACCACGATGGGCGGGCACGGGTTCGGGCCAGCGTCCTGCACGGTCTGCAAAACGAAGCGCTTGACGCCCTCCAGCCCGTCGGACGGGCGGAGCATGGCGATCCGGCTCATGTTTTCGCTGCCGAAGCCCTTGGGAGCGACGGTGATTTTGATCTGTTCGCCGGGGACAAGGTCAAAATAGAGCATGGCCGGGGTATTATCGCCCGTGTTGACGCGGTCAAACGGGTCGCGCACGACGGACTTGCGCAGCCAGCCCGCCGCGTAACCTCTTCGCACGCCCTCCTGCACGGCGGACTTGAGGTCGCCCGCGATATGTACCTCCTGTCCGATCTCCAGAAACACGCAGGCCATGCCGGTGTCCTGGCAGATCGGCTGGGCGTTGGCGGCGGCAAGCTCCGCGTTCTCTAAAATCTGCCGCAGGATCTCCTGCGCCGCGGGCCACGGCTCTGCCGCCTGCGCACTTTGCAGCTGCCGCAGCACATCCCGCGGCAGGTCATAATTGGCGCGGATGCACATCTGCGCCACGGTATTGGTCAGAAGCTCTGCCTGTATTTCTCTCATATTCCGCTCCTATTGTCCGTTTGACGGATCGTGTCGAGCAGCTCTCCGTCGCGTGAGATCACCTTCGCGACCACCCGGTCCGATACCGGAAGCGGTGCAGGAACACCTGTGATGCGCTCGGCGCGCTCTTTCAGCTCGTGAATGTCCACGACGGGAAGCCCCGCCGCCCGGAGGCGTTCGCGCAGTTCCGTGTTTTTCGGGTTGACCGCGACGCCCGCCTGCGTCACGAGTACGTCCACATCCTGTCCGGGCGTGGAGATGCAGGTCACGCGGTCGCGCACGATGGGCAGCCGTCCCCGGAACAGCGGCGCGGCGATGAGCGCGAGCTTACTGCCGGCAGCCGCGTCGCTGTGGCCGCCGCTGCCGCCCATGATGGAGCCGTTGGAGTCCGTGTGGACGTTGATATTGAACGAAGTGTCGATCTCTGTCGCGCCGAGCACGGCAACATCCAGCGAGTCGACCGCCGCGCTCCGGCAGCCGGGGCTGGCGTACTGCTCCGCCGATACTTCGCAGTGGCAGGGATTTTCGCGGATGGAGCTTACTGCCTTCAGATCGAAGCACTGCACATCCAGCAGCGCCCGGAACAGTCCCTCGTTCAGCATATCGACCAGCAGGCCGGTGATCCCGCCCTGCGCGTAGCTGCCGTGAATGTTCTGCTGCTTCATGATTTTTTCCAGATACATTGCCGTCGCCAGCGACGCGCCGCCTGCGCCCGTCTGGAAGGAAAAGCCATCCTTGAGAAGACCGGAGCTGGCAATGACCCGCGCGGCGGTCTGCGCGATGGTGATCGCGACGGGATTGCGCGTCATGCGGGTCGTGCCGGAGACGATTCCGGCGGGGTCACCGATGGCGTCAACAGCGACGACATAGTCCACATAGATCTCCGGAATCGACCAACCGCAGAGCGGATACGGCACCAACTCGTCGGTGATAACAATGACCTTTTTCGCGTACTGCGCGTCCGGGAAGGCGTAGCCCAGCGAACCGCAGGCCGATTTTCCGACCTTGCCCGTGCAGTTGCCCATCGTGTCGCTGCTTGGCGCGGCGATGAATGCAACGTCGATTGGGGTTTCGCCGCCTGCAATATCGCGCGGGCGGCCGCCGTGCGTCCGGAACTCCACGGGCTGGTCCATGACGCCCCCCGAAATGGCGCGGCCAAGTCCGGCAGACATATAGTTGGTCAGCAGTCTGCTGACCGTTCCGTTTTTGATATGCTCCAGCATCGGCAGGTGCACGTCGAACAGCGCGCTGGCGTTGACCGTCAGATCGCGGATGCCCATGGCGCTGATCTGCTCCATGACCATGTTGACGACATAGTCGCCGTTTCGCAGATGGTGGTGAAACGAGACGCACATCCCGTCCTGCAGACCGGAAAGGCGGATCGCCTCACGCAGAGAGGAAACGACCTTGGACTCCTTCATTGCAGCGTACCTCCCTCCGCAAGAATTTCTTCCGCTGCGGCCAGCGTCTGTCTGGCCCGCGCGGCGATCGGCGCGTCGATCATCTTTCCGCGCAGCGCTACCGCGCCCTTTCCGCAGCGCTTTGCGTCCTCAATGGCCGCAAGCACCTCTCTGGCATAGTCTGTTTCGGCCTGCGAGGGGCTGAAGCAGCGGTTGATCGCCTCCAGATGCCGGGGCGAGATGGCCGCCTTGCCGGTAAAGCCCAGGCTGCGGGCAAGGCGGCTGTCGGCTTCGATGCCTTCATCGTCGTTCACGTCGGTGAAGGGGGTGTCGTAGACATCAATTCCGGCGGCGTGCGCCGCTGTGACGAGGCGCGTCCGGGCATAGAGGATCTCAAGGCCCTCCTTTGTCCGGCTGCAGTGCAGGTCGGCGCTCAGATCCTCCGCGCCGAGAAACAGTGCCCGCACACGCGGGGAGGCCGTCGCGATCTCGAATGCGTTTTCCACGCCGAGCGCCGTCTCGATCAGCGCGATGAGGCCAATTGTGCCCGGCTCCATGCCGCAGCGGCGTTCGATTTCGCCGATGGCGGCGTCGCAGCCGCAGACGGTCTGCCGCGACGCGGTCTTCGGGAGCATGATGTAATCCGGCCTCTGCGGCACGATGGCCTCTAAATCCTGCGCAAACAGCGGCGTGTCCGCCGCATTGACGCGGACGATGATCTCGCTGCGGCAGCGCTCCACATTCGTCACCGCGTATTTGACCAGTATGCGCGCCGCGTCCTTTTCATCGGGCGATACGGCGTCCTCCAGATCAAATATGATGGCGTCCGCGCCGAAAAAGCCGCAGCTTGTCATCATTTTCGGGTTATTTCCGGGTACAAAGAGCATGGAACGTCTCATGCGGTCCCTCCTTCCGCCCGTGCGAGCGCGGCTTCCAGCCGGGCACGCAGGATCCAGTCGAGCGCGCCGTGGTCGTCTACGGCAATCTCTCCCTGCTGCACGTCTGCGGCGCGCAGAACGCTGTGCACCGTCTGCTCGATCGCAGCGCCGAACTGCAATCGGACGGTCGACGCGATCCGCAGCTCAAGCGTTTCAGCGGGCCGCACCGTGACCAGTACGTCCGCCGACTCCGCCGCTCCGGCAGAAGCCTCGTTTCGGATAACCACCAAAATTCCCCCTTGTATGTTTTTCAATATTTCATGCTGCTTGCAGCAGATTTTCCTTGATAAAAGCGGGCTTTATCCTCTATACTGAAAGAAAACGGCACAGGAGGCAAAACGCCCATGACGACAAACGCGATTCAGAGCAGCCATATCTACAGCACGTATTTTGCTCCCCGCGGCCGCAGCCGGATCTACACGCTCGGTATGCAGATCGCGCAGCTTTATCTTTCGCCCTTCGACCAGATCATCGGCTTCATCGGGGAAGCCGGCTCCGGCAAGAGCGTGCTCATCAAGGGGATGTTCCCCGGCATCGAGCTTACGAACGACGACGACGGCGTCAACGTCCGCCCGCTCCCGCTTCTGGAGCAGGAGTATGAAACGGGCTTTTTCACGCCGCACACCTACCATCTGGACATCCGCTTCGAGACGGGCTTCCATCAGCTCTCGGAGCTGGCGGACGCCGTCCGGCTGGCTGTCCGGCGCGGCAAGCGCATCATCATCGAGCATTTTGACCTGATCTATCCCCTGCTCGGCGTCAACGCGAATCTGCTCATCGGCGTCGGCGAGCAGATCGTCATCACGCGGCCGAACCTCTTTGGCCCTCTGCCGCAGGAGCTGTGCGACATCGTCTATCCGTCGCTTGCCTATCGCCTCATGGCGCACAGCGCGGAGGATCTGTGCGAATACGCCATGACGCAGGAGCAGATGCTTGCGTGCAGCCACGGCGATATCCGCCACGGCTTCGTGCTCGAATTCAACGAGCACCAGCCGGATATCGATATTCCCACGCTCGAAGCGCGCGTCAACGAGCTGATCCGGCAGGATCTGCCCATCGACTACTATGACGAGAGCCACATTCTGCTCGGCGGCGCACAGCACTACTGCACTGGGCCGCGCACCCATGTGCGCTCAACAGGCCGCATCATCGGCTTCCGGCTGCTCGATCATTTCATCTACGACCACTTCCACAAGACGTATATGCTGGTCGGCTGTGTCGGAGACGATTCTGAGGAAAACATCCGGAAGCTCGAAACAATCCACGGGTGAGGTGTTGGGTTATGCAGCGCACCTGCATACCTGGTTGTAGGGGCCGATGCCCACATCGGCCCGTTGGGAAGTTACGAATGTGCCGAAGATTTCCGTTAAAACGGTGCATTCTGCCGGGCCGATGTGGGCATCGGCCCCTACAGTGTGCTGCGCAAATCTGCGGCTGCCCAACGGGCGGAGCAGAGCCCCGCCCCTACCAACTGTGTTCAAGGCAGGCTGCTTTTTGCATAAAAACCGAGTTTCCTTGCGGAACAGGCAATGTCCGGATGGGCATTGCCTGTTCTTTTGTCTAAACGACGTTTCCTTTTTTGATTACCGTATCGACCAGATTGCTGCCAAGGCGGTAGCAGATATAGTCCAGATCCTCTGCGTTCCAGATGAGAATGTCCGCCTGCTTGCCCGGCTCGATGGAGCCGATGCGGTCGGCGCGGCAGATGGCGGCGGCGCCGTTGAGCGTCACCGCGGTCAGCGCCTGCTCGGGCGTCAGCCGGTAGCGCAGGCAGCCGAGGCTGATGACCAGCTGCATATTGAGGCACGGGCAGGAGCCGGGGTTGAAGTCCGTCGCCATGGCGACCGGAACACCGGCCTGCACCATATCCTGTACGGGCGCGTAGGCCGCGCCCAGATAAAAGCTTGTTGCGGGCAGGCAGCAGGCGACCGTGCCGCCCTCTGCCATGGACGCGATGCCGGACGGCGGGCAGACGATCAGGTGCTCCGCCGAGACGGCCCCGATCTCGCCTGCCAGCTCACTGCCGCCGATGGCTTCGATCTCGTCCGCGTGGATTTTGGGCAGCAGCCCGTACTGTCTGCCGGTGAGCAGAATGCGGCGGGATTCCTCGGCGGAAAAAACGCCCTTTTCGCAGAACACATCGCAGAATTCCGCAATGCCCTGCTCCCGTACTGCCGGAAGCATTTCCTCGCACAGAAGCTCCAGATAGCCCTGCCGGTTGTCCCGGTAGGCTTCCGGCACGGCGTGCGCGCCCATAAAGGTCGCAGCGAGATCCATCACATGGTGTTTTTGCAGCTTTCCGATCACGCGCAGCGCTTTGCATTCTTCCCCGGTCGACAGGCCGTAGCCGCTCTTGGCCTCTGCGGTCGTCGTGCCGAAGCGGAGCATTTCATCCAGCGCGGCGGAGGCCTTCGCCTCCAGCTGCTCCTCGCTTGCCGATTGCGTTGCACGCATGGTGGACAGGATGCCGCCGCCTGCGGCGAGGATGTCCAGATAGCCCGCGCCGTGCAGCTTGAGCACCAGCTCGTTCTGCCGCCAGCCGCCGAAGATCAGATGTGTATGCGCGTCGACCAGACCGGGTGTGACCAGCTTCCCTCCGGCGTTGATCGTCTGCGCGTCGGCAGCCGCAGGCGCTGCGCCGGTTCCGACCTGCGCAATCAGATCGTTCTCGATCAGGATCCATGCGTTTTTCAGAATGCAGATCTCGCCCTGTGCCCTGCCGCCCCGCGCGGCGGTTCCCTGCGGCGTGGCCAGCATACCGATGTTGGTGATCAGCGTTCTTTTCATTGCCTGTTCCTTTCCCGGTCAGCGCTCCAGCTGCGCCACGGCCTGCTCGACGACGGCGCTGTCCGCCACATAGGGCATTGTGATGTGGTCCTGCCCGGCGTAAAGCTCGTTATATTCCGCCGCCGTCGTCATGGCGTGCTCGTTGCAGGCCCAGCTGCGGCGGGCGACGCCGACCATGGTGTCCCACGGCATTGCCATGCGGAGGATGGTATCGACGCGCTCCGAGCCGTCGAGCACCATGCCGAAGCCGCCGTTGATGGCGCGGCCGATGCCCGTGCCGCCGCCGTTGTGCAGGGCGAT
>OHDN01000540.1_pt1 | contig 23981 bp, 18 predicted proteins | sample 1566971 | NCBI WGS metagenome assembly OHDN01 (sample SAMEA3879538, study PRJEB24766) | human gut metagenome | biome: human-associated habitat; feature: feces | place: USA | collected 1985/1987
TTACCCAAAAATTGCGGATAAAGTCTATCGGTTACTTAAAAAAATCTGATTGCATAATAGAAGTTTGTATAAAAAGACGTTAGTGAACCATAGTCAATAAGTTGGACGCAAAAAGATGAAAAGATTTTTCAAATTGGATGGGACAAGTAGTTAATAGTTGAGTGGATATGCTTACGGTCATAAAAGCCATTAATGTAATTAAAAAGTCTGATTTTAGCTTCATTTAAAGAAGATTAGTGATTACCCGTAATATATGAGTTGTTTTTATACTGCCGTATATGCTTCTATTATCACAGTAAACTTTGAATATTTTTTTTCAGAGTATTGTTCTCTATTTCACGCATGGATGATTTTTGATTTAAAATGTTGTAATACATGCTTCTGGCTACATTCAAAACTTTGAACAAGAGCTTTACAGTCGATGGCTGGCTTGTATGCACCATCTGTATCCTCGATCTTGGTCAGGTAGAACAGGTCATAATCGTAAAGTTCATCTAGAATATTTTTCGTTTTCGTGTCCTCCATATTATCTTGTTGACGTTCTTCTGAAAAGAAAATAACAGGAGTATGGCCATAATGTTGTCTTTTGTCTGTCCTTTACAAGTTTCAAAAAGATAGAATAAAGACAGCATAATAAATCGTAATAGTGTTAAAATGAAAATACGATATAACAGCAAAAAAACAGCCCCATGTAAGTTGTTTTATTTTCATATGAAAGAGGGTTAATAAGTTGACGAAATTAAGTAAATACCTGAGGATTTTTTCTGTTATCGCAGCAATATTGATTGCTATATTTTTCTATAACGTATTTCTTTCAATGTCAAATCCGATTTTGGATAACAAAGATAAAAAAATAAAATGGCAATGCAAAGAAATAGATATGTCATTTGAGCAAATTCCAACTGATAATGGGGACGGATATGAATTTACGGATGGTTATGTTACTATAGATAATCAAAAGTATCATGTAAATTTCGAATTATATAATGAAGCAGATAGTGAATATGTTTATATGAACTGGGTATGTTCAAGACCATACAAGTACGATAGAAAAGAGTATGACGAGTCAGAAAATCTAATTTCCGGGGAATATAAAAATAACAGTATTTTCAGAAAAAAATTTGTAGTTAAAATCGGAAAAAACGATACAATTTTTAAAGATTACAAAAAGCTTACATTCGTGGGAACTGAAATTTAATAGCTGCATATAACTTTGATCAGAACACATATAAAACGTCAAAAATCTATTGGGCGTAAGTAAATATTAATTAGATTGTGAAATTTTTTATACATACTCAGAGAGCGTATTCATTGGTGGATGCGCTCTTTTTCTTTTGTATATTATTTAATGTGTAATTGCGTTTTGCAAATATTGTTCAAAAAAATAAGGCTAAGTATTGATTTTTGCTAAAATATTTGTTATAATGTCGAAAAAGGACGGGTGGTTTTATGCTTAGAATAGCAATATGTGATGATGATATACAATTTATTTATAAATTGGAACAAAGTATTTTTCGGTTTGCAGAAATGAAAAGAATAAAAGTGGATGTTGACGGTTATACAAGTGGAGCAGAATTTATTCAAAAACTGCAGCAAAGCGAAAGGTATGATTTGTTATTTTTGGATATTGAATTAGGGGACAGCTCGGGGATTATCGTTGGAAACTGGATTCGATCCCAGATCCAATATGAATCCATGCAGATTGTTTTTGTATCGGCAAAAGAAATGTATGCCATGCAGCTTTTTGATCTGCGTCCAATGAATTTCCTCGTGAAACCCATACAACAGGAACGAGTAGATTATATATTAGATGAATATGAAAGGCTGTATCAGTTTCAGCCACATATTATAGAAATTGGGAAAGGAAGAAATTCGATACGGATAGAAGAACATTCTGTTTTTTATTTGCAGAGCCTTGCCAGAAAAATTCAAGTGGTAACAGCAAATGATATATTATGTGTTTATGGAAAACTTTCGGAGGTTATTCCTGCGTTGAATCCGCATTTATTCTGCGTGGTACATAAATCTTATGTCATTAATCTGCGGTATGCAGAATCTTTTCAGAAAGACAGCGTACACATGATCAATGGGGATGACATTCCGGTCAGTCGGTCTATGAAAAATAACCTTGATCATGCAATTATGGAAAAGATGAGGTGTGGCGGGTGAATAACATAGAAAGAATATTTGAAGCGGTATGTAACATATTAAGTGTGTATGTAAGTTTTAAAGTGACGGATATTTTTCTGGAAAAGAAAAGAAAACTGCCATGGATGGCAAATATTGTTTATGTGCTCGTATGGCTTATTAATACAGTTGTTGCATTTGGTTTTCGAAATGCCATGGGAACTACGGTGAGTATGGTACTGCTTCTCTGGGCGGCAGAAGGTATATTGTATGAAGGAAGTATACTGCAGAAAATAATGGCAGGTTGTTTTACAGTATTGCTGGGGCTTACCATTGAATTTATCATGTATTATTATCTGGGAGATTTTTCTTTGTTTTCCGAAGGGCGGGCAATGGGAACCATCACAGGTGCAATGGTCAATCTGCTCATAGCAATGGGAATAAGACAGGTGATATGTCGGCGAAGGGTTATGGAAACACAGAACTATTACTTTATGATTCTTGTATTAGCCGGAAATATTGTCTGGATATATGCTCTTGAGAGTGTATCCGGCGAAAATTCGCCAAAAACAGTATTATCACTGGCTATTATGATCGTTGTAGATCTTGGAATGTTCTATTTGTATGACCGTTTGGGAGAAGCTTATCAGGATAAAATGCAGCAACGGCTTTTAAAGGAACATATGATGGCCTATCAGGAGCAGATGCATATCATGCAGCAGAATCAGAAAAAGCTGGATTCTTTGCGGCATGACATGAAAAACCATATGTATCTTCTGCAGACATATCTTAATGAAGGAAGGTATGATAAGGCACAGGAATATGTAAATAAAATGAGTGAGCATTTGCAGACGGAGCATAAGTATGTGAATACGGGGAATCTGGAACTGGATATGATTTTGAATCATAAACTGGCAAAAGCGGAGGCAATGTCCTGTCAGATTCAGTCGCAGATCGTGATTCCGTGCCAGTTGCCAGTGGATGGATATGACTGGAATGTTTTGTTTGGAAATCTGTTGGACAATGCAATTGAGGCAATGGAGCAGATAAAAGATCGTTTTTTGGAGATTCGGATACAATATGACAGGGGAATTCTGGGGATACAGGTGAAAAATACGTTTGATGGAAAAGTCAATAAACAGGGAGAACGTTTACTGACAAGGAAGAAACAACAGGCATTGCATGGAATCGGTATGCAGAATATTTCAGATGTTGTAGACAAATACGGGGGATGGAAATCTATAAATATCGATGAAAATATATTTGAGGTTCAGATTGTGTTATATCTTTGAAAAAATCCCATGGTGTATGCTATGGGATTTTTAATGCAGATTTTGACGAAAATCAAACCAATTTTAACATGCAGAAAGAATAATGGGAAAAATGAAGTATAGTATACACAAGAGAGGGGAAATAGCCATGAAAAATATTTTAAAAATAATGCTTATGATGATTACAATTTTTACGATAGCAGGTTCTGCTGTGTATGCCGCGGAAATACCGGTTTCCGATCAGGATCAGTTAATAACGAGCCGTGATTGGACAGAAATCAGTAATTTACAGGATGAAATGAAAAAAGAAGAGCCGGATGCAACCATCGATTATGACAAGGCATTAAAAGTATATGTGGATTGTAATCTTATAAAATTGCAGACGGCAGATACGAAAAAACTCACAAGTGCTCTGGAAAGTGCAAATTATGTATGGGTCATTCCTTTTAAAATGGAAAAGACATATGGAATGTTTACCGTAGCCAAAGGACTTCCTTTGAGTGAAGAAGCAAAGTCTGTATTGACAAAAGCAGAACAGGAAGAAGTAAAAAATCATGCTGGAAAATGGATGATTACAGAGACAGCAGAACATACAGTGGAACCTTACTATGATATACTTCTGGAAAAACGAGAGGCATTATCGGACTGTACGAGAGTAGTACTGGTGGGAAGTCAACCGGGAATGAGACAGCCGGTTGCACTTGGGATGGATGATGAAACAGCACGTATCTGGATTTCGTTGGGGTATCAGTATCCGGTTATGGAGAAAATTCCGGAAACTCAAAATGTGGAAAGCGGTGTCTATTCATTTGATTCTGTAGCGGAGATTTCAGATACTTATATTGAAGATTCTGAGGTAAGTACAGGAGCTGGAGTACAGAGCAGAAGTTCGATGAAATATGTGGCTGGCATTGGAATTATAGTGATAGGAAGCATATTAATCCTTAGTGTTTTAAAGAAAAAGAAATTGGAGGATTATGAATGAAGAAAATCAGTCTGTACTTATTAATTTTTACAATGCTATATTGTCTGTGTGCGTGTGGAAAAAATTCTGATGCAAAATCAAACAGTAGAGACGATGATGGCAGAAAAGAACAAAAGATAATCATATCATCAATTCAGGTTGCTTCAAATACGAAGGTTATGCGTGCAAAGGTGTTCCTTCCGAACGTAAAATATTTGGAAGGAACAAATTATTGGTTAGGTGGGTTAGATACTACCAGTAAGGTGGATGTAATAGATACAGGTGATGGTATTCAGATCAATGTATGCGGCTTTTATTCCGATGATACTGCGTGGAAAAATCCGAAAGTATATAAGGGATTTCAATCACCGGATAATTCAAATACGCCATTAAAAAATGTTTTGGTTAAGGGAAAAGTTGTTCCAATGAAGGAGAAGATGTTAAAAGCGGATGTTAAGAAAACAAAAAAAACAATCCCTGTTGAAATTACACCTTATACGGTTAGTATTTGTCCCGTCAATGACTGGAGAGAAAAAGGGTGTTTTTATCATGTAGTTGCAACAACAAAAGACGGAAAGCAATATTCCATAGGAGAGTTACCTCTTACCGATGACAGAAAAGGAACTGAAAAAAAGAAACATCCTTTCATGGATGGTACAGATCTTGAAGAGCTTGGAGATGGCTATGCATCTGCAAGTGAAATGAAATATTGTGGGGCTCGTTATATTTTCAATCAGAAGATTGATATCACACAGATAGAACAGATAGAAATAATAAAATATAAAATCAGCAGATGATATAGGTATAAAAACAGGTCATAAATTTGTTGACGCTGACAGGAAACCATGTTAGGATGATGGCAGAGACTATCAATGAAGTGACAGGGGAATGAGTTTTTGACTCATCCCCCTGTTCTGATTATCAGGAGAAATGGATGAAAAAGAACAAGCAAATGAAACCAGACAATGTAGCAAAACGTCTATGGGCATTTTTTATCGTGCTCACCATGTGTATTACCGTGCAGCCTGTCGTGCCGGTAAAGGCGCAGGAGGCTGTGCAGACAGCGGCAAGAACGATCTATACGGAATTTAAAGATGGAAATTCTACCCATTCCGGAGATGGAAGCTATGGAAATCCCTACAATTTATTTGAGGATGCCTATGCGGCTGCCGGCAATGGGGATGAAATCTCAATTTTGGGAAGTGGTGCTTTTTTAAATGCCGAGGCTGCGGAACCGTTTATTTTTGATAAAAGCGTGACCGTCAACGGAAATGGAAATACTTTTTCCAACCGTAAGGGGGGATTTATCCTGAATACGGATGTGACATTTAAAAACATTACGCTGCGGTTTTCCAATCGTCTGCACGATGCAATTTTTGCAAATGGGCATAAACTTGTTCTTGAGAATGTTACGTGCGACAGCGGATTCCGCTATGTAGATATCTTTGGCGGATCCCTTTATGAGAATGGAAAGAATATGGGGAATCATCCGGGATCAGAGGCACAGATTCTGATTACGGGTGGTGGTACCAATCTGGGGAATATTTATGCCGGTTCCATGAATGGAACATATGACGGTAAGACACAGATCGTGCTTGCGCACGTTTCCGGTACGCAAAATGGGGAAATCTATGCATCCGGTGCCAGGGAACCATATGTAAATCAGGATGACTGGTTTTCCACGCAGGAGCCGGATCCACCGGCAGCGGATGGACAATATACGGTTTCCGGCGATGTGGAAATTTCACTTACCGGTTCCGACACGAAACAGGTGTACGGAGTATCTGAAAATCACGCAGGGAAGACATTTCTGACCATAGATACCGACCAGTCCTATACCGGAATTCCAGGTATAAGCAAAGTAGGAAACCTCACAGTAAAGGGCGGTGGAACATTTGCACCGGCAGCGTTGGACAGCTGTACGGTCAGGCTGGAAGGGGCAAGTGCGATTGATCTTTCCCAGATGGAAACTCCACAGGTACATTCGATTGTGAGTGCGGATTCAGCAGGAAACCGACTGATCTTAGGAAAAGAACAGACGCTGAATGTTACAGATACCATTACGGGTGCACTTACATTTGAAACCTTAAATGGAAGAAATGGAAAATCCGGAATTGCGGAGTATAATCACACCTATCTGGAACTTGGAAGGGCTGCGGATACGGTGGTTTCTTTTACACCGACAGACGGACAGGCGGGAATGACACTGGAACGGACATCGTCTGGAAACGGAGAAATCTGGAAAACCAGTGAGTTGTCAGGGAATGAACCGGAACCGGTTGCAGTAAAAAATATGACCATAAAAAATCCGGTAATTACTACAACGGTTTCAGAGATTTCTGGAGGTAGAAAGTCATATCTGGCAGACGTGAGCTGGCCGGATGAAACAGATGAGACAGTTAAAGATTTAGTCTATGTTCCGTTACAATATGAAGTGACATTTAATGGGAAAACACTTTCTTCAGAGACGGTTACGAATGAGGAAGGTAGTTTTATTTGTATTCCGGATTTTAATTTGATGTTCGAAACGGGAAAAGATGGAAAGAGTAATGCGATCACACCAATGTACTATAGCACGGCTAATAGTTCTACGGTAAAACCGGGAACCTACCATATCAAAATCCGTCCTTTTTCAGCGGATGAACAGATCGAACAGAACGTAACTCTGATTGTAAACAATGATCCGGATACTTCCGGCTCACCCGTTTTCCAAAAGGAAACAACCACTACGATAAATGGATTATCAACGGCCGTGTCCATGCAGGATGAACTGAATCTTACCGTGAAGACGGTCTATACAGATAGCGGCTTACAGGGACAGAACGTGCCGTCTGCTGGTTTTTCGGTATACATTAACCAGACCCCTTATGAAGTATCCGGTAACACGCTTCAAAACGGAGAGGCAGCCATAAAGATTCCGGTTTCAGAGGCAAACGGATTTCATATGGGAGAAAATGCAATTACAGTTTCTTATGCAGGAGCAGTCGATGGAAACTACAGGGCACTTCCTTCCCAGGCAAACGAAACCGTGACGGTAAATCCAATTGCCGTAAAGATGCAGTATGATACCATCCAGCAGACAGCTGCATACACAGGGCTGAAACAGAGCTGCTTTGTTTCCACGGTAAATGTAGTCCGAACGGACAACGGAAAGACGGTAGATTCGCAGGTAAAGCCTGAAGTTTTCTATCGGCAGGATGGGAAAAATGTTGTTCCGGTGCAGCCGGGCAGTTATGATGTCTGGTTTAAAGTGGATGGAAACCAGTACGATGTGATAGAGGAAAAAGTCGGAACCTTTACCATTACAGCGGCGAAACCATCGATTCGTCTTACGGCAGAGACAGAAAACGGTAATTCCGTACATCTGTATGCACAGGTAGATGGAGTCCGAAATGGCAGGATTCCGCTTGGTTCGATTTCTTTTTATCAGGACGGAACCATAATAAAGGCACAGGAAAAACTCGTATATGGGGAAGCCGATACGGTTGTATCAGGCTTAAAACGTGGCGGTTCTTATCAGTTTAAGGCAGTATATGAGCCGGATGATAAGGATGGACAGACTTATTACGAAACGGTGACAAGTGAAGCCGTGACCGTTACAATCAAAGAGGACAGTTCCACCGGAGGCGGTGGAACAACCGGAGGCGGTTCATCTTCCGGAGGTGGTGGAACAACCGGAGGCGGTTCATCTTCCGGAGGCGGTGGAGCAACCGGAGGTGGCTCATCTTCCGGAGGAGGTGGCGGAAATACTTCGGGTGGTGATACAGCCGGAGGGGGAACACCATCCAACGGAAACAAAACCGATGCAGAAACACCGTCTAACGGAAATACAGCCGGTACAGAAACACCGTCCGATGGAAACACGGCCGGACAAAATACACCAACCGTGACCGTTACCGGAACCCGGAAAAATAAAGCCATCAAAACAACGGTGACCGCTGATCTGATAAAACAAACCATGGAAGAAAACAATGGAAAACACACAGATGTGACGATCCGGGTCACCGATCCGGCTGGCAACGTAAGCTATACACTGACCGTAAATACAGCAGACATACAGACCGGAAATAAGCTGTATGTGTGTGCAAAAGATCAAAAGACAGGTGCCTATGTCCTTGTAAACGACAAGAGTTATACGGTTACAAAAGCCGGAAATGTGAATTTTTCAGCAGATTCCAATAAGAATTACGTCCTTATGGATCAGAAAGATATGGATCAGGTCACAACGAAAATATTAAAAACGGTTACATTGAAGAATAAAACCGTTCAGGTGAAGAAGGGAAAACAAAAGAAGGTTTCTCTGGCAGCCACCTTAAATATGGACAATGTAAAAAGCATTTCTTATCAGAGCAATAACAAAAAAATTGCATCTGTAAACAAGAAGGGTACCATAAAATCGAACAAAAAAGGAACTGCGTCCATTCGCGTGACAGTAACCTTAAACAATGGAAAGACCAAAGTTTTAAAATTAAAAGTCAAAGTCAAATAGCAGATGCAGGAAAAGACAAAACCCCGGAAATAAATATCCGGGGTTTTTGTTTTACCTAGAGAGAAAGTGCACACTGATCAATTTTTTCCAGTTCCTCCTCCGTAAACGGAGCAGAGTTTAACACTTTCAGATTTTCAAGAATCTGTGCCGGGCGGGAAGCTCCGATCAGAACAGAAGTGACCACACCGTCACGGATGACCCATTTGAGCGCCATCTGTGCGAGACTTTCACCACGGGCAGCCGCAATCTCATTCAGGCTCCGGATACTGTTCAGCCGCTTTTCATCGAACTGGTCGGCATGCAGGAAACGTCCGTCCGTGTTGACACGGCTGTCTTTTGGAATACCGTTTAGATAGCGGTCGGTCAGCATACCCTGCGCGAGCGGGCTGAAAGAAATAATTCCTTTCTTCCCATCTGCTGCGGCCTGTTTTAAACCGTTTTCTTCAATGGTACGGTTAAAGATATTGTAGGAATTCTGGTTGATAATAAATGGGCAGTGCAGATCTTCTAAGATGGCAGCTGCGCGTCTCATGGTTTCTCCATCGTAGTTGGACAGACCGACATACAGTGCTTTTCCGCTTCGCACGATCTGGTCGAGTGCACCCATGGTTTCTTCCAGCGGCGTATCCGGATCCATGCGGTGGTGATAGAAAATATCCACATAGTCCAGACCGAGCCGTTTTAAGCTCTGGTCAAGGCTGGCAATCAGGTACTTGCGGCTGCCCCAGTTTCCATAAGGTCCCGGCCACATGTCAAAACCGGCTTTGGAACTGATGATCAGTTCATCGCGGTAGGAAGAAAGCTCTTCCCGAAGGATCTTCCCGAGATTTTCCTCCGCACTGCCCGGCTGCGGTCCATAGTTGTTTGCCAGATCAAAATGTGTGATCCCGTGGTCAAATGCCGTAAAGCACATCTGTCTCATATTTTCATAAACACCGGTATCTCCGAAATTGTGCCAGAAGCCCAAAGATACTTCCGGCAGCATCAGTCCGCTGTCGCCGCAGCGGTGGTATTTCATGGTTTCGTAACGTGATTCATTTGCGTGATACATAAGAAATCCTCCTTAGTTTGTAAAAAATTTATCATAAATGCCAAATCCAAAGATAAAAAGCACAATCAGCGGCAGAATATAGGTAATGTAGCCGCGCATCCAGTTTTTAATTTTTAATCCTTTTCCGGTATTGGCTTCGGTTGTGTAGTTTTTCCAGCCCCAGCCGTAGTGGCTTGTGCAAAACAGCAGATATACCAGGGAACCGAGAGGCAGGAACAGGTTGCTTACCAGAAAATCTTCCAGGTCAAGCACAGACCCACCAAAGATTGAAAAACCTTTCCAGTTCCATACATTGTATCCGAGTACACATGGCAGGGAGAGTACAATGATCAGTACCAGATTAACGGCACAGGATTTCTGGCGGCTGCATCCGGTCAGTTCCATACCGCAGGAGATGATGTTCTCAAATACTGCCAGGATTGTGGAAAACGCTGCAAAAAACATAAACAAAAAGAACAGGCTTCCCCAGAGTCTGCCAAGCGGAATATGGTTAAAAATATTCGGCAGGGTGATAAAAATCAGGCTTGGTCCGGAAGTCTGGTCAACATGGAACGTAAAGCATGCCGGAAAAATGATAAGTCCGGAGGTGATAGCAACAAACGTATCCAGAATGGCAATATTTACCGATTCACCAAGCAGAGAGCGTTCCTTTCCGATATAACTTCCCCAAATTGCCATCGCGCCGATTCCAAGGCTTAACGTGAAAAATGCCTGGTTCATGGCACCCGTAATGGTTTTTGCAATACCGATCTGTTTCATCCGTTCAAAGTCCGGGATCAGATAAAAGGCAAGGCCTTCTTTTGCACCATCCATAAAAAAGCTGTTGACCGCCAGAATGATCATGATGATAAGCAAAGAAGTCATCATGACCTTTGTTACTTTTTCCAGACCGTTCTGCAGTCCACGGGAGCAGACAAATACGCCGGCGCAAACAACTACCACCATCCAGAAGCCCATGGTCAGAGGTTTGCTCAGCATTGTGGTAAACTGTCCGGATACACCGTCGGCATCCAGTCCCTGAAACTGTCCGGTGACCGTCATATAAAAATAATGAAGCATCCAGCCGGTGACCGTTGTATAAAACATCATAAGAAGATAGCAGCCGATCAATGTGATAATCCCGTGGATATGCCATTTCTGTCCGGGTTTTTCCAGTGCCTGGTAGGCTTTGACCGGACTTTTCTGGCTGGCACGCCCAACCGCAAATTCCATCGTCATGATCGGGAGTCCGAGAATAATCAGAAACAACAGATAAAACAGCACAAAGGCACCGCCTCCGCCCTGTCCGGCAGTGTATGGAAATTTCCATACGTTTCCGATTCCGATCGCACATCCGGCTGACAGGAGAATGAATCCCAGACGGGATTTTAATTTTTCTCGTTCTTCCATAAAATAATCCACCTTTTTGTAAACATTGTATAAAATACAAACGAAATTATACAATCTGTTGTGAGAAGTTTCAACCCTTTTTGACGAAATTTTACCAGGTATGTGTTGCATTTTTTTACAGATACTAGAGGAGAAGGTTGCGGAGTGTTCATGTTCTGCAATCAACAAGATTATCTTATGGAAAGAAAGAGGTATAAACCATGGTTTTAACAGAAAAAGAGATGGCTACAATTGAGGATCTGCACACACAGGAGCTGTCCTGCGTGGAGAAGTACAAACGTTACGGACAGGAAGCAAAAGACCCGGTGCTTCGGGATTTGTTTGCCGATCTGGAAAAGAAAGAGCAAAAGCATGTGGAGTCTCTGGAACAGGTCATGAAAGGCAGCGTCCCATCCTGTAACGTCAATGACAGGGATGGAAAGATGTATGAGCCAAAGGCAACCTATGATTCCATGACCAATCCGGAAGATAAGAAAAACGATAATTTCCTTGCCACAGACAGCATTGGTTCTGAAAAAATGGTGTCCGGAACGTATAATACCGATGTGTTTGCATTCGGGGATTCCGATGTGCGCAAACTTCTGGCAGATATCCAGGTGGAAGAACAAAACCACGCGGAGATGCTCTATAAATATAAAACCGTAAACGGCATGGCATAGCCGGCATGTGGAGTGGATGTCCCAAAGCATCCACTCTTTTTGTTTTTACAAAAGGATTACAGAAAACGGATAGTACATCTTACATAACCCGTTTATTATAAATCCTGTAATAAATCTTACAGATTTCACAAGGAGAACAAAAGAATTATGAGAAAAAATGTGATGAAACTTACAGCAGGAGTTCTCTCCACCGCTGTATTGGCAGGAATGTTTGCCACTGGTATCCCGACAAAGATTGCAGCAGCAACGGAACACTGGAATGATGCTTCCCGGGAATCTACAGACTGGAGCAACTGGAAAAAGAACTGGGCTGCTTATAGCAGTGAGTATGAACATGTATCGCTGACTCCGGGTGCGGATGAGACAAAATTAAATTATGCATGGTACAGCAAAACGGCTGAGACTCCAAAGGTGAGAATCTCTACCAGACAGAATATGGATGGTGCGACAGAGTTCACCGGAGCGCAGACCGAAGCTGTGACCATAGATACCACAAAATATTTTTCCAATAAAGTAACCGTAAGCGGGCTCAAAGAAAATACCAGCTATTATTATCAGGTATTTCAGGATGGAAAGTGGCAGGATACACAAAACTATACCACACAGGCGTTTGATGAATTTTCTTTCCTGTATGTCGGGGATCCGCAGATCGGTGCTTCGAAAGGTCAGACCAGCAGTGAGAGTGAAAAGATGGAAAATGCAGGAAATGTTGTAACTTCTGCACCGGAAAAAAATCTTGCAGCAAGAAATGACAGCTATAACTGGAACAACGTATTAAATGAAGCACTCGAGGATCATTCCGATGTAAGTTTTCTTGTGTCCGCAGGAGATCAGGTGAACTACGGAAGCAACGAGCGGGAATATGCAGGATATCTTGGGGCAGAGGCACTGACTTCCCTTCCGGTAGCAACGACCATTGGTAACCACGACAGTGTTTCGAATCAGTACAGCCTGCATTTTAATAATCCAAATGCTTTTTCCGATACCGATACCAATTATGTACAGGGAAAGACAAAGGCAGGAACCGATTACTATTATCGTTATGGAAATGTCCTGTTCATTGTTCTTGATACAAACAACTATAACTGTGCAACGCATGAGAATGTCATGAAAAAAGCAATCAATGAGAATAAAGATGCCAAATGGCGTATTGTGGTATTCCATCAGGATATTTACGGCAGTGGTTACGACCATTCCGATTCCGATGGTATGGTGCTTCGTACACAGCTTACTCCACTGATGGATAAGTATAAGATTGATGTGGTGATGCAGGGACATGATCATACCTATTCCAGAACCTTCCAGCTTGAGGGGGATGGAAAGGATCATACTTCTTACAGCACTTATGGATACAAATCTGTAGAGGAAGCTGAAAAAGACAGTGATTATCAGGCACAGAATAACTGCTATGAAATCGTAAACAAGACCGTTGGCGGAACCGTTACCAATCCGGAAGGAACCGTATATTTAGAGGCAAACTCTGCAACAGGTTCAAAATTCTATAGCCTGATTGCTTCCAAACAGGACTTTATTTCTGAGAGAAGCCAGACCTGGACACCAACCTATTCCGTCGTAAAAGTAACGGACAAAAAGTTTTCTGTAACAACTTATGATGCAACGACCAGAAAACAGTTACAGGGATCTACTACATATACGATCGTAAAAGATGCGGTAAAGCAGACCATTCAGGCGAAGAACTCTTACAAAAAAACCGTAGGAGACAAAGCCTTTTCCTTAAATGCAAAAGCAAAAACACCGCTTACCTATACCTCTTCCGATAAAAAAATTGCAATTATTGATAAGAACGGAAAAGTTACCGTAAAAAAGGCCGGAAAGGTTACAATTACGGTGAAGGCAGCAGCAACCAGCCAGTATCAGGCAGCAGGTAAAACAATTACGATTACTGTTACAAAGAAAGCAGTAAAGAAAGCAGCTAAATAATAATGAAGAAAAACTGGAAAAAAGTTTTAGTGGGAACCCTTTGTCTGGTGGGGTTCCTACTGTTATTAGTCAAAGGAAACCAGTTCGAAAAAGTATCCCTGATTTCCACGGAAGGGCAAAGCTATGAGAAAGCAGTCGTGACAAAGATCACGAAAGATAATCTGGCAGAAGATGGAAACCGATACGGGACACAGGAGGTGCGCGTACAGGTTAAATCCGGAGCATATGCAGGGGAAGAGTTTGATGCCGTCAATCCAAGCGGTTCCTTGTTTGGCATGGAGAACTGTGAAGTTGGTTCGCGCGTAATTGTCATTGTCAGTTCCACAGATGATAATGCTGTCGTTACGGTATACAGCAAAGACCGTACTATGGCAATTTATCTGTTTGTACTTTTTTTCTGTCTGGTGATATGTATTATAGGTGGGAAAAAAGGAGTCAAAGCCATTGCAAGTCTGGCATTTACTGGTGTGTGTATTGTTTATCTGATGTTTCCGCTGATGTACCGGGGCATTTCACCGATCGGTATTACCATTGTTGTTGTTATTCTCTCGACATTGCTGACCCTGTGGCTTTTGGGCGGAGTCTCTAAAAAGACGGTATCTGCAGTGGTGGGAACGGTCAGCGGTGTGGTTGTGGCAGCCGCAGCCGCAGTTGTGTTTGGAAAAGCCGCAGGCATTACCGGGTATAATGTGTCTGATATCGAAACGTTGAATTATGTGGCACAGAATACACAGATAAAAATAGGACAGCTTCTGTTTTCGGGAATCATTATAGCCGCACTTGGGGCAACCATGGATGTTGGCATGTCAATTGCATCCACGATTCAGGAACTGCACGAACGCAGTCCGCAGCTGGGGACAAAAGAGTTGTTTGTGTCGGGAATCCGTGTGGGGCGCGATATGATGGGAACCATGGCCAATACACTGATTTTTGCCTATGTCGGTGGTTCGTTGTCTACGCTCGTTGTCAATTATGCATACAATCTGAGTTATAATCAGCTGATCAATTCTTATGTAATCGGAACAGAAATCATGCAGGGACTTTCGGGAACTCTTGGGGTTGTGCTGACCGTACCGATTACCGCAGCTGTAGCGGCAGTGCTTATCGGAAAGAAAAAGATAGTAAAAGAACCATTGATGCAGGACATTTATGATGGCTCAGATGATTATGAAGAACCGGAAACAGACGGTGAATACGGGGAAGATGTTTAAATGGGACATATGTGAAAAAAGTTATGAGATATGTCCCGAACCTAAAAGAAAGTTTTATTTTCTATATGTCCACTATCAATTTGGAAAGTGATAGAACACTTGATTTTCTTAAAAAACACATGCAAATCTGTTTATTAAAAAAATGGTCTGGAAAATTCAATGCCAAAACAATCCCAGCGTATTAAAAATATATTGACATTTACGAACTTTACGCTATAATAGAATCAAACATATGAACAAATGCTCATATGAAAGAATGATAAAATAAAAAAGGAAAGTATGGAGGAAACCGACGATGAAGAAAACTTACAAAATTGATGTGGATTGTGCAAACTGTGCAAATAAAATGGAGGAAGCTGCAAAAGCTACTACCGGAGTACAGGATGCAACTGTAAATTTCATGACACTGAAGATGAACGTAGAATTTGAAGAGGGTGCAGATGCAAAAGCGGTTATGCAGGATGTGTTAAAGAACTGTAAGAAAGTGGAAGATGATTGTGAGATCTTTCTTTAAATCCGGCTTTTTCCATAGGTATCAGTCAGATTGGAGGGCACCATGAATAAAAAGCAGAAAAAAGTATTGAAACGAATTATTGTGGCAGCAGTGCTTCTGGTTATCATCGGGATTGCAGGAAGCGTTGTTTCCATACCAAAGTGGCTGGAGTTCCTTTTCTATCTGGTTCCGTATTTTGTGATCGGTTATGATATTCTGCGGAAAGCCTGGAAGGGAATCTGTAACAGGCAGATGTTTGATGAAAATTTTCTGATGGCAGTGGCAACTATCGGAGCGATCGCCCTCGGTGATTACAAAGAGGGCGTTGCAGTTATGCTGTTTTATCAGATCGGAGAGCTGTTCCAGAGTTATGCAGTCGGTAAGAGCCGCCGGAATATCAGTGATCTGATGGATATCCGGCCGGATTATGCAAATATTGAAACAGACGGTCAGATGGAAAAAGTAGACCCGGATGAGGTGGAGATCGGCACGGTGATTATTGTACAGCCGGGCGAAAAAGTTCCAATCGATGGTGTGGTTGTGGAAGGACATTCTTCCCTGAATACCAGTGCACTGACGGGAGAGAGTGTTCCGCGGGAAGTCGCTGTGGGAGAGGAAATCATCAGTGGATGTATCAATATTTCCGGACTGTTAAAGATCCGCACCACAAAAGAGTTTGGAGAGTCTACGGTTTCTAAGATTCTTGATCTGGTGGAGAATGCAAGTTCCAAGAAATCACGTTCCGAGAATTTTATTTCCAGATTTGCACATTATTATACACCGGCAGTCTGCTACGGTGCGCTGGCACTGGCAATACTGCCACCGCTTGTCCGCATGCTGTTTATGGGGCTTCCGGCAGACTGGGGCATCTGGATTTACCGTGCACTGACATTTCTGGTTATCAGCTGCCCGTGTGCGCTGGTCATCAGTATTCCACTCAGCTTTTTTGCAGGAATCGGAGGTGCCAGTGCAGAGGGTGTTCTGGTAAAGGGTTCCAACTATCTGGAAGCACTTGCGGGAACGCGCACGGTTGTCTTTGACAAGACAGGGACAATTACGCAGGGGGTATTTGAAGTCTGCGGAATTCATGGAACAAACTGTGCATCCGGCAGCTGTCCGGTTGTGTCCGGACATCCGGTATATACGAAAGAGGAAGAACAGCTGCTGGAATACGCGGCACTGGCAGAGTGCCACAGTACACATCCGATCAGTGTCAGCCTGCAGAAAGCCTATGGCAGGAAACTGGATGTGGACCGGGTCACAGATGTACAGGAAATCGGTGGACACGGTGTGATCGCGACGGTAGACGGACACAGGGTTGCAGCAGGAAATGACAAACTCATGAAAAAAGAAAAAATTGCGTACCGCAACTGCAGCTGTACCGGTACAATCGTACATCTGGCAGTCGATGGTGTCTATGCCGGTCATATACTGATTTCAGATATGATTAAGCCGAATGCGGCGGCTGCCATGCAGGCACTGAAAAATTCCGGTGTGCACCGGCTGGTAATGCTGACGGGTGATGATGACCGTGTAGCACAGCAGGTAGCAGGGGAGGTTGGAATCACGGAAGTACATTCCCAGCTGCTTCCGGCAGATAAAGTTTCCGAAGTGGAAAAACTGTTGCAGACCAGGGAAGAAAAGAGTACCGTTGCCTTTGTCGGGGATGGCATCAATGATGCACCTGTGCTTTCCCGTGTTGACGTCGGAATCGCTATGGGAGCACTTGGATCGGATGCGGCGATTGAGGCAGCAGATGTGGTACTGATGGATGATGATCCACTCAAGATTGCGAAAGCAATCCGTATCGCAAGAAAGTGCCTGCGGATTGTATATGAAAATATCTGTTTTGCAATCGGGATTAAACTGCTCTGCCTGTTTTTGGTAACGATAGGTATTGCAAATATGTGGATGGGAATTTTTGCAGATGTTGGTGTTATGGTGATTGCTGTGCTGAATGCAATCCGCGCACTTTTTGTAAAAAAATTATAGGGTATAATTCTGCCGGAAATGTTCCGGTGGAGAGGAGGAACTTCATGGAAAAAGAAAAGATTGAATGCTGTAGTGAAAATCAGGTACATCCGGATCTGCTAAAGATTGTGAACGACACGATGCCGGAAGAAACGGAACTGTATGATCTTGCAGAATTATTTAAAGTGTTTGGAGATTCCACCCGTATCCGCATCCTGTTTGTCCTGTTTGAAGCAGAGGTGTGTGTCTGTGATCTTGCAGCGGCATTGTCAATGACACAGTCTGCAATTTCCCACCAGCTTCGGATTTTAAAACAGAATAAGCTAGTCAAATGCCGCAGGGAGGGAAAATCTGTTTTTTATTCCCTGGCAGATGACCACGTCCGGTCAATCATTGCACAGGGCAGGGAGCATATTGAGGAAGATGCAATATAAGGATGATACCATATGGGAGAAAAGGACATTCGCGGTGGATGTCCTTTTTTTCGTACAGACGGATCTTAATATTTATTTAAGTTTCTTTAAAGATAGCCTTTTTTGGATGTGAAACTGCTATAATAAAGGTGCAGTAGAAAAAATACATCAATTAAAATATGAGGTAAATACATATGGAAACTTATGAAAGCGTAAAAAGTAATCCGGTGCAGCCGGAGCAGAAAGAAAAGAAAAAAGGCGGTGCATGGAAAGGGATTGTAGCGGTGATTCTTGCAGCAGGCGTTGTGGGAAGTACCACGATTTCTGCGTTTAATCTGGTGACTTTAAAATCCTATATTGCAGAGCAGAAAAAGGAAGAAAATCCTGAGACTACCGAGGATTACGTAAAGATCGCAGATAATTATGAGATCAAACCTACCACAAATATTTCGGATGCCTACAAATCCGGCGATACTTCAAAGCTGACAGACAAAGAAAAAGAAACCCTTGATATGGCAAAAAAAGCGATCAAAGATATGAAGATTACGGACAGCATGTCTGATTTTGAAAAGGAAAAGGCGGTGTATGACTGGATGACCAAAAAGCTCCAGCAGGATTCCGGGGCACTGACCGTTATTCCGAGTACACAGGAAGACTGTGATAATCCATACGGTGTGTTAAAATACCACAATGCCGTATGTGTCGGTTATGCGACGACATTCCGCATGTTCATGCAGATGATGGGAATTGAATGTAAAGTGGAACATAATACAGAAAAATTCCATAGCTGGGATGTGGTAAAAATTGACGGAGATTGGTACATTACCGATATTTATTCCGATGCAGGAAATGGAAATTATGCGAACTTTAATGTGACGGATGCCATGTATGGACAGTCCCAGAGCTGGGATCGCGATTACTTCCCGGCAGCTAACTCATTAAAGTACAATATGGCATACCAGAATAAGAAAACCGTGGACAGTATATATGATCTGCCGAAAGCATTGCGTGCTGCTATGGACAAAAAGCTTGGCGGGGTCATGGTTGCGTTTAAAGAGGATATTACAGAGGAAAAAGCGCAGGTGGCAAATGCCATAGCTTCTTCCATTGACAATTTCCTGATGTCCGGAAACTATAAGGATATGCCATACAGTCTGGGAACTTACAACTGGATTCAGGATCCGGATGGAAAAGGATATTTGTTTAATGTTGCCATGCCGGGATATAACACGGACAATACAAGCCAGAATATCAGCGAAAAAGAACAGAAAAAAATCGACAAGGCTGTCCAGAAAGCATTTCAGGGACTGGAACCTGCAAACGGAGATGGCATGATGATGGATGGCGCAAGTGCTGATATCGGAAATAAGGATATGACCATGGATAATGCGGCTCAAAATGGGGCAACGTTCAGTACAGAAGAAACTGTGGAGGCCAGATAACAGATGAAAAAACAAAAAACGGGTTGGAAACTTCTGCTGGTGCTGACCATGCTGGTGATGTGTGTGGGATGTGGTGCGAAGAAAAACACGTCCGGTTCTGTCAGTATGTATGACCTGCGCACGGCGATGGAAGCAGCGGATCCGGATCTGCCGGAGATGCTCAATGCCAGCAGCGCAGAAAAAGATGCAGAAGATAAGTTTTCCCATATTTCTGACATGGACTATAAAAAAGTGGACAGTTATTTTGTAAGCTATTCTTCGGATGGACACAAAGCAGATGAAATTGTAGTGATTGCCGTGAAAGATAAGGCAGATGTGGATGAGGCAAAAGAAAGCCTGACAAAGCATCAGCAGGATCGGTATAATTTGCTGCAGTCCTATGAACCGAAGCAGGTCAGCCGGATTCAGGATGGGTTGGTTTTTACGAAAGGGCAGTATGCAGTCCTTATTATCACAAGCCATAATGATGATGTGCGGAAAGCGTTTGAAGATACCATAAAAAGTAAGTAGTATAAATAGGATCGTGTTTGAGTAAAATATAGAAATAAAAATGCAACATTCTTTTATAGAATGTTGCATTTTTATTTACACATAATATATCGGACGATTGTTATGTTACTTAACCCCTAAATTCAAAAAAATAAAAATATTACTTAAACCTTTGTGGGCATGGAATATAATGCCTTTTCGTATTCCTCCAAAGAATATTTTTTTAAAATCTGTTCTTTGTTCAGACCAAGATCAAGCATATTTTGAATCGCTTCGAGTCTCTCTTCACGTTTACCTTCGAGTTTACCTTTTGCTTCTCCCTGTTCCAGCAATTCCTCAGATCGTAATTTCAAAATCTTACCACCCATAATCTCACCCAATCCTTTCCTGATAGTGTTGTCCTCCGGAATAATATAATTCGCAATCTCTTTAATTAAGACAATCATATTCATATAGAGATGTGATTTGCTTTCTTTTTCCGATGCCTTTTCCAAGCAGTGGTTAATTTTCCGGAAATCATCCAGCAGATGCTGCAGTTTCTTCGAATCTGTTCCATTGTGTTTTAAAAAATGCTCATACCGCAAGATATGGTACGGAAGTAAAATTAGCAGTCGTTTTTCGAAAATCTGATCCACAGTATATTTTTTCGCCTGCAAAACAGGAACGCGGTAATGTACTTCCTGACCGTCCGCAAACTTCACAATCGCTCCGTGATATTCTGGAAGCGATCGGTGATTGCGTATATAGAGTACGCATGACTGCGGAAATTCAATCTCCCAGATATCGTTTTCTTCAAGAAAAGCATGTTCAATTGCAATCGAAATATCATACTCAAACATCCGGATGACCATCGTCTCATCTTTTGTGGACTGGCACTCTAGATGATACATGCGGTTGTCGATCCGAATAATTGAGTCCGTGATTATCGTTCCATACTTTTCGTAATGTTCGTTTCGCAGCTGTTCAAAGTGTTCCGCTTCGCTGTAAGAAGTGTGGAAAACTTCATTGATCAGTGGAATCAAAAGTTGCGGCATTTTTTGCGCGATGGTTCGAAATACATCGTCAAAAATCGTGCTGTGTCCTGTAGTGTTTTTTGCGTTGGCATCCGGCAACGAAGTTGCCACAATGTCAGTGTTCCCCATGTAGTATCCTACCTTTCTTTTAGTATATATCATAAACATCTGTTTTTACAATATGGAAAATATAAGAAACAGTTGTTATGACCGGTTTTATGAAGTTGTGATTCCAATAGTGATTTACGAGCGAAATGTTCTCCATGATTGCTTTGCACTACTTTTCCGGCAGTGCCTGTCTGGCATCAGATTTGGAATTATATGTGTTTATTGGAAATAGAATAACGTATTTACAAATAGAAGTCAAATGTTTTTATTATGAAGAGAACGCTTTGTATTGTGGTGCAGCAACAAAGCATTCCCATATTTTTATAAATTGATGTTCAGATAAACAAGATCTTTTTCATCCTGTTCAATTCCGAGATACCGTTTAGTGATGTGGAAAGAAGAGTGATTAAAGACATTCATTAAGAGAGCCGGCTGGACTCCTTCCTGCCATGCATAATAGCCAAAGGTTTTCCGGAGAGAATGACAGCTGATCGCCTCTTCACTGGTTGTATGTGAGGCATCTTCTTTAATAATGCGGTAAGCCTGTGAACGGCTGAGCGGTTTATAAGGGTTTGTCCGTTTGGAGAAAACATATTCTTCCGGATCAGGATTCTTTTCCATAAAATATAGATACAGGGCATTTTTCGCGTTCTGGTTTATCGCAATATAATTTCTTTTTCCTGTTTTATGTTCCCATATCAAAAGGTGATCCCGAAAACAGTTCTTTTTAAAATCATAGACACTTCTCCAGCGAAGATTTAATAGATCGCTGATTCTCAGTGCAGTGTTTAATCCCAATACAACTAAAGTATAATTTCGCAGATGCGGTTTTACCTGCTTGTAGTATGAACTGAAATTCTGCAGTTCCTGTCGGTTTCGGATCGGTTGTGTTGTTCCCATAAAAATTACTCCTTTCAAGCCAAAAATAAAGTGCTTTTGTGACATAAAATGCAACATTCTATAAAACATTGTCGCATTTTTGAAATAAAAAGAAAAGAAGCATTTTATAAAAATGCAGATGCGTAAGAAAATGCGCAGGACATACCCGAGGAAACAGGGTATGGAATACATACATGGAGGTAACAAAATGCTGAAACTTTCATTGAAACAGGGGCAATATGTAAACATTGGTGATAACATCCGTGTGGTCTATGTAGGTGGTTCAGGAAATCACGCAAGGCTGCTCATTGATGCTCCGAGGGAACTTAATATTGCCAGAAGTACCACGGAAGAAAATCCGGCACGAAAGAGAGAAACCTATTATGCAGAGCCTGGTATTTCCAGAGAGGCACAGCAGGAGATTAAACGAATTCTGTGGAATGAGCGGATGAAAGCAGAAGCAAAAAAAGATGCAGAGAGTTTAAAAGATAAATTTAACGCTTAGCATCACACAAACATTTGGTAATAAGCGGGGCACACCCGGGACGCTTCGCTTATTGCGGTATATCGTAAGGTGTACGGCAGAATATACAAGGTTGCAAAGCATCTCAGATGCTTGTGACGCACCGCGGACGTGGTGCAATAAGAAACAACCTCAGGAAAAGGATTTCCAGAGGAAAAGACATAATACCCCGCAAAGCGGGAGTTCAAGGAGGATTCTATTATGAGTATGGTAGTACAACACAACATGCAGGCAGCAAACGCAAACAGAATGCTTGGTATCACATCCGGCGCACAGGCTAAGTCAACCGAGAAGTTATCTTCCGGTTACAAAATCAACCGTGCAGCAGATGACGCAGCAGGACTTACTATTTCCGAGAAGATGAGAAAGCAGATCCGTGGACTGGATAAGGCTTCTTCCAATGCACAGGACGGTGTATCTTCTGTACAGACCGCTGAAGGTGCTTTAACAGAAGTTCACAGCATGTTACAGCGTATGAATGAGCTTGCAGTTCAGGCAGCAAACGGTACAAACTCCAAGGATACAGACCGTAAGGCTATTCAGGATGAGATCGACCAGTTAAATACAGAGATCGACCGTGTTGCTGAGACAACCAAATTCAATGAGATTTACCTGTTAAAGGGCGATGATGGAGAGAAAACGATCAACCTCAACGCACATGATGCTGGATTAAAGGGAACTCTTACCGATAATGGCGATGGAACAGCTACATTTACTATGAAAGCGTTAAATGATGGCGATACTGTAAGTATTGGTGGAAAGAACTATACAATTGGTTCAACAAAAACTGAAGCCGATAAATTGGTTGCAGCACCAGATGCAGGTAAGCCAGCTAAAACTCTTACTATCGGAGATAAAAAATTTACACTTAAAGCTGGAGATACAAAGGTATATGACGAAAATGGTCAGCAGTTATTTGTAAAGACAGCGGATGGTGCAACAGCAGCAGAGGCATTTGATGCATCAAAAGAACTCACGACAAATGGTACTTTTAAAAATAATGCTAATACAGATGTCGCAAATACAGCGGTTACAATTGATAATTTAAAAGACTATGTAAAGGGTGGCGTTAAAGTAAGCGATGGAACAACAACCCTGACTGTTTTGACGGATGCAAAAAATGCATCTGGAGCAGCCGGAGCAGATGGTGTTGATGATAACGATACTTCTGTTATCACAAAGCAGAAAGCATATGAGCTTGCAGGAAAGGAGTTGCTTGCTGCAAACCAGATCGGTGATACCGAGGGAAATGCTGAAGTGAAAAATGGTGATAATTCGGATTTGGCATATGATGCTGGTAATGGAACATTTAATATTAAAGTTGGTCAGGCAAAAGTTGCCAACACATTAAGTTTCAGCCTCCATGTAGGTGCAGATGCTGACATGACAAACAAGATCACAGTCGACATTGAGACTATGAACTCTGCAAACCTTGGAATCAAGGGCTTAAACGTAACGGACAAGAACGGTTCCGCAGCAACCTACGCAATCGATGCTATTTCCGATGCAATCTCTAAGGTTTCTTCCCAGAGATCCGCACTCGGTGCT
>OHDN01000541.1_pt1 | contig 23938 bp, 20 predicted proteins | sample 1566971 | NCBI WGS metagenome assembly OHDN01 (sample SAMEA3879538, study PRJEB24766) | human gut metagenome | biome: human-associated habitat; feature: feces | place: USA | collected 1985/1987
CTGCGTTTTATCATTCATACAGCGTTGAAGCTTCAAATCCACTCACTTCGTTCGTAGATTTTCGCTTCGAGGACAGTTTGTTTAGGAAAAAAGAATTGGCGCAATTCACATTATTGGCTTTACGAAACTGATTTCTCATAGTCCGTTTAACCTTTTTGATGTGAATTGCGCCTTTTTTAGCTGTTAGTGATTTCGCTATTGCTGCAATACCTTTAGCCATAGTTTAGGGAGTTTCGCTCTCCTGCTAAAGGTCAAATTGACCTGCGACAATGGGACGCTGTCCCCTCAACCCCTGCCACCCTTTGAAAAGCGTGGACGTAAACTTTGATTGGCTTCGCAGTTCTCATACAAATGCAAGCTCTGCAAATAATTCCGAATTCCGAATTCCAAATTAAAAAGTAACCTTTTCCAACTTCTCAAGGTCATAAGGTGTTTCCTGATATACGCAGTAGTTGAGCCAGTTGCTGAACATAAGGTTCGCGTGACACCGCCATGTGAAATTCGGCGGCTGTGACGGATCGTTATATGGGAAATAGTGTGCAGGGACGTTTATATTCAGACCCTTATCGAGGTCACGGAAATACTCATTCTTCAGTGTGAATCTATCATACTCACTGTGACCCGTGACGAAGAAAAAGCGCTCGTTTTTATCTGCGATTATATGCACTCCCGACTCCTTGGACGAAGTGAGTATCTTCAAAGCGCCTACTTTTTCTATATCCTCGCGGCGAACTTCCGTATGGCGCGAATGCGGAACATAGAACGTTTCATCAAACCCTCTTACGAGTGGGTGATTCGCAACTTCGACCTTGTGCGGAAAAATTCCGAACATTTTCCGCGGCAGTTCATATTTCGGTATGCCGAAGTGGTAATAAAGTCCTGCCTGCGCCGCCCAGCAGATATGGAACGTTGAAAAGACGTGCGTTTTTGACCATTCCATTATCTCGCAAAGCTCATTCCAGTAGTCGACTTCCTCGAACGGCATCTGCTCCACGGGTGCACCCGTTATGATAAGTCCGTCAAAGCGCTGGTCTTTCACGTCCTCGAACGTCTTGTAAAACTTGATAAGATGCTCCTGCGAGGTGTTTTTCGACTTGTGGGTAGCGGTCTGCAAAAGCTCTATATCGACCTGGATAGGCGTATTGGAGAGCAGACGGAGTATCTGCGTTTCCGTTTCTATCTTTTTCGGCATAAGGTTTAGTATCGCTATCTTCAGCGGACGGATATCCTGCCTGTCTGCCTTTCCGCTTGGCATAACGAAGATATTTTCATTGTTGAGAACGGAGAATGCAGGCAGATTATCGGGTATTTTAATGGGCATTTCGGAGTTTCCTCTCTTGTTGAAAAATTTAAGGCGCGTTTGTCAGTGCTGTATCTGCCCGGACTCGGTCGCTCGGGACGGCAGGTATATCGGAAAGGTCAAATATTGGCGAAGTCACAGAGCTTTCGGTATTTGAGATGCAGGTGACAGTCTGTTCGCTTTCCTCGGGTTCGGTCTTCGGCACGGTCGTAACGGCTGTTTCACGCTGTCCCTGAGTTTCCTTTGAAACGGCGGTAACGCGTTCCATTGCCGATGTTGTTTCGGTGTCCTCCCTTGAAACGGCAGTATCGCGAACCATTCCGCCTACAGTCTGAGAGGCTTCCTCACGGATAGACGACTCCATTTCGTGGAGCGACGAGATATACTCGCTGTAGGTTTCGGGACGCGATGTTTCTATCGAAGTGACCGTTGTTAGCACGGCGGCTTTATTTGTTACGGTCTGTCTTGGTGCATTGGAGGGATAGTAGTCCTCACAGCCCGAGAGTGACAGCACGGCAAAAATTGTCAGAAAAAGTAAAAGTAATTTCTTCATAATGATTCTATTATATCACAGCTTGACAGTTATTTCAAGGGTTATTTCCGATAAAACCGTACTTTCCCCATTTTGCGAAAGTCCTGTAGCCAAGCTTTGCATACCAGTCGGCAACGCCGGTATAGTGAATGTAGCTTACGTCAAAGCCCTCATCGGCGAGAATTTCCGTGACCTTTGCGACCATAGCAAGACCTATCCCCTTTCGGCGGAATTCGGGAACAGTTCCGACACAGCCCGGACCGCCGACTTTGAGCTTTCGCCCATTCACGTTATGCTCGCCCATATCGTCAACAAGGCAGAAGCTTGCGGGCTTTCCGCCGCAGTAACCGCAGTAAACTCTTCCGCCGTCAAAAAACTTCACCCAGTCTTTGTCCACTTTTTCGACCGCCTCTCTGAGCGCATCGGCTTCACCTTTATAAAAACCGAAAGAAATATCCTCGCCGAAATCCTTTTTATATGTGAAATTTCTGTCCCCAAGCGTAAGAAGCATCTCCTCATATACCGCGCCATCGGGCAAATTTTTTACACTCCCGAAAAAATTCGGATACATACTGTTGAAAAGCTCGATGCCGTCAATATTCACCACATTCATTTTTTCACAGCTCCCTTTCTGCAAAAACAAAGCCGCTTCTGAAGCCAATCAGAAACGGCTGATCTCTTTTATTTTCAGCAATCATTCAGCTTTGAGCTTTCTGCGGAAAAGCTTTCTGCCGACAGCTTCGTGCAGTTTTGCCCAAAGATTCGATGTGACCTCCATTGCGCCGCAGAGCTTATCGGTGAAAACAATAACGAGAGTTTCACGATATCTCGGGAGTGCGCAAAGATTGAGCGGAAACATATGCTTCTCAATAATATCGCTCTCGAGCGCGGAAACATAGAAGTATTTCTGAGCATTTTCGAGCGAAGTCTTTGCGTGCGTAAAACCGTGAAGGCGCTCTCCCTCGGCAGGCTTATGCGTGTGCCAGTCATAGAGGAAGAGGTCGTGCAGAAGTCCTGCCCTTGCACCCGCTCTCTTATTAAGGTTGAAAAGCTTGCAGAGCCTGTAGTTGAAGTATGAAACATTCAGGCAATGCTGAAAGCAGGTCGTTCTTCCGTGGTGGGTGTAATTTTCCATCTGACGGACAACACTGCTTTCGAGAAGGTCGGCAACGAGAGTGTAGTATTCGCTGTCTTTATTTTCGAGATCTGCCTTGAAACAAATGGCTTTTAACATCGTACCTTGCCTTTCATGTAATTGCGGAAAAACACTCTGCCCCACTTTGACAGGGGTTTTCCCATATATCGTATCGTAACATATATCCAATTTTATTTCTGCCGAGAGCAATTTTTGCGGCGTTCCGTATTATTTATGCGGAAAGTATAAATTTTATCGGCATTTTTCCTAATTATATATTAATATCGCCGCATATACAATTGCCTTTTTAAACATATTTTTTAAACTTTTTATTAATTCAGCTGTTCAAAATGCCAAAAAAATCACAAACCTGTCCATATTACGAAAATATGACGGTGAAAAACTTTCGATTTTTGGCATCAGTTTTTTCGTCATTATATGACTTTGCCTTAGTAAAATTGCACTAATTATCACTTGAAATTTATCCAAAAATTTCGGAAGAAAGTTTTTTCAAAGGTTGCAAATCGGTTACAGATGGTGTATAATATCATTAAAGTGGTGAAGTATCCCACAAAGTGGGTCAAAGTGGTGAATTTCCACCGAGTTTTCCACACGGTGTTGAAAACCGATGTGTAAAAATGTGTGGAAAACGTGCAAAACCTGACCCAAAATACCGAATATAACGGTATTTCGACAGATAAGAATGTGGAAAACCTTTTGAAAACGATGTGGAAAGGCGGTGAAGAACTTGGGCGGAAACAGTTTGATGGGTACTTATGAGCATACGATCGATGCAAAAGGCAGAATGGCTTTCCCCACAAAGCTCCGTGAACGCCTCGGTCTCAGCTTCATCGTCACTATCGGTCTTGACCGCTGCCTTTATGTATTTTCCGAAGAGGAATGGGAAAACTTTACTGAAAAGCTCAAAACGCTCACGGGTGAAAAGGCTCGTTCCGCAAAGCTTTTCATCGTAAGAGCCTGCCCCGTTGAACCCGACAAGCAGGGACGTATCCTCATTCCGCAGCAGCTGCGCGAATATGCAGGACTTGACCACGATGTCACCGTCCTCGGCGTTATCGACCGTGCGGAGATCTGGGACAGCGCACGTTTCAACGCAATGAGCGAATCTATCTCGGAAGAAATGCTTTCGGACGCTCTTTCGGACATTGCATTTTAAGGAGATCGGCTTATGAGTTTTTCACATATTTCAGTTATGCTTGACGAATGTATCGAGGGTCTTGACATCAAGCCCGACGGCATTTATATAGACGGAACGTGCGGCGGTGCAGGACATTCCTGCGAGATAGCAAAGCGGCTCACCGACGGCGGCAGGCTTATCGGCATCGACCGTGACCCCGACGCTGTTGCGGCGGCGACCGAAAGGCTCGCACCTTACAATGCGGTCGTCAAAAAGGGAAACTTCTCCGATATGAAAGCTATCGCGGCAGAAGAAAACGTTGACAAAGTTGACGGGATCTTGCTCGACCTCGGAGTTTCATCGCACCAGCTTGACACGCTCGAACGTGGATTTTCCTACCACGGTGATGCTCCGCTCGATATGAGAATGTCGCAGAGCGGCGTTTCCGCAAGGGATATCGTCAACGGAGCTTCTTACGAAGAACTCCGCAGGATATTCTGGGAATACGGTGAAGAAAAATTCTCCCCGAGGATCGCAGATACTATTATAAAAAGACGTGCGGACAAGCCTATCGAAACTACCTCCGAGCTTGCCGACATTATCTGCTCGTCCATCCCCGCAAAATTCAGACGTGAAAAAAATCCGTGCAAGAAGTCTTTTCAGGCTTTGCGAATAGCCGTAAACTGCGAGCTGGACGAGCTTGACAAGGCTCTTGACGACGGTTTTGATATGCTCAACAGCGGTGGCAGATTCGCGATAATCACTTTCCACTCGCTCGAAGACAGAATAGTCAAGCAGCGTTTTGCAAGCTTCTGCACAGGCTGTACCTGCCCTCCCGATTTTCCGCAGTGTATATGCGGAAAGAAGCCGAGGGGAAAACTCGTCAACCGCAAGCCGATCGAGGCAACACCCGAAGAACTCGAACACAATAAAAGAAGTCACAGCGCAAAGCTTCGCATCATCGAGAAGCTTTGAAAAGATAAAGAAAAGGATAAAAAATGAACAGAGGAAACGCAGCATACGATCTTTCAAAATATGAAAACGCAGCACCCAAGCTTACGGACGGCGAAAAGTCAAAAATAGTTGTCCGCAGGGCAAAGCCTAAGCCGACGGCTTCAGCGCCGAAAATTCTTATAACCGCAGTAATGGCGGTGCTTGTTCTGAGCCTTGTAGTCTATCCGAAGGTCCAGCAGGCAACGGTAATGTCCGATATCAACAAACTCAACGATCAGGTGATGATACTTGAGAGCGAAAACGTCCGTATGCAGACGGCTATCGAGAGCAAATCCGCGCTCAAAGCTGTCGAGGATTATGCCGTTGACGTTCTCGGAATGCAGAAGCTCGACAAGTCGCAGATAGAATATCTGAGCATTGAAAACGGCAACGTCATCGATATTCCCGAAGAGAACGAAAACTTTTTTGTAAAGATAAAGCACTCATTTGAAGATTTTCTGGAATATCTCCGCGGATAATCAAATAGAATTTTACAGCAGACTTTTGTGAACAAGCCTATTTTCCCGAAAAATCTGCTGCGGCAATAGGGTTGTACCGTAGAAAATTGGTGCAGCCCGTATTTTGCTAATTAATACTATTTTTTTAAGAAATAGTATCTGTCGAATATTCCCCTCTTGCCCCTTTGGAAAGGAAGATCAAATTTGTCGCTGAAACCAACCAACTCCATGAAAAAGAAGCTGAATCTTGCCATTTTTCCTGCAATGATAATCTTTTCCGTTATTATTGTGGTGAATCTTTTCGGGATATCTATCACCAACAACGGCAAATATCAGGCCATGGCGAACAACAACCAGTTCCAGAGCACAGTCGTGAACGCGAACCGCGGCTCTATCTATGATGCGAACGGAAAAATTCTCGCCCAGTCTGCAACCGTTTATTCGATAGTCCTCAACCCGAACCGACTTAATGATGCGGATAATGAAAAGGTAGTGGAAGAAACGGGCAAGACTGAGCGCCAGCGTCAGATAGATGCCTGCGTGACGATACTTACCGAAGAGCTTGACAATGTTACCGCCGGTGAGATACAGAAAAAGCTCTCCGACCTCAATTCAAAATGGTCGCTCGTTGCGAAGAGGATAGAAAAGCCTATCGCCGACAAAATTCTTCTCCGCGCTTCGGACGAGGGACTTGGCGACCTTATCTATACCAATGTTGACACAAGACGATACTATCCGCAGGGAACGCTCGCGGCTTCCGTTATCGGCTTCACCAACTATGAGGGCGACGGCGTTTACGGCGTTGAATCCTACTACAATGATTACCTCAAAGGCGTTGACGGAAAGATAATCTCCGCCGTTGACGCAAACGGCAACGAAATGCCTTATAAAAACGATAAGATATACGATTCGCAGGACGGAAACTCGCTGTATCTTACCCTCGATATGACGCTCCAGTATTACGTTGAAAAATATCTTGAACAGGCGGTTGTCGAAAACAACGTTCAGGAACGTGCCTGCGCTATCATTATGGACGTGAACACAGGCGCGATAAAGGCTATGGCTACTGTTGAAGGCTTCGACCTCAACGACAGAAACTCCATCTACTCAAAGAAAGACCTCAATTACCTTGCAGGACTTGAGGGAACGCCCGAATATGACGAAGAATATGCTTCGCTCCGTGAAAAACAGTGGAAAAACAAAGCCGTTACCGAGCTTTACAACCCGGGTTCGGTATTCAAGGTAGTAACGGGTTCCGCTGCTCTCGAAGAGGGCGCTATCACGCTCGATTCTACTTTCACCTGCAATCAGGCCATCGATGTCGCAGGTCAGATAATCCACTGCTGGTCGAGATATTCCCACGGTGCGCAGGACTTCACCACAGCTATGACAAACTCCTGCAACCCTGCTTTCATTCAGATAGGTCAGGCGCTCGGCAAGGAAAAATTCTGCAAGTATTTTGAAGCTTTCGGACTTACCGAACCTACGGGCATCGACCTCCCCGGCGAAGCGGACAGCATCTATGTAAAGCCCGAAAATATGGGTCCCGTTGAGCTTGCTTCAAGCTCATTCGGTCAGACAAGCAAGATCACACCTATCCAGATGATAACCGCTTATGCTGCTGTTGTAAACGGCGGATATCTCGTCACTCCCTACGTTGTCAGCAAGATAGTTGACACGAACGGAAATGTTATAAAGACTACCGAGACCTCGATAAAGCGTCAGGTCATCTCCGAAGAGACCTCCGCTCAGATGCGTCAGGTGCTTGAATCCGTTGTAAACAACAAGGGCGGCTCAAACGCTTATATCAAAGGCTATTCTATCGGCGGAAAATCGGGTACTTCCGAAAAGATCGATAAGATGAACCAGACGGGCGCGTCCGACCTTTATGTTTCGTCCTACTGCGGCTTTGCCCCTGCGAACGATCCCGACATCATTATGCTCGTAATGGTAGACGAACCGACAGCAAGGGATCAGAACGGCTCGCTCATGTACTACGGAAGCGTTGTTGCCTGCCCTGTTGTATCGAATACTTTCAAGGAGGCTCTCCCCTACCTTGGATATTACCCCGAATACACCGATGATGAGCTTGAAGAGCTTGGCGTTACAGTTCCTAACGTTGAGGGTCAGACTCCCGAAGCCGCAGGCTCTACTCTTGAAGCACTCGATCTCCAGTACACAGTCATCGGCGACGGCGAATATGTCACTGCTCAGATACCGTCACGCGGAAGCTCGCTCCGCCGAAACGGAAAGGTCATACTCTATACGGAGGATAACCCCGAAACCGATTATACGACCGTTCCGAACGTTATCGGAATGTCGCTTTCGGACGTAAACTATACCCTTACACAGGCAGACCTCAACTTCAAGGCGGGCGACGGTGCATCGAGCCATGCAGGTGCAGTCGCACACAGCCAGAACTACGCCGAGGGCGACATCGTGCCAAAGGGTACTATCATCGAAGTTTATTTCATCATCAAAGACGAGGGATAAAATACTCGAAAGGCGGTTTTTTATGAAATTAAGCGAACTTATCAACGATACTGTCGATACGATGCCGTCAAAAGCATCATTCACGATCGGCTCGGAGGATGTTCTCGGCATCACCGACAACACCAAGGAAATCGAACCGGGCTTTATATTCGTATGCGTAAAGGGCAAAAGCTTTGACGGACACTCCGCTGCCGAAGAAATGCTCGAAAACGGTGCTGTATGCGTTATTGCCGACCATGACCTCGGTCTGAAAAAGCAGATCGTCGTTTCCGATACAAGAAAATTCTACGGTCTGCTCTGCGCTGCCTGGTTCACCCACCCCGAACGCCACCTTAAATTCATCGGCGTTACGGGAACGAACGGCAAGACCACAATGGCAACGCTCATCAAGGATATCCTCACACAGAACAAGCGCAAGGTCGGCTTTGTCGGCACAACGGGCGTTCTTATCTGCGGAAAGCCTTATCAGTCCGATTCCTCAACACCGACGACCCCGCGTGTTTTCGAGCTTTTCAGCATCTTCAACGAGATGATGAACTGCGGCTGCGACACAGTTGTAATGGAGGTTTCCTCATTTGCACTCGAACAGAACCGAATAGGACCTGTTATCTTCGATATCGCTGTATTTACGAACCTCACGCAGGATCATCTCGATTATCACGAAACAATGGAAAACTACTACGCAGCCAAGAAGAAGCTTTTCACCGAACACTGCAGGGCTGCTATCATCAATATCGACGACAGCTACGGAAAAAGACTTTACGAGGAGATAAAAGGCTGCGGCTGCGAACGCATTTCCTACGGTCTGCATGAGCGTGCAGACATCACCTGCGAAAAGATACGCACAGCCGATACCCTCACAAAATTCTGGATAAATATCCAGAAAAAGAGCTTCCCCGTTACGCTCAATATGATAGGACTTTACAACGTTTCAAACGCAATGGCCGCTATCGTTGCCTGCGTAAAATCGGGCATCGGCATAAACAATGTTCTCCTTTCGCTCGAAAGGGCAAAGGGTGTGAGCGGCAGATGCGAGATCCTTTCCGACAAGAACGGATTCCTTGTCATAAGGGATTATGCGCACAGTCCCGATGCGCTTGAAAATATGCTCCCTGCGCTGAAAACGCACACAAAGGGCAGACTTATCTGTCTGTTCGGCTGCGGCGGCGACCGTGACAGAACAAAGCGTCCGCTTATGGCAAAGGCTGCCGAAAAATATGCAGACCTGCTCATCGTGACATCGGATAATCCGCGAAGCGAAGATCCCGATGCTATCATCGATGAGATATGCGAGGGACTTTCGGGTCTGAAGCCTTATATCCGCATCACAGACCGAAAAGCCGCTATCAGGCGTGCTATCGCCATTGCCGAAAAGGGCGACGTTATCGTCCTCGCAGGAAAAGGTCACGAAGATTATCAGATACTCGCCAACGATGTCCATATCCATTTTGACGAAAAAGAGATCGTTGAAGAGATAATGAAAAACTATAAAAAGCCGCGCTTCAACCCCGATCTTCATGAATATATCACCGTAAATGATATCCTCGAATGTACGGGCGGCAAGCCGCAGGGCGTTCACGATTACAATATGAGCGTTCACGCCGACGCTATCTTCTCCGATACAAGAGCAGCCGTAAAGGGCGGTGTTTTCATCGCTATCAAAGGCGAAAACTTCGACGGAAACGACTTCGCAGCAAAGGCTGTCAAGGAGGGTGCTGCTTTTGCGATAACCGAACACGCAGTCCTCAACACGCCGTGCATCGTTGTAAAGGACACCCGCAAGGCTCTGCTCGACATTGCAAGATTTTTCCGCAGCCAGTTTCACCCTATCGTTGTCGGTCTTACGGGCAGCGTAGGAAAAACGACCACCAAGGATATGATCGCGCTCGCTCTTTCCGCTGAACACAGCGTTTACAAAACGCCTGCGAACCACAATAACGAGATCGGCGTGCCGTTCTCACTTTTAAAGCTCAATTCAAGCTGTACTGCGGCTGTTATTGAAATGGGAATGTCAGGCTTCGGCGAGATAGAACGCCTTTCAAAGTGCGTTCGCCCGACAGTCTGCCTCATCACGAACATCGGCCTTGCGCATATTGAAAAGCTCGGCTCGCAGGAGGGCATACTTCAGGCAAAGCTTGAAATTTTAAAGGGCGCAGACAAGGACGCTCCGCTCATTCTCAACGGCGATGATAAGCTTCTTTGGAAAGTCTGCGAGGACTACGGAGAGTACAGAAAGGTCGTTACCTACGGCATCGAAAACAAGAACTGCGACTACACCGCAGAGGACATAAAGACCTACAATGACCGCATTTCCTTCAATGTTTGCCGCAAAGGCGAAGTTATCACAGATGTTACGATATATTCGCTTGGCAGACACAATGTTTACAACGCTCTTGCGGCAGTAACGACCGCCGCCGTTGTAGGCTGCGACCCTGCTTTGGCTGCGGAGATGCTCAGCGGCTATCAGCCCGATCAGCTCCGTCAGAATGTGCAGAAGCTCGGTCAGCAGACTGTTCTCGTTGACTGCTACAACGCTTCACCGACATCGATGAAAGCCGCTATCGATATGCTCTGCGACATCAAGCCTGCTGAGGGCGGCAGACACGTTGCCGTTCTCGGTGATATGCTCGAACTCGGTGAAAAGTCTGCTGAATATCACGCCGAGATAGGCGAATATGTTGCAAAAAAGGGCGTTGACCTGCTCGTTTGCTACGGAAAAGAAGCCGAAAACATCGCAAAGCGTGCCGATGAGCTTGGCTATCACGCAGGCTGGTCAACGGAAAAATCAAAGATACTCAACTTCCTTAAATTCAAGCTCCGTCCGGGCGATGTTGTGCTTTTCAAGGCGAGCCGAGGCGTTCATCTTGAAGAGATAATCGACGAATTTTACAAGGACTGCTAAGGAAACCGCCGCTTGGCTTTTCCAATATTAAAATAAAAGGAGAGCGTCACAATGCCGTTCTGGATAAATCTTATCGTTGCACTCACCGCTTTTGCGGTTTCGGCAGTAATGGGCAAGTTTCTCATTCCGCTGCTTAAAAAGATCCATTTTGGTCAGACTATATATGATAAAGGCCCGTCCTGGCATAAGGATAAGCAGGGCACTCCGATAATGGGCGGATTTATGTTCGTATTCGGCTCAGCGATCGCGATCGCTGTCGGCTATGCTTTGTACCGCTACAGAACGGCTGATGTCACACTGCCCGACAACACGGGACTTTACCGCCTGCTCGCAGGATATATCTTCGCTCTTCTGAATATGGTGATCGGCTTCACGGACGATTATATCAAGGCTGTAAAAAAGCAGAACCTCGGACTCAAGCCGAAGCAGAAAATGGTGATGCAGTTCATCTTCTCGGCGGCTTTCCTCTATGTTCTGTATGTCCTCGGCGACACGAAAACAACACTCAATTTCTACTGGGCAGAGCTTGATATAGGCTGGTTCTACTATCCGTTTATGCTGCTCGTTATAGTGTTCCTCACAAACGCCGTAAACCTCACGGACGGCATTGACGGACTTTGTGGCTCTGTAACTGTAATTTCGATGATATCGTTCGCAACGCTCTGTTCCGCTATGGGAAACCACGAATACTCCATATATTCCATCGCTGTTGCAGGCGGCTGCCTTGGCTTCCTCGTATGGAATCTTCACCCTGCAAAGGTATTTATGGGCGACACGGGTTCGATGTTCCTCGGCGGTGCTGTCGTTGCGATAGGACTTGTGACAAGGCAGCATCTTCTGCTTGCGATGATCGCAATAGTATATATCTGCGAAGCACTTTCTGTTGTAATTCAGGTAACTTATTTCAAGCTCACTCACGGAAAGCGCCTTTTCAAAATGTCGCCTATACATCATCACTTTGAGCTTTGCGGCATGAACGAATATCAGATAGTTATAAGCTTCTCCGCAGTCGGACTTATCGCAGGCGTTATCGCAAACCTTATCTACAAGCTTTGCTGACACATCTTTGCTGAAAAATAAGAAAGGAATGGTCGTTTTAATGGCAGCTTCATCGGGAGCTATCCCTCAGAAAAACCACAAAAGAGCCGACCGCCGCAAGGAGATGACCTCAGAGGGCGTTTCGCGCGGATATTCGGAAAAGCCGTTATCGGGCAATATTGATTACCCTTTCCTCATAATCCTTATGACGCTGCTTGCACTCGGTATCCTTATGATGTTCTCCGCAAGCTATGCCTGGGCTATCCAAGAGGGCTTGGAGGGAACATATTATGCAAAAAAACAGATCGCAATGGCCGCGGTCGGCATCATCGGTATGCTCATCGTTGCGCATATAGATTATCATATCCTGCGCAAGCCGATAATAGTTTTCGGACTTTTCGGAGTGGCTTCGCTGCTTATGCTCATGTGCCGCATCGGACCATTCAAGGACCCTCACCATTACTCTTACCGCTGGGTAAAGTTCGGTCCTCTCCCCTCTTTCCAGCCGTCCGAGATCATGAAATTTGCGGTAATAGTTCTTTTCGCTTACCTTATCTCGATAAATTATTCCAAGCTCAAATATGCGAAATACGGTATTCTTCCGTTTATGATGTGCCTTGGCTTTGTCATCGGACTTATGGCGATACAGCCGCATATTTCGGGTACTATCATCATCTGCGCTATCGGCGTTGTGATGATGTTCGTCGGCGGAACAAATATCAAGCATCTTATGATACTCGGAATAATCGGCGTAGTCGGACTTGTGCTGCTGGTATTGCTGCTTTCGGCGAAGTTCGGATTTACCTACTTTGAGGACAGAATGATCTCCTGGCGTGACCCTTTCAATGAAAATGCCCCTGCGGAAACGTGGCAGACGAAGAACTCACTCATCGCGATAGGCTCGGGCGGATTGTTCGGACTTGGGTTCGGAAATTCCCGTCAGAAGTTCCTCTATCTCCCCGAAGCAAAAAACGACTTCGTTTTCGCCGTTGTGTGTGAAGAGCTCGGCTTTATCGGAGCTATCGTCGTAATAGTTCTTTTCCTGCTTTTCATCGGAAGAGGATTTTTCATCGCATCGAGAGCTTATGATAAATTCGGAATGATGCTCGCAACGGGACTTACCGTTCAGATCGGTATTCAGGCGCTCCTCAACATCGCCGTTGTCACGAACACTATCCCGAACACGGGCGTTTCGCTCCCGTTTTTCAGCTACGGAGGAACGGCACTCATCATGCAGCTTTTGCAGATGGGCGTTATCTTGAGCGTTTCGCGCTATACTTCTTCAGATGAATAAAGATCCGAAAGGAATGGTCATAAAATGAAAGTTATCCTTGCAGGAGGCGGCACGGCAGGACACATCAACCCTGCTCTCGCTATCGCCTCGATAATATCCGAGCATTATCCCGACACGGAATTTCTCTATGTCGGAACGCCGAACGGAATGGAATCCCGCCTTGTCCCGAAAGCAGGCTACAACTACGCTTCAATGAAAGTTAGCGGATTCCAGCGCAAGCTTACTATAAAGAATATCGCAAGAAATGTGAGAACTGTTGCATACCTCACTATGGCAGGACACCGCGCAAAGCAGATACTGAACGAATTCAAGCCTGACCTTGTTATCGGAACGGGCGGATATGTCAGCGGCCCTATCGTGCTGAAAGCAGCCGAAACAGGCATCAAGACCGCTATCCATGAGCAGAACGCTTTTCCCGGAATGACAACAAAAATGCTTTCCAAAAAAGTTGACCTTGTAATGCTCACCGTCCCCGAAGCTATGGAATATCTCGAAAAGGATATCCCCTACACCGTTACGGGACTTCCCGTAAGAAAGGGCTTTTCGGGTATGACAAGGGAGGCTGCAAGGCGTGAACTTGGTGTAAACGAGGGCGATATCGTCGTTCTTTCAACGGGCGGAAGCCTTGGCGCAGGCAGGATCAACGAGACCGTTGCCGAGCTTATGGAATGGGAAACGAAGAACAATGTTCCGATAACCCACATTCACAGCTATGGCGGAATGGGCAAGACAACTTTCCTCCCCGACCTTAAAGCGAGGGGCGTTGACTATGAAAACAATTCCAGAATCCGTCCGCGCGAATACATTGACAATATGCCCGTTTGCATGGCTGCCGCAGACCTTGTGATAAGCCGCTCGGGTGCGAATGCTCTCTCCGAGCTTGAAGCAATGGGCAGAGCTTCGATACTTATACCCTCGCCGAACGTTGCAGGCAACCACCAGTACCATAATGCAATGGTTCTCGGCAAGGCAGGTGCGGCTATCGTTATTGAAGAAAAAAATCTCACAGGACAGGTTCTTATCGATAACGTGAACGATCTTTACCGTGACAAGGAGCGCCTTAACCGCTTTGCGCAGAGGGCAGCTTCGCTCTATGTTCCCGATACTCCCGAAAGAGTTTTCAAGGCTCTTGATGAACTTATAAAAAAGTGAGTTTTTAACAGTTTTTCTTTTTCTGCATAATATAAATCAAAAAGCAGAAAGGGAGAAATGTTATGCAGAAGCTTATCATAAACGGAGGAAACAGACTGAACGGTGAGATCGCCGTTCAAGGCGCAAAAAACGCAGTTCTGCCGATTCTCGCCGCCTCGGTCCTCTGCAAGGGCGAAGTCGTTCTGCATAACTGTCCGCGGCTCTCGGACGTTTACTCCGCCATGAGGATATTAACATCGCTCGGGTGCTGCGCAGGGTTTGACGGTGCTTCGCCGAACACGGTCTGCGTGAACACGGACGGCTTATCGTCAGCCGATATCCCCGACAGACTTATGCGTGAGATGCGCTCGTCGATTTTTTTCCTCGGCGCACTTGTCGGAAGAACGGGCGGCTGTAAAATAACACTCCCCGGCGGCTGCGACCTCGGTCAGCGTCCGATAGACATACATATAAACGCCCTGCGGAAAATGGGCGTGACCGTAACCGAACAGCACGGCGAGATAGTCTGCCGATGCGAAAAAAAGCTCAGAGGCGCAAAGCTTTCGCTGCCTTTTCCCTCTGTAGGCGCAACGGAGAACATCATTCTTGCGGCTGTCCTCGCCGAGGGCAGAACAGAGATAACCAACGCGGCGCGCGAACCCGAAATCGCCTGCCTTGCCGACTTCCTCAACCTCTGCGGAGCGGACATAATCGGCGCAGGCAGCAGCACTATCGTTATCTGCGGCAAAAAGGAGCTTCACGGCTGCGAATTCACCGTTATGCCCGACCGTATCGCCGCAGCGACCTATCTTTCCTGTGCCGCTTGTGCAAAGGGCGAGATAATACTGAAAAAATGCTGCCCGAAGCACCTCGATGCGGTGCTTTCCGTGCTTGAACAGCTCGGCTGCAGTATAAGCTTCACCGAAAATGAGATATTTTTCAGCGGAAAAGAACCTCTCCACTCGATAGATATAATACGGACAATGGTTTATCCCGGTTTTCCGACTGACTGTCAGGCTTTTATAATGTCAGCCGCCTGCATTGCGCAGGGTACGACGGTCTTTGTCGAGAATATTTTCGAGAACCGATACCGCCACGCCGACGAGCTTCGCAGAATGGGTGCGAATATCCGTACCGAGGGCAAAGTCGCCGTTGTTGAGGGCGTGAAAAAGCTCTACGGCGCAAAGGTCTGCGCTCCCGACCTGAGAGGCGGTGCAGGACTTGTTGCGGCTGCGCTTTGTGCCGAGGGAAAGACCGAAATTTCGGGCGTAAACCACATCGACCGGGGTTATGAGGATATCGAAAACGTGCTGGCAGACGCAGGTGCGGATATAAAAAGAATCGATACATACGGACTTTAAAAGAAAGAAGGGATCATACTGTGGCAAACGGAGGATCAAAAAGCGGATATTTAGGCATTGCTGCGCTTGCCGCTGCTGTGATTTTTCTCATACTTTCAACGACAGTTTTCTTCAAAATAAACACGATAACGATCAAGGGCAGTTCCATTTACACTGCGGAGGAGATCTGCACCGCTTCGGGAATAAAAAGCGGAAACAATCTCATTCGCACGAATATGAGCAAGGCTGCCGCAAACATTGAAAACACACTCACCTACATAGAAACAGCCGAGCTGAAGCGCTCATTCCCGTCGGGCGTTGTCATCACCGTAAGCCCCTGCCGCGAAACGATAAGCGCCGAATACGAGGACGGCTTCTGTCTTTTAAGTGAAAAAGGCAAAGTTCTGAAAACCTCGGAAACGCCTTTTCCCGACACTATCGTTATCTATGGCGCGAGGACTAAGCCCGTCACCGAGGAATTGGCTGAAACCGAAGCTTCGTCAGGCACGGGCAATGTCACCTCCGCAACGGAAAAGGACGAAGCTGTGACGGAGGACAGCGGCGAAACAACGCCTATCCCGACGGTGGGTTCACATTTTGAATGTACAAAGGCTAACCGCACGGAGATTTTCTACCGTCTTGTAAGCGTTGCGAAAAGTTCATTTTCAGGTCTTGCAAATGACTTCGATATGACCGATCATCACAACATCAGCTGCATTTATGACGGCAGGATAACCGTTGAGTTCGGAGCTGTCACCGAGCTTGACTACAAAATAAAGCTCGCTTCGGAAATTTTGAAGGATAAGATAGGCAAAAAGACCGAGGGAACTCTGCGTATGCTTTCGGGCGGCGCATCGTTCATCGACAAGGCAGGCATCGAGCAGAACGAGCTGACCTACGAGAGCAATCTCGCCGCTCAGAATGCCCCCGAAACAGAGGCGGCAACGGACGGAAATACGTCCGAACAGACCTCTTCGGACGTTGTTCATTTTGAATAACTCATATTTAAAATAATTTAATCAAATTATTAAGTATTTTTCAAAAAAAGACTTGCAATAATATGCAAATTATGATAAAATGTATATTATATTAATGTGCAGTTTCATATACTGTTTGCAGTTATATTCATATATAGGAAGTTAAAGCATGGGCGGTTTTGTTCTGGATAATGAAAATGATATGTTTGAGCCCGAAGTCAACATAAAAGTCGTAGGTGTCGGCGGAGGCGGCGGCAACGCTCTTAACTGCATGGTCGTTGCAGGCATCAAGGACGTTGACTATATCGCTGTAAATACCGATGCAAAGGCACTCCACTCCTCAAAGGCTTCTCACAAGGTTCAGATCGGTGAAAAGCTCACCCGAGGAAGAGGCGCAGGAAACAAGCCTGATGTCGGTGAACGCTCCGCTCAGGAAAATAAGGACGAGATCGCAGCTGCTCTCAAGGGCGCACAGATGGTATTCATCGCAGCAGGTATGGGCGGCGGCACAGGCACAGGTGCAGCTCCCGTTGTTGCAGAGATCGCTCAGGAGCTTGATATCCTCACTGTTGCCGTTGTTACAAAGCCTTTCAACTTCGAGCAGAAGGCTAAGATGATACAGGCGGAAAAAGGTATCGAAGAACTCAAAAAGCACGTTGACTCCCTCATCGTTATCCCTAACGAAAGACTTCTCGTCGGCTCTGAAAAACCGCTCACAATGAAAGAATCCTTCGCAATGGCTGATGATATCCTCAAGACGGGCGTTAAGTCCATAGCTGAACTTATCACAGTTGAAGGTATGATAAACCTTGACTTTGCCGATGTTGAAACAACAATGAAAAACGCAGGCTATGCTCACATGGCTATCGGTCACGGCTCAGGCAAGGACAAGGCTCAGGAAGCTGCAAATGCAGTTATCACTTCTCCGCTTCTCGAAACTTCTATCAGCGGTGCTACAAGATTGCTTGTTAATATCGTTATGTCCGAAGATGTTCTCGCATCTGATGTTGATATGGCTACAAAGCTCATATCCGAGGCTGCCGATCCTAACGTCAGCATGATCTTCGGTACTTCGTTCGATGAAACTCTCCAGGACGAGATAAACATCACCGTTATCGCCGCAGGCTTTGTCGGAATGGACAATCCCGATGCTGTTTCCGAGGAAGCTGCTCCTGCTGAACAGGCTCCGGCTGCTCCCGAACAGAAGGCAAGCAGTGCTATTGACGATTACTCCGCACTTTTCCAGATCTTCAACGACCGTTAAAGCGGGGAAGCCCCGCGGCAAGTTCGCGCCGTGCTTCACTTCGTTTCGCTTGTTTGCGTCAGAAATCAGTTTGTGTTCGCGAAGAGAGTTTATTTGCATTGAAATCAATTTGAATCCGCAAAGAAACAATTTAACATTTAAGGGGCGCACAGGACAGGTGCGCCTTTTTATTTGAGTTTTATGCAATTACGGTCTGAGAATTTTTAAATTTTATGTAAGATATTCCCGTTTCAAGCCTTATTACAACAAAAACCATTTGACTAAAAAGCAGAAATATGCTATAATAAATAGAGTTTTGTCCGAAATAACATCGGGCGGAAACACAATTTAATATAAAAACGTGGTGATGCCAAAGAATGAAATTCGATGAATTTATCCATGATAATCTAAAGATCATACTGATAGCAATTGCCGCTCTTTTCGCCGTAATTGTCGGTGCGGTCGCTCTAAGCGTCGCATACGGCGGCGAAACTACCCGAAATCTCACGATAAGCGAGATAAGCGGCGACGTTGTGATAATACGCGGTGAAAAGCAGTTCTACGCCAACAAGCGAACTGTTCTGCAAAGCGGCGATGTTATCAACACTGCGGAAAACGGAAATGTCCGCGTCAGGATAGACAGCGACAAGTTTATCTCGGTCGAACCGAACAGCGCTGTTTATGTTTTCTACACCAATGTTTCGGACAAGGGCGAGGTTTCCGTCAACATTGCAGGCGGTGCAGTCACCTGCCAGCTGAACAAGCCTTTGAAAAAGAGCGAAAAATTCCGTGTTCTCACGCCGAATGCCGCAGTAAACGTCCGAGGAACGGTTTTCCGAACGGAATTCAGCTACGAGAGCAAGTATATGGGCTATGAAAACGTAATGCTCACCCATGTTCAGGATTTTGAGGGTCAGGTCTTACTTCAGCTTTACGGAACGGACGGCGAAAAGGTCGAAGAGCCTATGCTTCTCACCGAGCGGACGGGTGCTGAAATGATATCGGCGGACAGCTTCGCGCAGTATGGTTATCTTAATTATGATATCAATATTTATGACCTTAAAGAGATCACAATAAAGGAGCTTATAAGGATAAGCGGTGAAAAAACGCTTGCCTACAGCCTTGAAGAGCTTAACTCCGCTTTCCGTGCGGTCAGCCAGAGCAACGCTCTGACCGAAACCGTGACAGTTTCGCAGGAAACAACGGCTTCGGAAACGACTGCTCCGCCGACCGGAACAACGACAACGCGTGAAACTGCGGTCACAACTCCCGGCACTGTCGAAACCGTACCGCCCGAATCGGGTACGCAGATCACTCCGGGTACAACGCTTGAAACTCACATCTACACAACATTCCCCGGTCCGAAATGGTGGCAGATGCCCAACCCGAATCCCGACTCTTGGGACGATTACAGCGTTGATGATTATTTTGACGACTATGATCTTAACAACACAAGTGAAGAAACCACAGAATTTGAACATTGACCGAAAGGAAGTATAAAATGAAAAAGCTCAATATACCGCTCATACCTGTTATCACAGGTTCGCTCGCGCTTATTGCGGTCATTGCTGTAATGATCGTTCTCTTCGGCGGAAAATCAAGCGCAGGACTTTACATAACCGAAGCCTCGGGAACTGTCAGCATAACCTCCGCCGATGAATCCGTTCAGGCTGATTCGAGCGCCGCACTCAAAGAGGGCGACGTTATCACGGTCGGAGAAGGCGCAAGCTGCAGGATCGTGTATAGAACGAAGAAAAATGCAGACGATATCTATATGGTGCTTTCCGAAAACACCCAGGCAGTTCTCACTGCCGAGCCAAAAAGCAAGGACGGCGGCGAGCTTCTCCTCAACCGCGGTTCGGTAATATGCAACTTCACCGAGCTTGACAAGACTCAGATAAACATTCGCACTGCCGATGCGAAAATTTATCCATCGGGAACCGTTTCCAAGATCGCTTGGCTGACGGAGGATTTCAGCTCTTACACCGATGTTTATGCTTTCATGGGAAATGCGAAGATACAGCTTTACGATGTTCAGGGCAACACTGTAAACACCCCCGAATTTCTTGCTGAAAAGCTCGCAGGCCGCGTAACTACGAACGATCTCGGACCTGTTTTCTCCTATCTCAACATTCAGTTCCCACTTACCGACCTCACGGCAAAGGATCTCAAAACGCTTATCACGATAAGCCAGCTCAACGAAAACTTCACCTACACAACAGATGAGCTCAAGGCTGCTTACACCAATATTTCGGGTCAGGAATATGTCGAAGAAACCACTGTCACAACATCCGGCTCCGAAGTGATACAGACTGCCGAGCCTATCGAAACAACGACTGTCACGGAAGAAAGCCTTGTTACCGATAAGCCTAACCACGAGATAACTCTGCCGAACAACACAACACCTGCCGCGACAACGACAACTTCAAAACCTCAGCAGACAACGACCACTGCGGCAAAGCCTGCCGAAACCACAAAAGGCAATAACGACGACATTGAAGAAACTCCGGAGCCGTCCTCCCCAAGCACCACTCACACCGTTACAATCATCATCGGAGATGATGAGATCGTTCAGGAAGTTGAACACGGCGGTTCTGCCGATATGCCTGCCGAACCCGAGATCAGCGGCAAGACCTTTGTCGGCTGGGACAAGAACTATAACAATATTACACAAGATACCGTTATCACAGCTATCTTCAAGGATAATGACAACAGCGGCAATAATAACAGCACAGGCAGCGAAACCTACCATAGCGTTACTATCGTTATCGCAAACCGCGAAACGACCATTATCGTAAAGGACGGCGATCCCGCACCTCTTCCGAGCACCGTGAATATTGACGGCTACACCTTCAAGGGCTGGGACAAGGATTACTCCTCTATCCACTCCGATATGACGATAACAGCTATCCTTGAACCTAAGGCAGCAACTCAGTACACGGTAACATTTATGGTCGGCGGAATTCCTTATCTTACCTTGGTCGAAGCAGGCGGAAATGCCGTAGCTCCTATCACTCCGACAGTCGATGCAGAGGGCAACGAGTTCATCGGCTGGGATAAGTCACTTCTCAACATCAATTCCGATATGACTATCACAGCTATGTTCGCTTCGCCCGAATACACCGTAACGTTCGTTGTCGAGGGAATCAGCTACCCCGTTAAAGTCAAGAAGGGCGAAACCGCATCTGTCCCCGTAAATCCTACGACAGACAGTATGGGAAGAACTTTCATCGGCTGGGACACCACATTCACAAATGTTCAGGGTGATATGATCGTAAATGCTATCTTTATGTAATACTGATTTTTTATCAAAGTGTAGACGAAAAACCGGCTCAAAACCCATATATGTGAGCTTTTGCTTGATCTTTTGTACACTTTCAGTTTAAAATTCAGTATAAATTCATTCAAAAGGAGAAATTTCAATGTTCAGTATAAAAGCTATAAAAAAGACGGCTGTAATTATGGCAGCCATAATGAGTGCAGCAATGCTTCTCAGCGGCTGCAAAGGCACAAGCACGGTAGATGACGATAACGCGCTTGTCAATGCGATCAAGGATCAGGACGCAGCAAATGCTGCCAAGCAAAACGACGCAGTTATCCACAACTTTGAAATGCCCGAGATAGGCGAAAAGATCGCTGTTATCACCGTCAAGGACTATGGCGACATCAAGATCAAGCTTTTCCCCGAAGTCGCATCAAAGGGCGTTGAGAACTTCACGGGACTTGCCGATATGGGCTACTATGATGAGCTTATTTTCCACCGCATCATCAGCAATTTTATGATACAGGGCGGCGACCCGAAGGGCAATGGCACGGGCGGCAAGAGCATCTGGGGCGACCAGTTTGACGGCGGCGTTCCCGAGGGACTTTACCATTTCAGCGGCGCAGTCGCATACGCAAACAGCGGCTCTACCTCCACAGACGGCAGCCAGTTCTACATTGTAAACACTCCCGAGGGTTATCTCCAGAACACCTGCGAGGAGCTTATGCAGTATGACCCGTCAACATACTCATGGCCACAGAACGTTGTTGAAATGTACAACGAAAAGGGCGGCACACCGTTCCTCGACGGCAGCTATACAGTTTTCGGACAGGTTTTCGAGGGACTTGACATCGTTCGTGAGCTCGGAAACGTTGAAACGGACGAAAATGACAAGCCTTTGAAGCAGGTACAGATGGAATCCGTAAAGATCGTTGACTATGAGGGCTGATAAAGCTTAACAATATGAAATGCCTTTGCTCGGAAATATTCGAGCAAAGGCATTTTTCGTGTTTTTTAATTTTTTTTACAAAAACCCCTTGACAAAATTACCGTAATGAGCTATAATAATATAGTCGTCGGGGTGTGGCGCAGATTGGTAGCGCGCTACCTTGGGGTGGTAGAGGCCGTGGGTTCAAGTCCCGTCACTCCGACCATTAGACCTTGCAGATCGTCTGCAAGGTCTTTTTTGTTATTTAATCCCTTGACATTTTCTCCATTGTATGCTAATATTAGCTCAGACGATCAATTTTATCAAAAGAGGTTTATTTTATGCTTTGGAAAATGACAAATGTAGTGCTTCAAAAAGGATCTGTTTTTCCCTTTTACGGGGATAGTGCGCCCTTTTTTAAGTCAGTTTGTCACAGAAAATGCTTTGATATGAATTTCCGATGAGTTTTTTCCTGCAAATTGAATAATTTTGTGTGCATTATCTTCTTAAACGATTTTCAAAAATTCGATTTAAGGAGATTTTTTTATGTTAGATATCAAAAAGCAGCTTTCAAAGCTGTATTCATCATCGGTACTCGGGAATCTCTCACTCACGGGAGCTTGGGTCGCTATTCTTGCCGCAAGAGGCTACAGCCTTGTTGAGATAGGCATCGCAGAAACCGTTTTTCACATCGTCAGCCTTATTTTTGAGATACCATCCGGCGTTCTTGCCGATGTTTTCGGAAGAAAGAAAATGCTGCTCGTCAGCACTGTTATGAGAATGATCGGCAATGTGATAATGATACTCTCGGATGACCTTTTCACGGTCTGTATGTCGATCGCTTTTATGGCACTAAGTTACAATTTTTCCTCGGGTACGGACGAAGCATTGGCTTATGACTCACTTAAACTCTCGGGTCAGGAAAGCAGGTTTGAAAAATTCTGCTCAAATCAGCTCATCATTTACCGTCTTTGCAGCGGTATCTCCACACTCTGCGCAGGCTTTGCACTTACGATAGGTCACCGCATCGCATACGGTACTGACCTTCTTACGGGCATCATACAGATAGCCGTTCTTTCCACTCTGCACGAAATTTACGCCGAAACAAACTCGGGTGAGCGTGTTTTGTGCAGGCTTCTGAACTGCTTTAAGGAAAGTTTTGACTTTATAAAAAAAGAACGCAAGGCAATAGCTCTTATGCTCGCAAACTCTTTTGTCGGCGCGATAGATATTCTCCTGCTGTTTTTCCTGCAGGCAAAGCTTCCCGAAAAAGGTATCCCCGAATGGGGTCTTGGTTTTGCACTGCTGTTTATGGAAATGGGAGGGATAATCGGTTCAAAGCTGATACTGAAATTTCCGAAAGCAAGCTGCAAAACCGTTTTCGCTGTTACCACAGTGCTTGTGCTTGCAGGCTTTGCCGCCGAACATTCGCCGCTCTTTTATGTTATGGTTCTTGGCGGATCTATCTCAGCCGCCGGCGATGATGCGCTGCAGGTCAGAACTAATGCACTTCTGCACGATATGTTCCCCTCGGAGCAGCGGGCGACGCTCGTTTCAATTGAATCGTTTAGCTTTTCCGTAATTATGATAGTGCTTTCACCTCTTGCAGGATTTGTTTTCACTTATTGGTGATAATAATATAGCAAAAAGCAGTACCGAACGCAAGTCCGATACTGCTTTTGTTATTTTGTCTTGGCAAGATTTTCATACCCGTCAATGATACCGTTGACAAGAGCGTTTATGTCGCCGTTAGTGGTTTCACGGCAGATCGATA
>OHDN01000544.1_pt1 | contig 23811 bp, 19 predicted proteins | sample 1566971 | NCBI WGS metagenome assembly OHDN01 (sample SAMEA3879538, study PRJEB24766) | human gut metagenome | biome: human-associated habitat; feature: feces | place: USA | collected 1985/1987
GTTCTCTTAGTTTTTATTCTGATTATTTTATTTAAATCTGATATTACTATATTTAAGTCTGACAAGAAAACTTCATCAGGTTCAGACAATCAATCCATAAATACAGCATTAATTATAGATTCTGAACTTCATAAGGAAGAAATCTCCCAGTTGAAGCAAAGTGTAGCTGATTGCTCTGATAAATATGATAAGAAATATTCAGTTTTCAAGACTGATGACTACAATGGTTCTTACGAAAAGACAATTGATAGTGCCATTAAGTCTGGTGCAACACTTATTATCTGTCCTGACTCAACGTTTGAAGAAACTGTTTATGATATCCAGAATTCATATATCGGTGTATACTTCCTGATTATTGACGGTATACCACATAATAGTGATGCATCAGATGCAACACTTAATTTTAATTCGATATCGCTAACTTTCAGCGAGGCTGAATTAGGTTTTCTTGCCGGTTATGCTGCTGTATATGAAGGATATTCGAAGTTGTCATTTGTTGGAGTTGATAATGATATTAAGTCGCTTCATTATTATTATGGTTTTCTGCAGGGTGCAGATTATGCAGCTAAAGATACTAATCTCAAAGATATACATATTTCTTCAACTTTTACTTCTATCGAAGACTACGATATATCATTAAATAAAGCTTACGCAACTAAACCTGATGTGATGATAATATGTGATGAAGAACTAGTTAATAAATCACTTGATTTTGCTACCAAAAATGATGTGAAGGTAATAGCCTGCGATGACAGCTATCCTAAAGACAGTGAAAATATAATTGCCAATACAGTTAAGAATTATTATCTGCCTATATATGATTATCTTACTAAATTCTATAAGAATAATTTTGAATCAGGTAAAGTCATCGAATATTCAACATCTGAAGAGGCTGTATCTCTCATTTACAATACATCATCATTTACAAAATTTGATTCTAAAATATATGATTCAATATACCAGAAGCTTGCAAATGATGAAATTCAGATAATAAGTGATACAACCGTAAGTCCGGAAGAGATAGGTTTAACTAATATTAAATTCGACTAGAAACATTTACATATACAAACTTTAATATATCATCAACTCTTCACTTTTAACTGTACCGAAGTATTCACTTTTTTAGCAATTCCTTTTCCGGAATTAGGATATTTACTTGAATATATCTGGTCGCTTATGAATAAAGTCAAAAGCACTATGCATATGATTATGGTGAATTTTGCATTAACTCTTCTGAACAGACTATCTATAATAGGAGCAACGATATAGACAAGTGCCATTCCTCCCACACCGAATACGAATAATCCTTCAGCGCATATACGTCCGTTAAGGTTAAGAAAATATCCGCTGTAATCCCACCATCTCATTCCTTTGGTTAATTCTAAGTAATAAGATGTGAAATATTCTACCACTCCACATATAAGAACCGTTGCTAAGAATTCTAATATAGGCCATTTTCTTAACCTGTAAAGTAATACAAGAATTAGTATTCCTCCCGAACCATATATCGGAAGCCATGGTCCATGCAGAACACCGCGGTTAATAAAGATTCCACGCTTGAATAAATGTATGCTGACTTCCCATGTCCAACCGAGGAATGAGAAAATGAAAAACATAAATATTAAAGATGCTACCGAATAACGTCTGAGATAATGTATTTTTAATGGTCTGTCCTTCTTCTGTGTTATCATATTAGGCGATAATCTATCAGGATATGTCTTTCCTTCTATCGCTGTTTCTGCTGCAATAACCGCCAATTCACGTTCTTTCTCAGTCTGGAATCTTTTCTCATCAGGTCTGTTATGCAAAGTAATTCCGAAATTCTTCTCTATAAAGCCACGTAATCCCTTGTACTGTGGCTCGATTTTAACCTCTTCTCTTATCTTGATTACATCTGCATACTTCTCTTTTAAGAGAGCTGTATCAGCTTTTTCAAATAGATAAATATCATTAAATATTGATATATTTTCGATATTATTTTCTATTGCAAGGCTTCTGATTTTCGTATAATATTCGGAAAAAAACGCTGTTTTGTATGCATTTGCATAGAACAAATCAGTTAATCCAAGTGTGACGATACCTAATATGTCCCACCACAGAAATGTGAGTTCATAGACAAAACATTCGAATTTATGTCCATTCATCATTTTTCTTGATAAATTTATGCAATCTTTCCAATGTATATCCGGATTCTCGGCTACAATATAAGGCACCATATAATATGAATATCTCTTAACCACCGCACCCACAATCGTTAATGACCACAGAAAATAAAATATATACTCCATAAGCATATTGACGCACACATTTATCCATTTTCTTGCCTTGATAAAGAATAGAAAACGTTGTGGTGTAACTCTTTCATAAGTACGGCATTCCAGAAAAATTCTTCTGGCAACAGCTTTGTAAGTATTCTTAATGAGAAACCAGAAGCCGACTATGATTATCATTACCACAATCACGACTATACCAATAATTGCATCTTTAGACAGCCCTATCTGATAAAATATCCTGACTATTTTTACAAATATAGAACCACTCGTAACTCCATTTACTATTTCTGCAAGATGTCCTCTGCTCCTGCCAAGTACTTTATTACCAGATTCTTTTGAACTTTCCACAGCATTTTTCTTAATTATATTTGCTTCCTGTTCGCCCTGCTCTAAATTACCTTTCAGAACTTCCTTGACAACGTGTAACAGTTCATTGCCCTGACTTTCTATTGTATTGTCTATCAGAATTTTTTCATGAGTTTTTGTCTTAGACTTAGTAGACAGATTCACAAAATCAAGACTGTCTGCGAATTCTGTTCCAAAAAATGCTGCCAAAAGACAGACCACCAGCAGTATTCCATAATGATGCAACACTGTACTTCTGGCTCTTTTTTTCATCTCTTTCCTTGTACCCATAGATTCTCCAATCTGTTTTGAAGTATTTTTTTTAAAAGCATTTGCAAATTTATTTTAAAGTATTTTTCAATTTATTTTAAAGTGTTTACAAATTTATTTTGAAGTATTTTTAATTAACTTTTAAAATGTATATTAACCACGCTTATCTCTGATTTTGTACCTACTCTCATATTAGGACCAAATAATCCGACTCCTGATGTAACAATATTATGCATTTTTCCCTTTTTCAAATATCCATATGCATTTTCCCACATTAATTTTATTGTCAGATTGCCGGGAAATAACTGACCATCATGTGTATGTCCGCACAAATCCACGTCTACACCGGCTTTTGCAAGAGCTTTCAACTGGCTTGGTTCATGATCAATTACTATTATAGGCTTATCTTTATCCATTGATGCTGTAATTTCTGATGGTGTCTTTCGCTTAGTAATACCTCTTCCAGGGCGTCTTGCATCCGGTCTTCCATAAAGATATATTTCATCATCTATCATTACTGATTCATCTTTTAATAATTTAATTCCAGCATTTTCAAGGAACTCGTCCATCTCAATACTGCTTTGCTTCTTATCTTTGCCGCCAAATGTAAATCCTGCGAGAATGGGTTCTTCTATATCATGATTGCCGTAGCAGGCATAGACACCATATTTTGACTTAATTCCACGTAAGACTCTGGCGAGTTTGTCAGGTTCTCCAACTGCTTCCCATTCATTGTCAAAGATATCTCCTGCAATTACAACAAGGTCGGCATCCTGTTTATTAATTTTATCCACCATTCTCTGCATCTGCGATACACCAATGTTATATCCTAAGTGTAAATCCGCTACAAGAACAACTTTCATGGAATCCATATCTCCAGCCTCTTTGTCTACAGTAATGTCGTATGATGTAACCCTAATAATTCTTGCATTGATAACACCTAATATTGAAGTTGCAATTATTACTACTGAGCAGAATATTCCCACAAATCTATGTATCTGGTTTGAACGTTTTGAGGTGAATTTTATCTTAAGTACACGCACAATGATTATTCTTGCCAAATCTACTATAATTATCGTTAGTGCAATGTATAGTAAAACTCCAAGCCAATAGTTGCCTATCAATTTCATTATTCTTCTGAAGTGTCCTGCCGGCAGGAAAAATGCTATCAGAAATGATAATGCAAAAAATACATATAGAATCGTTGGCAGTATCCAATATTTCTTCTTCTCAAATGCTAGAAACCACGATTTAAACCACCACATAATCTTACAAAATAAATATGCATTTACCAATATATATAGTGGTGCTAAAAATACAGCAATCATTTTGTTCCTCCACGTTTATGTTAAAGTTGTATTTGTCCGTTCGCATTATAATACATAATGTTTTTATTTGTCAAATAATAGAATTAAGAATGTCGCTTGCGACATTCTCCGCCTGCGGCGGGTTGCGATAGCAACATTTTCCGTTCCGCCGCAGTGCGATCCTCGCGGAGCGTTTTTTACTTACCAGGACAATTTCAATAAAATTTCCTGGTAAGTAAAAAAGCCGGAGGCAGAATACTTTCCGTCTCCAACTTTATATAAATTGAATTTACTTATCTATGATTATACAGTCTCTACCTTAAGCATATTTGTTGTTCCTGAAGTTCCAAGAGGTACTCCGGCAGTAATAACAGTATTATCGCCATCTTTAAGATACCCTTTGGCTTTAACCTCCTCAACTGCATGTTCAAATAATTCAAATGTATCTTTTTCTTCTTTAATAATAATAGGTGTTACACCCCATGACATATTAAGCTGTCTTGCTACATTATCGCTCATTGCACATGCTATAATTGCACAATCAGGTCTGTATTTAGATACCATTCTGGCTGTTCTTCCTGATTTAGTAACTGTAACGATTGCCTTAGCTCCGATATCATATGCTGTAGTACATGTAGCATGGGAAATAGCATCTGTTATCTCAATCTTTCCTGTTCTTGATAATGCGAAGAATCTCTTTCTGTAATCAATATCTTCTTCTGTTCTCTCAGCAATTCTTGCCATTGTCTGAACTGCTTCTACCGGATATTTACCAGCAGCACTTTCACCTGATAACATTACAGCACTTGTTCCATCATAAATAGCATTTGCAACGTCTGTTGTCTCAGCTCTTGTAGGTCTTGGATTCTTAATCATTGAATCAAGCATCTGTGTTGCTGTTATAACCTGTTTACCTGCGTTGTAAACTTTCTTAATGATCATTTTCTGCATAACAGGAACATCTTCATTAGGAATCTCTACGCCCATATCACCTCTGGCTACCATAATACCATCTGAAACTTCAATAATTTCATCAATATTTTTAACACCCTGCATATTCTCTATCTTAGAAATGATGTTAATTGACTTACAATTATACTCATCTAATATCTTTCTTATCTGAAGAATATCATCTGCACATCTAACAAATGATGCTGCGATAAAATCAAATCCCTGCTCAATACCAAATATAATGTCGCTTCTGTCAACATCACTTATATATGGCATTGATAAATCAACGTTAGGAATATTTACACCTTTATGGTTAGATACAGGTCCACCACATATTACTTCACATACAACATCAGTATCTGTAACTTCTAATACTTTTAATTCAATTAATCCATCATCAATAAGTATTCTTGTTCCTACTTCAACATCCTTAGGAAGTCCCTTATATGTTACTGAAGCAATCTCCGAATTACCCATTAAGTCTCTTGTGGTAAGAGTGAATTTATTGCCATTCTCTAACATAATCTTTCCATCTTCGAAATCTCTGACTCTGACTTCTGGTCCTTTTGTATCAAGCATAGCTGCTATCGGAAGGCCTAACTCTTTTCTGAATTTCTTAACTTTATCTAATCTTCCTTTATGTTCTTCATGTGTTCCATGAGAGAAATTGAATCTGGCAACGTCCATACCATTCTTCATTATTCCCTTTAAAACTTCATCATTATCTGTCGATGGTCCAAGTGTGCAAACAATTTTCGTTTTTCTCATTCTTATACCAATGCATTATCGTGGATAAGTTCCTCGAAACTGCCCATAAAACAGATGACACAAGGCAGTGCAATAATCCTTTCTTTATATTCTCTATGTCACACTAGAAGTATAATTCACTTTGTCGATTTAATCAATTAAATTTTGATTCAATGTTTACGTCATTTTTTATTAATATTGTATAATTTAAATTAATCCGTCAATAATCCTATCATCAATCGAAAGGAATGAATTTAGTTATGAAATCAAGAAAAAGAACATATTCTCTGCCAATTTTTATTGTCTCAATTATTATAGGACTTGCATATGCTTACATAACTTCTAAACCGAACAACGATATCTCCACAATACAACAGGGCATCTCTCATAAAATAATTCGTTTTCACGTTATTGCCAATAGTGATTCTGATGCTGACCAGGCGCTCAAGTTAAAGGTCAAAGAAGCAGTTGTCAATTATACTGCAGAACTTCTTTGCAATTCCAAAAGTATTAGTGAAACAGAAGATTTATTATCGTCTCATACCAACGACATAATCTCAATTGCCAACAACGTTATCTCCGAAAATGATTATGATTATCCAGTCACTACCGAGATTACTGATACTTATTTTCCAACCAAATCATATGGCAGCTATACATTTCCTCCCGGAACATATAGAGCCTTCCAGATAAAAATTGGCGAGGCAAAAGGTAAAAACTGGTGGTGTGTTCTATATCCTCCACTTTGCTTTATTGACATTTCACATGGCACAGTTAATCCGGAAAGTGAAGAATTATTAAAAGAGACACTTACAACCGATGAATTTCAGGCAGTTTCAGATGAATATACGGTAAAATATCGTTTTAAATATCTGACATTTCTGAATTACTTTATCAAATAAACTCTTGAATTTTTTGTTAATTGCATTAATTTGTCGATATTGTTTGTTCTTGTAGATTCTTTATATATACAATAAACAAATTCTTTGAACAGAGTATCCGTCTATGACACTCTCTTTCATATTTCTTAATCTGGCGTGCCTAAATGCCATCATCTACAACGTTTATTACGGTACAGTAAATTAAACGCGCTCCGCTTGAACGGTAATTTACTGCACCGACCTTTTGTATCTGATGGCATATAACGCACACACACGATACGTCATAAATCAAGAGAGTGTCATAGACGGATAACTCTGCTTTAAACGTTACAGGCATTGAATTAAAACCAATACTACAATGTAACTAAAAACAATATTTGGCAAATTAATGCAATACCACAAAATATGTCATAATTTATATACTCAAATTCACTACTGCAAATATTTCTAAAGTACATCAGTTAGCATAAAATTCAGCTTATTCTATACAAGTTTGTACTCCGTCTGTATTACAAACTTAATTTTCTCGTATAACTTATGTCTGTCTTCGTTATATTTCTTATATATATGCCTGTCTGCTGCACTCAGATATTTATAGACATTTATAAGATCACATTTATTTTCCTCAAGTAACGTCCGTAGATTATTATAAATTACTACTTTTATTAACTCATTTGCTTCATTTTCATCTATTGTAGAACCATTAATCGGTGAAATCATGCCTCTATACATAATTCTAACTTCTATGTTGTCATTATCTGATGTGCTAAGACTTATGTGGTAGGAATTTTTATCTATATGAAATTCATTTTCATTTCCATTTCCATTTCCATTTCCATTTCCATTTCCATTTCCATTTCCATTTCCAAGGACAATATACATCCCCTCACTTCCATTCGCAAGCCAGATATAATCTGCCATTTCTTCTTTGAACTCTCCCTTTACTCCCTCATCATTCATTATTATCATTCCGTCCTGGTATATCTCTTCATTTTTAATATTAAATATACTGATAATACCTGTTTCTTCAGTTTTATTTATTACCTTTCGCACATCTTCAATTGTTGTTTTGCCATATTCTAAATTCTTGTCTGTCATATCGCTTATATATTTCCCCGGTAAATTAACACCTTCCACGTCACTAAATCTTTCCACCGGCTCATCTGTCGCATATATATATACATTGTCTGAAAGTTCTGCTTCATTATTAAGCATTTTCACAATCTCATAGAATTTCTGATAGTCTTTGTATACATCAACATTCAGAATAATTGCCTGCACATTTGAGAAATCTATTTTCTTGTCCGTACTTTTTTGATATGCCTCGTTCAGACCACCTATATTTTTCATTTTAAAGTTTCTGAAATCACTGTCTTTTTCGCCATTATTAAATGATAATATAACCTCATATTCTCCGTCATTGACACCAACAAATATACTGTCAACATATTCCCTGCTATCAATTTCCACCCGCTTTTCACCTGATGCCATAACTGTTTTAAATTTATTGTTTTCGTTAACAACTGCAACTACGCCAAAAGTTACTACCAGACCCGTTATGACATATTTTATAATGTTTATTCTTTTTAACTTCATACTTTCATATGGAAGATTCCCGTAATTCTTATTTTCCACATTTTCTTCATTTTGTTTACTACATTCTTTATTTCTGCTTTCAACATTTTTATTACCAATGTAGCATAACCCACACATCACATCCAACAGATTAAATATATTTCCAAACAAGCCTGTCAAGGTAACGATAAGCGCCATAATAAAGAATACAAGATACAAACCCCCCTGTTTTTCCAGAATCAAGCCTGAGATTTTAACCGTATCCATTAATTTCACAGTTGACTCATCGTTTTGCAATACAGTATTCAGTCCCAGATTGCCTACATTTAGTGCAAATATAATTATGTTTATTACGATTGCAACAGTAATTCCACTGAACACGTATTTTCTAAAAATAACATAATCCTCACTATCTTCTATAGAGAAATGGCTGCTTTCTAAAAGCAATATCTCTGCAGGTGCGAAAATCAGAAATAATATTACTGCTCCTTTGAGCGTTCGGCTTATACCTGATACAAATAACGGTGAAATATAATAAATATCGACTCCCCTTATTGCAAATATAATTAATAATATAACAGGTATCATAAATACCATATACAGACACTCTGCTAACCGCCCTCTCGCTTCTATTCCCTTCGCAGCCCCATATAACGCAAGCAACAGAACCGGTACAAATATAAATACATAATTTAATTCATCTATGACCTCGATTTTGATTAACTTCGTAAAAAAAGCTATTGTCATTATAGCAAGAATGAAATATTTAATAAAAAATAAAAATGCAATTATTTTACTGCACAATTTGCCATAATATTTCTCCGTATAATCCCAGAAATTCCACTTAGTATACCTGCATATCCAGAGTATTACCGCTGCATATGCGTATGACAATATTCCTGCGATTAAAATTGCAAATATTCCATCGTGTCCGCTGTATTTTGCTGCAATATCTGTAGAAATAAGACTGCTGACAGCCAATACCTCTACAATAATAAGCCTTTTTATCTGTCGTGCTGATATCTTGTTATTCCCATACATTCTACTACCTCACTTAATTCTCTGTTTTCTGCGATTGTCTTTTCTTGCAAATACCGGCCTGCTCGTAAGATATTTAAAAGGTGCACGAATTATAAAATCCCTGCCCCTCTCAGCTCTGTTAATTTCTCCGCCTGCGACAGGTCCAAGATATGGAAATGAATAGCTTATCAGACCGCTAAGATGAATAAGTACACACATAATGCCTAATATATATCCGTATATCCCCCAGATTGCCGATGTGAGAATCAGAAAATATTTTATAATTCTAAATGAAGATGAGAATTCATTATTAGGAATAGTGAATGAACACAATGCTGTAAGTGCCACAACAATTACCACTATCGGGCTTGCTAATGAAGCGTCTACTGCTGCCGAACCAACGATAAGACCTCCTACTATCCCGATTGCATTTCCCATAGCTCCCGGTATTCTTACTCCCGCCTCTCTGATTAATTCAAATGAAATCTCCATAATTATGACTTCGACAAATACCGGATATGGTATTCCCCGTCTTGCATTTATGAATATCATCACAAGATTTACCGGTAATATCTCCGGGTGAAAATTAACAACTGAAATATATAATGCTGGGAGTGAAATTGCGAAAAACACAGCTATATATCTCAATATCCTTGTAAATGTAACAAGTCCCCAATGTTCAAAATAATCATCTGAGGTTTTCATAAATGACGAAAAATTAACAGGCAATACCAGTGCAATTGGTGAATTATCGACTAATACTACAACGTGTCCGTTTAACAGAAATTGTGCTGCCCTGTCAGGTCTTTCGGTTGTCATATATTGTGGAAATGGTGACAAATCATTGTCATTTGTAAGTTGTTCGATTACACCGCTGTCCATAAACCCATCAATCGTAAAGTCATCTAACCTTGATTTAATCTCTTTTAATAACCCTTTATCCACAATTGTATCCATATATAATAATGCAATTCCTGTATTGGTCCTGACTCCTGCGAATTGCTCTTCGATTTTAAGTTCATGACTTCTTATTCTCTTTCTCACAAGCATTTCATTAGTTTTATATGAACTCGAAAAACCTTCCTGTGAACCTCTTATTACCTGTTCATTTTTTGCTTCCTGAACTCCCATTCCGGGATAGCCGTCTCCTCTTATCTTTAATGCCTTATCTTCACCCTCTAGAATCAGGATTGCATTTCCTATCATTACACCCTTTATAGCATTTTCAATTGTATCGACTTTTTCTACATCTGTAAGTCCATACAGAACTTTTTTTATCGTAATGTCACTTACTGTTTCCTCTAAGAAATATATACGTCCCCTGACCTCATCTAAATATTTCATATTTACATCAAGACATTTTACATCATTACAATTTTTGAATATATCATCAAGCATATTTTTGTTTTTCTCAAATGATTTAGACAAAAACATTGCACACCCTCCTACCCTGTTACATCTGCTACATAGGTATTAGTGTGTGCAATTCATAATCACTTATTCATAATTAACTTAAACTTCGCATATAAGAAATCTTATTAGCTTTTTTTCACTGCCTTTTCTGTTGTCAGATTATCTATAATTGTTTTCTCCTGATTATTAATATGAAGCTTGATTGCATTCTTTGCCTTATCAGGGTTTCTCTCAGATATTGCCTTTACTAAAGTATCATGTTCTGCTACAAGTATCTTTCGTTTATTCTCGTCCTTAATATATTCTAATCGATATCTGTACATCTGCTCACGAAGATTATTAAGTATCTGTATGAGTCTCTTATTACCTGTTGTTTTATATATTACATCATGAAATGTCACATCTGCCTCTGCCATTACTGTAAGGTCATCTGATAAGAGTGCCTTTTTAAATGCTTCATTGCATCTGCACATTTCCTCTATATCTTCTCTCGTAGATTTCTTGCAGGATAATACAACTGCTAATTCTTCTAAATTCTTTCTTACCTCTAAAACGTCTGTCAGATCCTCTAAAGTAATCTCAGCCACCACAGCACCTTTTCGCGGTGTCATAACTACCAGACCCTCTAATTCTAACTTTCTGATTGCCTCTCTTATAGGTGTTCTGCTTACGCCTAATTTCTGGGCAAGTGCTATCTCCATAAGACGTTCTCCCGGCTCTAAATCACCCTTTAATATTGCCTCTCTAAGTGTATTAAATACAACATCTCTTAGTGGCAGATAGTTATCAATTGCCATGCTTAACTCTTTCATAAGAACCTCCATTCTTCTTTCTCGGTGTATTCGGTATATACATATATGTTACGTATGCCTGTTTCGTATAACCCAATGCCTTAATTCTCTCTTTCGCTCTATAAGCATCTTCTTCAATTCTGAATAAACCAAATACTGTCGGACCACTGCCACTCATAATTGCATTTATTGCATTTTCTTCCATCATTACCTGCTTTAATTCCTCAATTACAGGATATTCCTTAGCTGTTACCGTCTCTAATACATTTCCAAGTCTTGTTGCCACTCCATCAAGGTCCTTATGCTTAAGTGCCTCTATCATTCCATCAATATCAGGGTGTTCATTAATCTCATCTAATCTAAGATTCTCATATACAAATTTAGTAGATACGCTGATAGGTGGTTTGGCAATTAATACCGGACATTTAATCATATCAGGTAATTTTGTAAGTTTCTCACCGATACCCTCCGATAAAGCCGTTCCTCTCATAAGACAATATGGGACATCAGCACCGATTTTTACACCTCTGTCCATTAACTGCTGTAAAGTAAGTTTTAAATTAAACATTTTATTTATTCCAAACATTACAGTAGCGGCATCTGTACTTCCACCAGCCATACCTGCCGATACAGGAATGAATTTCTTCAATACTATTTTCACGCCATCTTTAATATTAAATTCATCAAAAAGCATTTTTGCCGCCTTATACACGATATTATTCTCATCAGTTGGAAGATAGAATAGGTTTGTCTCTATTTCAATTCTGCCTGTATCAGTCCTGGTTATCTCTATTCCATCGAAGATACCGACTGTCTGCATTATCATCCTTACATCATGGTATCCATCTTCACGTTTCCTAAGTACATCTAATGCTAAATTAATTTTTCCATAAGCTTTAAGATACATTTGTTCCACAACCAAATCCTCCTTTTTCTACACGTAACACTTTGTATACATTATACTTTACACAACTTAAAAATACAAGTTAAGTATTAATATTTTATCTCGTTTTGCCGATATTATTTAAAATAGATTAAGCGTATTACGCAGAAATGAGGTTTGATATGGACGTAAATGGAATTACAAGTGTAAGTACAAATTCTGTTGAAACTTACACATCCGGCAGTTCTTCTGCTAAAACCACATCTACTAAGAGCAGCTCATATGGTACGGATGCCGCAGCTGTATATGAGAAATCAGATGAAGCTAAAAAGGCTTCTTCTAACTCAGCATTAATTAAGAAATTAAAGGCAGATACCGAAAGCAGACTTAGTCAGATGCAGAATCTTGTTAAGGAGATGATGCTTAAACAGGGACAGACTTATACTAATGCAGACAGTATGTGGAAATTCCTTGCAAGCGGTGATTATACCGTAGATGCACAGACTGCTAAAGATGCAAAAGATGCTATTTCCGAAGATGGTTACTGGGGTGTTAACCAGACTTCACAGAGAATTTTTGATTTCGCAGTATCACTTTCAGGTGGTGACTCTGAGAAAATGGATAAGATGCTCGAAGCATTCAAAAAAGGATTCTCACAGGCTACAAAAGCATGGGGTAAAAACCTTCCAGATATTTCAAGCCAGACTTATGATGCGGTAATCAATAAATTCGATGATTACAAGAACTCTAAGACTGATACTGAATAAGATTAAACGCCTATAAGGTAAAATTTAAGGAGTGCCTCACTAATATTGGCACTCCTTATTTATTTTCAAATCTTCTTGACTATCACAAGCATCTGTCCGCTCTTTAGTTCATCGATTTTCAAATCATTGATTTGTCTTAAGCTATCCACAGTTGTATAGAATTTCTTAGCTATGCTCCACAAAGTATCGTCATTTTTCACAACATAACCCACAATTCCCGGAAGATCACTTATCATTTCCATATCATAATCTTTTTCCTCTAAGTCAATAATCACATCTTTCGTCATTTTATCAAATACTATACAATCTAATAGGATTACTGCTTTTACCTCGATTTCATCGGTTCCTGTCATATTCGCCTGTATCTGTTCTGTTGCAGGCTTAATATTATAAATACTATTGTTATTAATGTTATTTACTTCTATTTTCTGACTAAATGGAATGGTGTCTCTAAGACAGCATAATGGGTTCATATCGTCCGAACAAATATACAATATATCCGTTTCAATAACACCCTCTATAAGCAGACCACCTTCCGCAACGGATATGTCATCGATTTTAACATTCCCTATGCAACTGCATATCTGTAATATATGTGCACCGTCCATATTTCTTGTTTTGAGTTTGTCGACAACCTTACATTTAGAAACATTTTTCATAAGAAGATTCTCATAATCTGTAGATTTCTTCTTAAGAATAACGTCCTTCTTATGCGAATAAGCATCTTTAACGATATCAAACTGCTGCTCCTCATACAGCTTAATATCAATATTTACTATTCCATCTAACTGCAACATTCTCTGCTCGCCATCATAATCTGGTCTTGCTTCTATGTCAGCATTTGCAAGTTTTAGCTCGATATTTGGTATCATATCTTCACTACAACCCGGCACTTCAATTATTCCATTAAAAGGCACATTTGCATCTACCCATTGCAATGGTCCATCATCTGCTGTATACAACACGAAAATGTCGATTTCACCGGAGACTCCTATCTTATCCTCCATAACCTTAACTTGCTGGCCAAACAGACTCGATGTACACCATATTATCTCATTTATATTTAATTTACCCGTACCAAGATTGATTTCCTCTCTGATTCTGAGCAAATCTCTCTTCCTTATAGCAATCTGGGTAAGTTCAATGCTATCCTTTATATATTCGATATTATCATCATCTATATCAACAGCAAACTCTTCATCACAGATATTTTCTGCAAGTGCAATTACAGTAATTACTGCTTTCACGCTAATTTTTCTGGAATTAATCACACTTACACTTAAATCATCTATAACTAAATCAACGCTTATCGTATCTCCCTCTTCTATTCCGTCCATATTTATAACCTCATCAAAAGGCATACTTCCCTCTAACTTATGTATCTCGACTGATGGATTCATCGCCTTATACATCATTACGAATTTAAGTTTTCCTTTAGTTAAAATCTTGTTCTGTGAAACCTTAATTCCATCTACTACGATATTTCCTGTCTCTGTAATTTTATTTCCAATATCGGGAAGTCGGTCAGCAACATTTACATCATCATCTAACGTAATCTGACTTACAATTTTCCCTTTCATTTTATTCATATGAATATTTTTCCTTATCAGTGACATTACATTACCTCCCAGCATAATTTTCTTTTTTGATTTTGCTTTATACCACACACTCAGTATTTCTATCTGTTTTTATTCTATTTAAATACAACAGATTTATCAATATAATCTAATTTTATTACAATATAAGGATAGGTTACCATCTGGCTGACCACCTCATTCTTCGATGGTCCAAGAAATTCTGTCTTAACATATATTCCGTTCTTCGTTTCATATAATTCGCTTACACCAATGCTATATCCCCCTGTCGGCTGACTTCCGTATCCGATTATTATGTACAGACTATCATTATCAATAAATGTCGTTTTAAACATATCCTTCTTGCGTTCATCGATAATAGTCTTTAATTCAACCGGAATACTCTCCTCAGGCACTACCGTAAAATCAACCTCCCCTAACTTCTTTTCATCATTTGATTCTATACTACACCCGGTCAGAACATTAGCACACATAAATATCCCAAAACATATCAGGATACCTGTAAGCACTCCTTTCCATCTCTTCACTTTTACTCCTCCACGCCTTAATTACTACTTTGCAAATGCATGCACATAATAATTTGTGGCCTCACTCGTATACTTATAATAATGTATGCTGTAAACTAATGGAAAATACCTTTAATATTTACAATTATCTGTCATATTTCTGTGTCTGCAAAGTCTTATAAGATATTTCTAGTTTTCCGCTAATATTTCTCTGCATACCATAAGTCTGTTACATTCATCAGGACTAACGCACCACTTAACTAACATTATCCGTCCTCTTTCTATCTCAATTGCAGTTATACATCTTGGGTGAATTAAGCTTCCAGAATTATAATAGTAACTTCCATTCTCTGGATAAGACGGTCTGTGCGTATGCCCTGCTATGGTGGTTATCCTGTGATAATCTGCCCATTTCTCCAGTTTCTCATTCTTACGTGCCTTCTTATAATTATCTGCCGGAGGAGTGTTCGGATTATTAAAACCCATAAGTTCTAATGGTGACCAGATATTTCTTACAAGCCACCTGCCCAACCTCCAGCATTTATCATTAATAAACGAACCCTGATGACCATGCAACAGAAATATATCCCTGTCATTAACTGTATCTTCCAATACGTAACTTTGTTTGACCTCAATATCTTCTAACATCGGAACAAATCTCTTCTCACGTATGCAATAATATTTATCTAAATGTTTATCAGTGAATTTCTTATTTCTTTTGACAATATCGTGATTTCCATATATCATTTTAAGCCTGCCCTCTTTATAGAACTTAGACATCAACCAGAAAATCTCACCATAACGGTTAATGATATTGTCATAATTCTTATTCTCCCATAATTCGTCACCATCGCCCAATTCTATATAAGTAAAACCCTTTCTATAATAATATCCCAGAGCCGCAAATGTTATCTGTTCATTTCCCGCAAAATTATCATTCCATCTACCTGTTCCCCTATGGCAATCACTCATAATCACTATTTTAGACGTGACATTTAATTTCATCCGTTCAGACTCCTTGTAAATGCGGTTTATCTTCCTGTCATAACTTCCATTTGGTCTAAAATTATTTGTACTCATAAATTTCCCCATAAACCAGCTATATTTCTCATATAGCCTTATTTATAATCTGACTATATTTTTATTGATATCCAACACATAATTTTATTAATTATATCTCCCAATATTGCAAAGCTTTCATAACTATCCGTTGATTTTCTTCCATATTCCAAGTGTCTGTACGCATATTCCATATAAATGTGGTGCTCTATACTTAATATAACCTATTTTATCTAATGTGTATTTGTATCTTCTGGTATATCGTCTGAATATCTTACAATTCTTCTTATTAATCTTCATTTTGAATCTGCTTCTTATACTCTTCTTAGAATCAGACTGTCTCGTAAATGGTTTCTCAAATCTTATTCTTACGGTATTTCTAAACACCGACATATTTCTCCTGTTATATCCTAATTTCCGAAGTGCATTAATAAATTGTATACACATCTGACCGTCTGGGAATACAATCTCTGCAATCATTGTAAGTTCAGCTGGCTTAGAATACTCTCCAAGCATAAAACCTGTTAGCCACCAATGGGTATCGTGCCGCCTTATCAGAACGTCTCTGTTCTTAATAAGAATAAAACTCATAAACAATTCTTCATCTTCCCTCGCACTGTCATAATGTCTGCCGTCCTTTGACGTATACACACCTATCTCCGCACCTGTTGTAATTCCATACTGACCTTTCCAGAATTCTATAAGCCATTTCTTTCCACCATAATCGAATTTCACAGGCTCACTGTCTATTATCATTCCAAATGATTCCGCCATCTCATCATATATATTTCTGTAGCCGAATTTTCTCTGCCACGCATTGTGCTTCGATATAAATATTTCCTGTTTCGGTTCGAATTCAAAACCTGAACCCGCAATCTCCTTATTAATACTCTCCACTTGTGCCATAGAATTATATTCAGGATAAAACTTTCTTCCTCTGCGAATATATACAAACCGTCTGATTATCAGGACAAACAATACGATAATTATTACACTTAAAAGTAGAACATATAACATTTCCTTTAATAACAACTCCAATAAAAAAACTCCCCTCTTAACATATTTTATAGTGAATATCTATAGCAATTATGAGTGTACTTCTACAATGCATATCACTAAATAATAAGCTCATTATACTGTAATATTATACTGCGATAGCAGCTTCATAATTAACTATACTTTCTATAATATATGTTATGAAAGAAGTCCTACTTTTGAGACTAATATATTTTATATAATACAAAGTGAATATAGATTTATAACCCGGTTTTGCACATACAAATATATTTTACAGTCGTCTACTCAGGTAAATTTAGCATATATAAATATTTGAAATCATTGTAAGAATTGCATAAGTTTGTCAGGTGTTGTTATTTTTGCTCTAATTTTGTGTACATTCACCAGACAGACAATTAGGCAGAGATGTCCGTCTATGACACACGCTCTCATATTCCTTAACCTAGTGGGAGTAAAATGCCGCCATTAACAAAGTTTATTACGGTACAGTATATCAAACGCGCTTCGCTTGAACGGTGATTTACTGTACCGCCCTTCTGTTAATGACGGCATTGACTCCCACACGGTTCGTCATAAATCGAGTGTGTGTCAAAGACGGACATCTCTGTTTAATTGTCTGAATGTTGAATGAATACAAATAATAATAAGAGCAAAAATACAACACCGACAAATTAGCAATTTGAAACACGATTTTAAATATTTATATATACTAATTTACCGTTCAGACAATTTATCTCATATTGTATGTGCAACCGGGTTATATAATCTAAATCTCAACTGTATTATCTAAAATAGAATCTATTAGTCCTATTGGATTGTACAATATGAGCTTGAAATATACCCTATTGTATTTGCATCAAGATATATAGCAATCCAGTTTGAATTACATTTATCAGGTGCAATTGTATATGTCGCTCCTGCTTTTGCTGTGCCTACCACATTGGCACCGACATCTGCGCTGAGTCTGACATTACAACTGCTGCTGATAACTGCTATTGTCCCATTAACTGTATTTCCTGCTGCCTGCTGTGGAGTCGTAGTCTCCTGATTCGATGATGACTCACCCGTAGTCGCAGCACCTGATGGTTTATTATATATGTATGGCTGTGTTTCTGTTGATACCTGTGACTCTATAACCTTCGTTGAAGTCTCTTTTGTAACTGATGTTTCTTCCATAATGTTTTCAGAATCCATGTTATAGTCTGATGTAGTTTCATTATCTATAGGAGTCTCATCTTTCTTTATCTCCTGACTCATTGAACTTTCAGCCTTAGTTTTGTTATTAGTATTTGTTTTATCATTATCTGTGAATAATACAATGCATAAAGTAAGACATATTGTCAGATTGACTACTAATGCCATTAATATAAAACTCTTTTTACTCATATTAACCTCATTTCTGAGCGACCTATCGCGAAGTGGCGACGAAAATCACTGATTTTCGTCTGCCATAAGCGCAATTTAATTTCGCTCTGCGAACAAATTGCTGTGTAAAAAATCAAATTATCATTTTGATTTTTTACACTAACCTCATTTCATTTAATCTTCATCATCATGATATTCTATTTCTTCGCCACGTTTGTAGACTCTCATATTGCCTACTGATTCGTGGAAGTCTGAAGTATCTGCTTCTTCTAAATATAAATCATCATTATATACGTCATCTTTTGCCTTATAATCCTTTCTGCCCGCTGCCATATCCGGTGTCAGTCTCGAAATGTATTTTACACGCTTATTTGAACCGCTTTTTCTCGGATTACGCAAGCTCGGATTACTTAAATCAAGGATTCTGTCAGCATCTTCTAAAATCATCACGCCAAAGCCTATTAATACACAAAGTGCCGCAAATGTCAGTGACAACATTGCATATTTGTAATCCTCATTTTTTATCATAATTCCTGTCGCTGTAAATGAAATTATAATTAACAGCATTGACACAACATCTTTAACTGTTATTCTTGAATTCATTGATAATCGTTTCCTTTCATTTTATACTGTATTACGGGTATACACTATACCTGTTAAATCAACTGATACAATAACTAACTCAAAACATTTCATATGTATTAATGCCACCCTATTAAGGTGGCATTATATCTACAAAGGCGACATCAAGCACCTTTTACATTGTCAAATTCTATAGTTTCGTATATTTCCATTACCTCATCTTCTAGATTATCAAAATCATCTTCATCAGCAGCAAATGTAAATACATATGCATTATCCCCTATTACTGTAAAATACTGAAGAATACTGCAATTAATTCCTGACTCCTCACCTGAAACTTTACAGAAATATCCTTTTGCACCATCTATTGTTTTCTTATAGATATCATCAACATTGTAGTCTAATTCTGCATACTGATCCATTGATAAATCTTTATAAGACTCTAAGTCTAAGTCATAACCTTTTAAATCCTGTACAACAACATTTATGTTTTCAGCAAAATCATCATTCATACCTGTACCATTATATGTGAATGCTATATCTACTACTGATGAACCCTTTGTCTTAGACCAGTCAGAACTTAATTTAACAGAATATCCATCTCCTGAATATGATTTCCATGATGATGTATTAGATGTTGAATTATTTTTCTTTGATGAATTATCTTTTGAAGAATTATCCTTCGAAGAGTTATTTTTTGAGGAATTGTTCTTTGAGGAACTGCTCTTCTTTGTTGTCTCTTCTTCATCATCTAAATCATAATCCGAATCGTCATCTATGTCATCATCTGTTATGTCAAATATTTTATCCTTTGATGAATTCTTATCTGACTTCTTATCCTGTTTATCACTATTAGCACTTGTTCCTACTTTAACACTTCTGCCACAACCTGCCATCAAAAACATTACCATTGACAATACTAACATTGTAGCAAGTAATTTCATTCTTTTTCTCATATCTCTCTTTAACCTTTCGCCTTCTTAATTCATATTGTCATCATCGTCATCATCATCTATATCTGCTGACATATATTCACGACCTGAAACTCTCTTCTTAGTTCTCTCTTTTTCAACTAAGCCCGAAAGTTTATTTCGAACTTCATCGGCATTTTTAACTTTTTCAATGTAGAATACCGGAGTTGATTTATCAGCAGAATTAACTTTAATACTGCCTAATCCGAATATTCTCTGGCTTAATGGTTTCTCTAGAGTATTATCCATAATTCTGTACAATCTGACTTCTTCCTCTTTCTTATTAAGAAAACCTGTACAAATAATCAGCTTGTCTTCATATAACTTATACTTTGTAAATGTCCATGGTAATCCGAAAATTATTCTTTTTCTGTCCTGCCATACTATCTTCTCTGCCATTTTCATATCCTCCTTTATCACATTGTTTACTATTTTAACATTTCATTTATCATATCTACTACTTCTTTACCAAGTTCATCAGATAATTTGGTAGCATCTTCAAGAGATGTTCCTTTAACACCATAGTAGAATTTAACCTTTGGTTCTGTTCCTGATGGTCTTACGCAAAGCCATGCATTATCCTCTAAATCATAATATAATACATTTGATGAAGGAAGTCCTGTAGGTTTTACTTCACCTGTAACCATATCTTTAATTGTATCTTTCTTATAATCTCTTGCTGACAATACCTTGTATTTACCGAATTTCTCAGGTGTATTATTTCTAAGAGTATCAAGAATCTCCTGAATCTTTGCAAGTCCCTCGATTCCCTTTAATGTAATTGACTGTATGCCATCTTTATAATAACCGTATTTCTCATACATTGCAATCATTGCATCCCATAAAGTCATATTCTTTGTCTTGTAATATGCTGCTGCTTCACAAAGTGCCATTGTAGCTACAATTGCATCTTTATCTCTTGCATGAGTACCGATTAAGCATCCATAGCTTTCTTCGAAACCGAATAAATATTCACCTTTACCACTCTGTTCGAATCTTAATATCTGCTGTCCGATATATTTAAAGCCTGTTAACACTTCAATTAACTTAACACCATAATATTCAGCAATTGCATCTGCCATATTAGTTGTAACGATTGTCTTAATTAATGCACCATCTTCTGGAAGACCATTTAATTCCTTAATCTGGCTTATCTCATAATCGGCTAAAAGGCATCCTGACATATTACCCGTAAGCGTAATATATTCACCTGTTTTATCATCTTTAACATATACACCTAATCTATCTGCATCAGGGTCAGTTGCAAGAACAAGGTCTGCGTCTTTCTCTTTAGCAAGTTTTAAAGCAAGTTCAAATGCTTCTGCTGATTCAGGATTAGGATAGCTTACTGTTGGGAATTCGCCATCAGGAAGTTCCTGTTCAGGAACAACATATACATTTTCAAAGCCTAATTCTCTAAGAATTCTTCTTGCAGGAATGTTACCTGTTCCATGAAGTGGTGTGTATACAATCTTTAAATCTTTCTGAACTGCATCTATGCAATCCTGATGTTTGACCTGTTTCTTAAGTGCAGCAATATATTTATCATCAATATCTGCACCAATAACATTATATAATCCTGCTTTAACAGCTTCGTCTTTATCCATTGTTTTAAGTGTAGCAAAATCTGTAACAGCCTTAACCTCTGCCATAATTCCTGTGTCATGTGGAGGTGTAATCTGTGCACCATCTTCCCAATATACTTTATATCCATTATATTCTGGTGGATTGTGACTGGCAGTTACATTAATACCTGCTATACATTTTAATTCTCTTACTGCAAATGATAATTCAGGAGTTGGACGGAGGCTTTCAAAAACATATGCCTTAATTCCGTTTGCATTTAAACATAATGCTGCCACATCTGCAAATTCAGGAGACATTCTTCTTGAATCATAAGCAATTGCAACGCCTTTATCTGCACCGCCGACTTTTAAAATATAATTGGCAAGTCCCTGTGTAGCTTTACGAACTGTGTATACATTCATTCTGTTAACACCGGCACCTATTATTCCTCTAAGTCCTGCAGTACCAAATTCTAATTCCTGGTAAAATCTTTCTTTAATCTCATTTTCATCATCACTGATGGCTTTTAATTCTGCCTTTGTCTCATCATCAAAACAAGTGTTGCTAAGCCACTCTTCATAAAGTTCTTTGTAATTCATCTTTTACCTCCTGTAACGCATCAATATATTTAATCGCCAATTAGCGAACCTATCAGTTTTGAATAATCAATCGTCTGATATGTAGTTGTCTGTGTTGTACTATTAGCTGACTTCTTAGACGATGTCGTCTGCTTCTTATTTGATTTACTATTCGTATTATTTTTAGACGATGTATTTTCAGAAGTCTGGCCCTCACTTTCATCTGTACTGTCTTTCTCCGACTTCGTATCAGCCGCAGATGTCTCAGTAGATTGTGATAAGGAAATATTATATTCCTTAAAAATGTCCTGAACGTTTATTATCTGACTGTACGTATCATAACCCTTAGCTGATATCACTATCTTATGTGTACCATATGCCACATCAATTATATCCGAATAGTCCTTGACTACTCCGTCTATCGTAAGTTTTGCTCCTGCCGGTGCTATCTTAAATGATAATGTACCAAGCCTTACGGCATCTGATTGAAATTCTATAAGATTAACTCTGATTTCCTCATTGCTTTCTACTGAAATATCTTTAGAACCAGAGGTCTTATCCTTAGTTACTGTTAATGTATAATCTCCAACGGGTACCGGTATAACCATATTCTCCGTGATAAGTTGTACTATCTTCGAGCCTATCTCGACAAAACCACCCTCGAAGAAGGTTGTGCTGTCAAGTCTGACATAACCATGTCCTGTGGTAACTATTATCGAATCAAGCTGCTTATCCTTACCCTTTAGTGTAACTACATCAATACCTTCTAATTTATCAAGTGTTGTCTCCCTGTACTCATCAATTATAACTGTGTTGTCTGTATAACTGTATACAGAACTTCCTACAGTAAGTAACTTCTTCTGTGTATCGATTTTAAAATCTGTCACACCCTGGTATTCCCAGTCACCATCTGATACTTTTATCTTAGATAATTTCCTGTCAGCAGCAAATTCAATATCTACTACCTCTCCAATCTTTAATTGATTTACGGAAATCGCCTCATCATAACGGTTAGACACTTCCGTACCTCCCGTATAACTATATGTTATCTTAGAATCTGTACCAGTCTGTTGTAGAATCATAGTATGTTTATCCTTATCTACATCAATAACAACTGCCTGAAGTAATTTATCCGATTTGGAATCTTCACTTTTATCTGTCTTAGCAGTAGGCATAACCGGAATATCCACACCATTAGAGATAGTAGCTTTTTTACCACTTTTATCTCCTGTTGCAATCATAATTATAACTACAACAAAAATCGTTCCCAGAAAAACCATAATATATTTGAATGTTTTTTCCTTGATGTTCATCAGTTATCTCCTTAGTTATCAACTTACATAATCCTA
>OHDN01000553.1_pt1 | contig 23645 bp, 13 predicted proteins | sample 1566971 | NCBI WGS metagenome assembly OHDN01 (sample SAMEA3879538, study PRJEB24766) | human gut metagenome | biome: human-associated habitat; feature: feces | place: USA | collected 1985/1987
AGAATATTGATGATTGCCAGTGGCAATCATACCATAATTCATGCTGTCATGGCCGTCCCCCGCAAGCACGAGACTGAGGGGATCAGAACTCTCTTATTTTACAATCCCTCAGTCACTTCGTGCCAGCTCCCTTTGCACAAGGGAGCCTTGGGTGCTCCCGCACCAGTGCGTTTATCGATGTTTCTCAGAAGAATCGGAAATTGTACCGCATTCTTTTTTACAGTTACACCGCCCTCCGGGTTTCCGGAGGGCGGTTTTGTCAGGTTCTGGGGATAATGTTCTTGTAGATCCGGGAGTTGGTATAGACCAGATAATCGCTGGCGTTGCTGCCGCTGATGGCGTTCCGGTTCTCGTCCAGCAGCTCTGCCTCCAGACGGATCTTGTAGTTTGCGTAGGTCATGCCATTGGCTTCCAGGGCCGCGCCCGCCAGCAGGAACATATCCGCGGAAATTTCCAGGGGCACGTTCTTGTCAAGGACATTGTCCAGCCGGAAGGTCGCCGTGTAGGTGGTGTTCACATTGTCCTCGGTGTTGGTGGGATTGGCCGCCTCGATGACCTGTCCTGTTTCGGAGCCCGTGTAGCGCAGACTCAGCTTCATCTTTTCCTTGGTCAGGCACTTGTTCCAGGGCACCGCCGCCCCGTAGCTGACGAAGGGCTGGGTTCCGGTGTTGTTCCTGGGAGACAGGGTCAGGGTGCACCGCAGATACCTGGCATTTTCCGCCTTGCTCACCGCGCTGACGTTGTAGCTGGCGGCGGACAGCAGCTCCGCCGAATCGCCCTCGAAGCCGTTGATGCCCAGCTGGTTGATGCTGTCCATCTCGGTGTCGCCCACGGCATCGTAGTTCAGGGAGGCCACACTGACCTCGCCCCGGTAGAAGTGCCGATGCAGGGTGTCCTCGGAGGGCGGCTGGGTGCTGAGGGTGGAGCTGGTCAAGGTCTGGGGCGTGTAGGACAGGGTCGAAGTAACCGCCATCAAAATGCCGTCATTCTCGCTCTCCCGGGTGGGGAACTGATCCACATAGGAGGAAGCAAAATCCAGGGTCAGCTCCGCGGTAAGCTCCACGGCGTGCGCCTGAATGTCGCCGCAGGGGATCTGCGCCGGGAAGGTCAGCCGGTAGGAGCGAGTGGCCGTATCCACAATGTAATGTTCCGTCCAGGTTTTCTCGCCGTAGCGGTACACCGCCGTGATCTGGGTACCCGGAGTCAGGTTGACCTGGGTTCTGGTGTTGCCCTCATAGCGGTAGAACACCAGATTGAAGCACTGGGACAGGCTCTGGTCACCAGCGTAGTTCTGGAACTGCTTGGCACTTTCCGCGTCCTTGAACCGGATGGTTGCGGTCATGCCGGCCTTCACCTGGGTGTTGCTGTCGGAGATCCTCTCCAGCTGGCTTTCCGCCGTGGTCAGGCTCACCGTCTGGCTGAAGCAGGAAGCGATGACGATCCGGTTCTCGTCAGCGTTCCGGGCAAAGCCGTTAGTGGGGTTCGTTTCGCTGGCAGGAAGCCGCTTGGTAGGCAGGCCGTTACCGGCAGGGTTCGTCAGCCGGTCATCGCAGGTGAGCAGAATGTTCAGCAGCTGCTGGCTGTTCGCCGGGGTCTGGAGGGTCAGGTAGTACCGCTCAGACAGCTCTCCGTTCCATTCTCCAACGGTGATGGCATACTGGGTCTGATTCTTGTCCTCGTCGGTGGCCTTCCGGTAGTAAGTGTCGCCGATCTGAACCGTTGCCTGGGTTTTGTCCGCCGTTATCACGAACTTGCCGGTGAAACTCCCGTCCGCTTTTTGTTCCGCCGTCAGCTCCGTTGCCGTCAGGGGCAGCAGCTGGCTCAGCGTCACCGGAGTCCAATTGGTTCCCGCCTGATCCCGGAAGGAAGTAAATTTCAGCTCATAGTAGCTGTCCACCTGCTGAAGGGCCTGGGAAGCGGTGGCATACCAGGCCTTATCCTGGTTGTTCCGATCCACCAGCACCAGCCGGGTATCATCCGGCAGTCTGACGTTCAGCCGGAGCTGCTTCAGGAAGTTCCACAGCAGATTCTCGCCGTCGTTCACTGCCTTCTGCCATTCCTCCCGGGTACGGGTGTAGTCGAAGCCCAGAAGGGCCGTGACCTTCTCGTTGTCCGAGGCAATGGCCAGCCGGTTCAGATCGTCATAATTGCTCTGAATGTAGCTGGTGCCGGTCAGCGCCGAAGCCCAGAACCGGAAGTTGAAGACCTTCTTGATCATCACCGGCAGGTACAGGGTGTAAGCCGTCTGGCTGGCATCCGCCGGGTTGGCAAATTCCGCCCTCAGCAGGGTAAACCGAGCCATCTGGTTGTCGTACTGGCCGTTGAGCCGAATCCGCTTGGTGGTTTCATTCAGGGTAAAGCTGCCGTTCTCCTGGGTCTCCCGCCACTGGCCGCCGCTGTAGACGTAATTGGTCAGGGACAGTTTCATGTCCGCCGGAGGTGCCGGATCCAGATCATTGGTGATGGTCTTGCCGTACATCACCCGGTTGGTAAGCAGGGACAGGGCACTGTAGAGCGCCCGGTTGGCCTCGTCCGTACTGGTGGTGCTGATGACGAACACCGGGAAATTGCCGCCGGAGTAATCGCCGTTGTCGCCGTCGCCGGTGAAGCTGCCGAAATAGGCCATATCCGAAGGCCGATTGGTTTCGGTGTCCGTCAGGTATTTCCGGGCCTCCTCCACCGCCGTGTGGGTCAGGTTCCGGTTTTCCGTGCCGCCGCTGTCAAAACGAATCTTCTCCCCGATGGGGGTCGCGCCGTCAAAGCAGGCACCGTCGCCGGTGACGTTTTGACCCAGAAGCGCCGTCAGAGGGCTAATCGGATTGGTGGTCACATGGGGGTATGCGCTCAGGGCGGTTTCCTCCTGGACACCGGTGTAATCCGAGCGAACCAGGTAATCCCCGGTGCTCAGAGCCGTTCCAAAGTCCTGGGTGGGCACGGTGTTTTTCGCTTGCACCAGGCTGACGCCGGTGAATTTCAGCGTATAGCTGTGGCCGCTCCAGGGGCTTCTCTGTCCGCCGAAGATACCGGTGTTTTCGCTCTTTCCATTGACCAGGCCGATGGGAAGCGTCCCCGTCCATTCGTTGGGCACATTCCCCCGATAGCCGTTTTGTCTGTCGTTCAGCAGATAGCCGATCCGGTTGTCCTTCAGCAGAATATTCGTACCCGTCAGGTTGGCAGTGCATCCGCTCAGGTAGCCATACAGGCCGCCTACGCTGCTTCGGGAATTGCAGGCGGCAATATCGGAGTTTTCAATGGACAGATTCTCCAGCTGAATCTTCGGCACATAAGCTGCGTCCGTACTCCGGCTCTGGTTTTCCACCTGACCCACCGCGCCGCCGGAGGCTCTTCTTCCGATGCTTGCCGTATGGTTCAGACGGATATTGCTAAGGGTCATGCTGGGATACAGGCTGACCACACCCAGCAGGCCGCCGGTAATGCAGTCGGAGCTGCCGCTGCTGCCCGCGAGAATCTGAACGGTGCCGCTCTCGGAGCCGATACTGACCCGATCGATGGTCATCTGTCCTCCCGGGTTCTTCATCAGGCCGATCAGGCCGCCCAGCTGTCTGCCATTTGCCATCCGGACAGCGGAGCCCGATTCCCCGCCGATGGTCACATCCGAAACGGAAAGATGGTAAACTGCGTCACTGGTTCCCTGCCAATGGTTGGTATTGGCATCGCTGAGATAGCCGAACAGACCGCCTACGTTGGTTCTCGTGTTTGCGTTTTCCCCGCCGATCAGCTCCACCGTTCCTTCCAGGCGGACGCCCTTGACGGTTACGGTCTGACCCTTGGCCACGTTCTCATAGCCCACCAGGCCGCCTACGGTGATGTCATTCACCCCGGTGGCGGTGCCCTTTACCGTCAGATTCCGGATGGTCATAACAGCGTTGCCTTCCGGGTTGATTTCCAGGGTACCTGTGCCTGTATTATACAGGTGAATATGGCCGAAGAGTCCTCCCGCATCCTGACGGCTGTCCTCAATTCTCATGCTGAAGGGGGCTGTCGTCCGGATATCGCCGTCCGTCAGCTCCACATCCCGGGTATTGGTGACAGTTACCTTTGTCGCCGCGGAGTAGCCCGCGAAGCCGCCGGCCATAATCAGTGCCCGAACGGTCAGATTCTCATAGGTGCAGTCGATAAACCTGGCTTCGTTTTTGAACTGGGTATTAAACCCGATCATGCCAATGAAGCCTCCCGCGGTGGTACAGCCCAGGGAGTCAGCGTTGACGCTGGCATTTTGCAGCGTAACCCCATTGAGGATAACGGCGTTGGTTCGGTAGGCGCAGAAGCTGCTGATGAGCATACCCGCCGCCGCCATATTGGCCCGTTTCGGCTGATCCCACAAGGTGTTGCTGTTATCCAGGATATTGCCTGCCTGGCAGGGGTTGCCATTGCCGTCAAAGTAGGTGATTCCGGTCTTTCCGGTGAGGATCAGGTTGGAGAAGGTGGAATCCGTGGCATTGCGCACCGCCAGGAACAGGCCGGAGCCGCTGACCGTCCATTTGTTCTTCTCCGTCACATACTCGTTGCGCTGCTGGTTCAGGGTAATGACCGCCCGCTTGTCATCGGATATTTTTCCGTCCACTGTCTGAATATGCAGCTGGCGGGTATAGTCGGCCGGTGTGCCGACGTTGATGCACACATAGCTGCCGCCGATTCCCCGGAAGCCGTTGCCGTAATCCGTCATGTCGCAGTCCGCCGTGAACCGGATGGTAAGCAGGAATCTCGAGGTAGTAGCCAGCTTGCTGAAATCCCCGGACACATATTTGCTCAGATAGCACTGGGATGCGGTCTTCGCCGTCAGGCTGACCCCGCCAAGGCAGGTGTCGTCCTTCCGGGCGGCGGTAATGTCCGTCATGGCATAGCTTCCGATTCTGGGGCGGTTGAAGCTGTAGGCCTCGTAGCCATTCATCGCCGCGGCGCCGCTGTTGGCAATGGCGGAAAGCAGCCACAACCCCTGCGCGTCCTTCACCGTAGCGGTGACATTGTTGCCCGACCGGGAAATCGCCAGGTGGGAATCCACGGCAGCTGCGGAGGAAATATTGGGAATTTCGTAATTCTTATTCGTATTGTCCAGGGAAACGCCGTCTGCCAGCACATAGCCGTCCAGCACCCGTCCCACATAGGGATTGTAGTAGAACTGGCCGCTGGTTTCGCCGGCCTTCCCTCCGGTCAGGCCGGAGCCGATTTGCCCCCGGAACACCACGCCGCCGCCATACTTATTCTTGCCGCTGTGGCTGGCTCCGCTGAAGGCACCGCCCACAAGTCCCACATAGCCGCCCACCGCCGCCAGATAGGAATGGCTGCCCTTGGTCTCCGGCGGGTTCGCAATGGAAACCGTAACGCCGTCCAAAATGGTGTCGCCGCCAAAGGCATAGCCCACTACGCCGCCAAAGAAGGCAGGGCTGATTTCGCTGCTGGGCGGCTCGTTGCAGCTCAGGGAAATACTTCCGGTATATTCGATCTTGATGTTGCGAACCACGCTGCCCATGCTGTACTTGACCAGGCCGCCAAACTGGCTGGCTGTGCTGCCCGGGATGGTGAAGGTTTTCCCTCCGCCGTCGATCTCGCCGCCGAAGGCGATGATCTGACTGCCGGTCTGGCCGGTGGAGTCCGCATGACCCAGGCCGTCCCAGCTGTTGTCGGCAGTAATGTCCTTTTCCAGCTGGTAGTGGGCGTTTTGCAGATAGAGGCGCATAACCGCCGGTTCCACGGTGGTTCCGTTCTCGGCTTTCCAAAGGCCGTCCTCCGGCGAATAGGTATAGCTTACATGTCCGCCCTTCACATTGTCCCGGGTGTGCTCGTCCGTATCCGCGAAGGACTGCTTATTTCGGACGTTTGCCAGCACCTCGGGGTCCAGATTCACCGGCCAGTTCTCGGCGGTGCCGTCCCGGAGCACCAGATTCAGGGTCTTCAGCTGGCTGAACTCGGTGAGGATATAAGGATCCGTTCGGGTTCCGCAGCCAATCTCCAGTCCGGCGGTGTTCAGGTTCACATCCAGCTCGTGCTGGGTGCTGCCAACGGTCAGATTTTCCGACTGGTTGACATAACGCTGATAATCCTGATAGAAGCTGTCCCAGCCGTCGGCACTGCCGCTGACCAGCTTGTCTTCCAGCTTTCCGCCGTAGAACCACCGCTGCTCATCGTTGTTCCGGCCGGAGACCGGGCCGTCTGTGGAGTTGGACAACTCCCGGCCCAATGTGCAGGCATCCTTCTCCGCCTCGGTAAAATTATAGACGCCGCTGGAGGCCTCCACATAGTCAAAGGACTCCAGGAACAGGGCCCGGCTGAAAATGCAGCCGGTAGTGCCATACTGCACGGCGTTGTTCCGTCCGGGGCGACCGTCCAGGCACATCTTCTTGAAGGTCAGCCGAATTTCCTTGCCGGTATTGCCGCCCACCCTGCCGATGAGACTGCTGGCGGCATATTTGTCGGTGTTCAAATCCTCGTAGCCGGTGGAGGTTTCCACGCCGTTCATGTCCAGGGTGCTGTAGCTGCCCAGGCTGCAAATCAGCAGGGGCTTTTCCGCCGAACCGGAGCTGACCCGGATTCCCGCCAGATCCACATTCTGGATTGTCAGATTCATCCGGGCATAGATGGAACTGCCGGAGAAGGGGCCGCAGCACAGGGCTCCCGTGCCGGTGGCACTGCGCCCCACAGTGCCGGACAATTTCAGTCCGTCTACGTTCAGATTCTGGTCTTTATCCGTCGCCTTGCCGCCGTTGAAAATACCCGTGTGCATCTGATAATGCTGGCTGTTGGATTGCCCCAACGGCTTGTTACTTGCACCCGTCTCGAAACCGTTCATGGTATCATAATCGAAGGTAATGGACGCGTTTTGGATGGTGGTATCGTTGACAAACGGGGTGGGGTAGAAGGAATAGCCGCCCAGGTTGATCTCCTCGGAAATCACAAAGCCCCCGGTCTGTGCGGAAAAATACTTGCGCAGGCCGTTTTCGCTGTCGTGGTAGGCATTCCAAAGCATCAGCTTAGGCGCGGTGTCCACGGTACCCAGATTGGGGCTGTCGCCGATGACCCCGGTTTCGGCGTTGACACCCAGCGCGTCCCGGTAGGCATCCAGATTATAGTAGTACCGGGTCTTTCCGTTGACCCAGGCTCCCCCCAGCTGAGACTGATAGGTATTGCAGCCGGTTCTATCGATGAGGGCATGGCCGGGAAGGGCAATGGACACAATGCCGTTGTTGTTTGCGGACTGGTTGCTGCCCACAATTTCGTCAAAATACTGGGAGCTACCGATGTTTACAGCAGTGCCCTCGGCCTTGTAAGCGTCCTCCCGGATTTCCAGGTACAGGGCGGTGTTGCCGTTCTTTTCACCCTTGGCCACAATCAGACCGCTGGGTGCGCTCTGCTCGGATTTGCCGGTGAAGGCATTGCCGCTGACAAAGTGAATGCCGTAGGGCTCCGCCGCCGTGCCCTTTTCCACCCGCCAATAGCCGGAGCCGGTATAGACCAGTCCGCCGAACCGGGCGTTGGAGCCAGCGTTCAGAGTGCTGTTTTTCACGGAAACCCCGGTGATGGTAGCCGTGGTGTTGGGCCATTCGTAGCCCAGCAAGCCGCCGCTGGCGGAGTTGGAGCCGGTGGTGATTTTCAGGCCGTCTACAGTCAGGCCGTTGATGGTCATGGTCTGGTTATAGCCTCCCATGGAAGCAACCAGGCCGCCCACCGCGGCATCCGACCAGCCCGCGTCCGCCTTGTCGATGGTGCCGGAAAGGGTGCAGTTTGTTGCCGTGATTTTGGCTTCGCCTTCGCATTTTGCGCAGAAGCCGCCCAGATAACACTGGGATTTGGTGGAATCGATTATTTTCCCCGTCCACCGGCAGTCGGTGAAGTCTGCCTCCTTGGCGGCGGCGAGCAGTCCCGAAACCCTGCATCCCCAAAGGTTATAGGTCTGCGCCTCCGTCGCGTCCAGCAGCGTAGTCGCGCCGCCGGTGACCTGGGTCAGGGCAGCCCTGCCCTCGGTTTCGGCGCACAATGCGCCGATGTACAGAGCAGCGTCCGCATGGGCAGTGATACTGCCCTTCAGGGTAAGATTGGAGGCGGTGAGATTCGTGGTTTTTGTAAAGAGGCCCTGGCGGTCGTGGTTCGTGCCGCCAGTGTAGACCGGGATATCCGGCAGGGTGACGGTGTGACCGTTGCCGTTCAGCGTAACGCTGATTTTCTCGGCATGATTCACATCCCGCTGGAAGCCGGTAATGCCGATGTTCTCCAGATCATTCACATCCGCGGTCAGGTTAACGGTCTGGGCCGCACCGTTCTGGATGTCGCCCCCATCAAATTTCAGGGAGTTGGTTTCATTCAGCTGATAGCGCAGGGCAAGCGCCGCAAATTCGGCGGCACTGCCCACCGTGTAAGTGCCCTCAGAGCCGTTGGGAACCGCCACCGTGACGGCGCGCTCGGCAGGGGCATAGGTCAGCACGCCGGGCAGATTGTCGGAGCGAACCACCTGTCCCCAGCCGCCGATGTCATTGGTGGTGCCCTTCTTGGGGTTCCAGCTCTGATCGGTATAGACCAGGGTATTATCCCGGTCACCCAGCACCCAGCCGTTTTTGCCGCCGGAGCCGGGCTCGGTAATGGTGATATCCTTGCCCAGGTACAGCACACCCTTTTGCATGTAGCCCACCAGGCCGCCGCTGGCACTGTTTCCGGGAAGGCCGGAGGCCGTCACGCCCGACAGCCGCAGCATATGGCCGCCGCCGTCCAGCTTGCCGATGAGGCCGCCTACGTTGTTCGCCGCATTGTTGTTTGCGGTACAGGTGGGTGCGGCCTTCTGAACTTCCATGTAGACACCGTTATTGCCATATACGCTGCCGACGAGGCCGCCGTAGGAATCATTTCCGTTTCCGGAGAGGGAAACTTCCCCGGTATTCACAGTCAGAGACTGCGCCGTCAGGGAATTTGCCTCGTATCTACCCACCAGGCCGCCCAGGCTATTGCCCTTGGCGGCGGTGACGGTGACGGCATTCTCCCCCTTCAGGTAGAAGTCCCCGGCGATGTTTTTCACATAGCCGTACAGACCGCCCACATTTCCGTTGCTGTCGGACAGGTTCACGTTTACGCCGGGGTAGCCGGTGCTGCCGTTATAGTAGGCGCCGGTTTTGGAGTAGGTATAGCTGCCGATGAGGCCGCCTGCCGTGGAGCTGCCGGTAATTTTCGTGGCAGTCACCTCCGACATACCGCCGTCCAGAACCAGGTTTTCCCCGAGGCCGACCAGGCCGCCCGCATTCTGGGTGGCCGTAACGGTACCGCTAACCGTGACCTTGGCGGTTCCGGACAGGCCGGAAAGCCGGGCTCCGTCCTTCATTTCGCCCACCAGACCGCCCGCATTGCTGCCGCTCAGATTTGTTTGGACGGTGAGCTCTTTGGTTTCGGGCAGGGTAAGGACAGAGCCCTCCGCCATCCGACCCACCAGGCCGCCCGCGCTGCCGCCGGCTGTTACCTCGGTGACATTCAGAGCCAGATTGCCCGTCACCGTCACCCGGGCGTTTTTCCCCATCTGGCCTACCAGACTGCCGCCGGTGCCGCCGGCGTCGATTTTGCCGGCGCAGGTCAGGCTGCCGGAAACCGTCAGGGTGGCATTGTCGCCCATTTCGCCTACCAGGTCACCGGCTCCCCCGGCGGCCTGGATGGTTTTCTCCGGGAAACTCAGGTCGGGCTTTACGGTCAGAGCCGCGCCATTGCCCATTTTGCCCACCAGGCCGCCGGCCGCGCCGGAGGTGGCCATGACAAAATACTCCGTTTCCTTCGCCGTGATTTGCTCATAGTGCTCTAAGGTCAGCTGTGCGTTTTCCCCCATGCTGCCGCAGAGCAGACCCGCGTTTTCGGTCTGCACCGGATACCAGTAGCCGTCCTTCACGGACAGCGTCATGGCGCTTCCGGCTTCCATGCTGCCGATAATGGGAACGCTGTAGGGCTGAACATCCTCAGCCCGGGAATTGTAAACGGAAATCTTCCACTCCGAGCCCGTTCCCCCACCCGTCAACACCTTGGCAAGGAGAGCCCCCTCCGCGTTGTTGTCGGTCAGCTGCAAATAGCCGCCGTTTGCGGAGTTATTCACCGTGCAGGCAGCCTGGGAGGAAAGATAGTTGAAAAGAGGCCGGGACAGGGTAAGGCTGGCTTCCGCGTCGCCGTTGAAAATCAGGTTCCCGGCAAAGGGGTCACTGCTGCTGCCCAGACCCAGAAACTGATCCGCTACGGAGGACACGTCGCCGGACTTGAAGACAATCTCAATATTGCTGTCTGCGTAGTCGGAAGCGGGCAGAGTAGAAAGACCCACCAACTGGGCAAGGGAGTTGATTCGATAGGTGTTGCCGTTTTTTTCGGGAATCTCCGGCTCCGCAAACTGCGACAGGCCAGGCTCCGTTTCCTCGGGCTCCGTGGTCTCCTGGGTGGCCTGGGTAGGCTCCGTCTGGGCTGTGGTTTCGGTCGTCTCCGCCGCCGGGGTGGTTTCTCCCGGAACCGTCGGTGCCTGCGTCTCCACAGTAGTCGAAGGCACCGTGGTCTGGGAAGAAGCCGGAACCGTTTCGGTGGGTACTTCCGTAGGCTCATTTTCCTGGCTCACCTGGGCAGAAGAAGGCGCAGTATCCTCCTGCCCGTGAACCGGCAGCACAACCATATTCAAAAGCAGACTTGCCGCCAGCATCAGCGCAGTCAGTCTGATTCTTCTGTCCATTGTCTTGCGTTCCTTTCTGGAAAATGCGTTTTGGAACAGCGCTGCCTCATACTGAACTCCAATTAAAATCTTTAGAAAAGATTTTAATTGCCCGAAGGGCATGGAGTTCATATGAGACTTGTTTTGTGATTTCTTTCCTTATAAATCACAAAACTGGCAGCGCCTTCAGGCGATGCCATCCTGATTAAAATCTTTGATTTTAATCAGGAAATAGTATCAGGCAGGCCGGAAAGTGACGTATTTCAGAACGTCCTCCCAGGTTTCGTTCTCCGGGATTCCGTTCACGCGGTAAAATTGCAGCCGGTAGCTGGTGGGGTTTCCCTCACCGCCCAGGCTCAGGGTCAGGCTGGAATCAGTGGCACTTGCCACCGGCAGCTCGTCCCGAGACCAGGCGCTCAGGCTCACCTTCTCCGGATTCCAGGACAGAACCATGGTGGCCTGGGCAGTGCCGTAAATCTCATAGTTAAAGCCATCCAGCTTCTTGGAATCGGGATTGCCCTTCCGGTCGTCCTGGAACTGGCCGCTCCAGCTTCCGTCCTCATTTCCGGAGGCGGAAAGCCACAGTCTGGCCTTCAGCAAATGGCTGCCTATGGCACAGTTCGGGCAGCTGTCCGGCTCCGCCCGCATCTCCACGGTCAGGGCGCTGAGCAAGGCGAGATTCTCCTTGGCGCAGGTCACGGCGTAGACGTTCTGGGAGGCTTTGCCGCCGGTCAAGGTCTGTCCGGTCAGGGACAGACTGCCGTCCGCGGCGAAGGCCTGGCCGTTGATCTGCAATGCCGCCACCGCCTGTGTCAGAGCTTCGCCGGCGAGCGCTTCTCCGGCGGTATCCCGCAGCTGGGCATAGAGGGTATAGGCGATGTCCTCTTCGTGAACCTTTTTCAGGTCGCTCTGAGGGTAGTTGCACACGGTCACAGCGGCGGACACGTCACCCTGGCTGCTGACGGAAATCATCTTCAGCGGCATCAGGCTGTCGCTGCGCTCCCGCAGATACAGATAGTTGGAAGAAAAGCAGATTTCCGAGGTGGCGGTCTTCGCCACGGTGACGCTTTTGGCGTTGCGGATGCTGATATAGGCGGCGTAGGTTCCCGTAATCATCAGCAGAGCACATAAGATTACCAGCCACAGTGCCCAGAGATATTTCTTCTTCCCCTTCATTTACGCGCCGCCTCCTGTGGTTTCGGTGCCGGCCTCCAGAATCGTCGCAACCGTAACGTAGATCATTTCCGTCTCCTTATAGAGGCTCCGCTTCACCGCGTCCGACAGGGCAGACTGCTCCCAGTTGACCTCCAGCACATAGTACTGGGTCTGGCCCCGCTTGATTTCCCGGGCATCGTCCGCCTGCCAGTAAACCGGCTCGGCGTTGTACTGCACCTGCTCATAGCTGCCGAAGGTAATGGCATGGGTATCCGTCAGCTGACTGCCCGAAATGGGGTTTTGGTCGTCATAGTAGAATTTATCCACCTTTCCGGTCAGGCCGTCCAGAACGCTCTGACTGGCATGGTAGATCTTGTAACTCAGGGGCAGATTGGTGGTGTGAGAAAGCTGGAGCATATACTCCGTATCGGCGGTGGCGTACACGCCAAACACCCGCAAAGTGGGGGTGGTGGAGCCGATATCCAGGCTTCCCAGATCGATCCGGGAAATGTCGCTGCCCGCCTCATCCCGCAGATAAAGGATGGGCATCTGCATTCTGGCCATGGTGATCAGGCCCCGCTCATAATTCAGCCAGGCCAGGGTGCCCAGAATCACAGCCACGACGGTTGCCATCACCAGTGCCAGCACCAGCTGCCGCTTCTGCCAGCGGACGCTCTTTCCCTCGTTCTCTCCGTGATCCATGCGCACACCTCCTTAGGCTCGTTTTCCAATCATTTTCAGGGATACCGCAAATACATATTTTCCGATGTATTCATCCGCGCTGTTGTACTGCTCGTTCAGGGTCTGTAAATCCGCGTTCAGTCCGGCCTCGGGCACCGTCTCGAAGAAGCAGCCCGGATTGGCCTGGGCCAGAGCCAGAATTGACGCATTCTGGGCGGCTTTCTCCCAGGTCAGGGGCCAGAACCAGTTCACGGTGACCGGAATGGGCACATCCACCTGTCCGGCTCCGATCTCGCCGAAGTCCAGGGTGCAGGGCTCCGGCTGGATCAGATTTACCAGGGTCTCGGTGCCGTTATAAGAGAAGGCGAAGAGCAGGTGGCCGTGGAGCAAATCCCGGGCCTTCCGGGCTTTGTCGTCCCCCATGTCCATCTTTACCATTCTGTCGCGCTTTGCGTCATAGTCGTAGGGATTGACCTCCAGGGTGAAGGCGATTTTCAGGGAGCCCGGCTCCCGGGGAATCACATAGAATTGGAGCTTCCCGGAGGCTCCGGGCCGCAGACCCTCGGATTCGGCAGAGCCGGACATGTTGTAAAAATTGCTTTCGTCGGTCATCTGCCACTGGATCACCTGATGCCGACCGGCGGTCCACTTCCATTTGACCTTGGGGGTATCCTGGGAGCCATAGGCCTCGCCGGTGGGATCGGTATAATCCTCCGGCATACCCACCTCCAGATTGGGCAGGTCTCCGGCGCTGGCCAGATCAAAGCCATAGCCGCTCAGCCGAACCGCCATGCCCTGAGCCGTTACCGCCCCCGCGCTGCAAAACCAGGCGTAACAGGCCACGGCAATGACGATCAGCGCCGCCAGGGCAAGCAGTCCGCTGTGGACGATCTGCTTTCTGGCTTCCTTTTCCAGTTCCGCCCGGGTCATGCCGGAAAAGCGGTTATTTTTTTCTGCCATTCCGGCTGCCCCCTTTCGGTTACCTTTCTTCGCAATGCGTTTGCTTTGCCTGAATTTCCTCCAGAGCCTGCCGGATGGCGGCCTCTTCCTCCTGCCGAGCCAAGTCCCTGGCAATTTTCACCGCATGCCACAGGTTCCAGAGCAGGATTCCCAGCAGGGGCAGCAGAATCACGCTGCCAAACACCAGGGGGTTGGACAGCACGGCTACCGCCTTGCCCCAGCCGGTGGACACATGCAGGGCCTTGCCCACCACCATGTCCGCCCGGACGGGGTAGGTATCCTCCAGCACGTTGGCATCGCCCTTGGTGTAGAAAATTTTCTCGCCGTTTTCGGTCTGAATGTCCACCACCCGGTGGGTATTCACCGCTCCCTCCAACGTGGGGTCTGGGGAGAAAAAGGAGATCACGTCCCCAATCTGAATCCTATCCGTGTCGGTTCTTTTCACCAGAAGCAGGGAGCCTTCCGGAATCTCCGGCTCCATGCTGCCGGTGAGCACCCGGAACACGCTGAAGCCCATTACCTGGGGCACCTGCCCCGCCGGGGTGAGCACCACACTGAGAAGCACAAACACCGACGCTAGAATCAGCGCAATGGCGGCTCCGTTGAAAATTTTCAAAAACCAGCTTTTTTTCATGGTCAATTACTTGATTTCTTCCTCTTCCCGGGATTTTTCCGCCTCTGGGGCATCCCGCTTGGGATTGCGCCGGTTGGTGAAGGCATCCACCAATCGCCGGGCAAGGGTATTTTCCTCCAGTCTGGCCTGGGCTTCCTCCCGGGCGGCTTCCGCCTGCCGGGCCTGTTCCAGTGCCTTCTGTTCTCGGTCGAGGGCTTCCTGCTCCCGCGCCAGCGCCGCCTGCTCGGCGGTCTTGGTTGCCTCCAACTGCTCCTGGGCAGTCTTGAGCGCCGCCTCCGCCCGCTTCAGAGCAGCGGTAATCTCCCGCCGCTTGTAGCGAGCCTGGAAGGCATCGTCCTGAGCGGCCTTGACTTCTTCTTTCAGCGTCTGCTCCCGAGCGAGAGCCTGGGCTTGCAGTGCGGCCTGGGCATCCTGGGCGGCCTTCTTTTCCGCCTCCATGGCCGCCTGATGGGCATCCGCCTGACGGGCAGTTTCTTCTTGGGCTTCCGCCAGGGTCTTCGCCGCCGCTTTGCTTTGGGCTTCCATGGCGGCGTTCAGCTCGGCCTCCCGCCGGGAAGCCCGCTCCTTTTCCTGATTCAGGGCATCGGCAGCGGCCTGGGCAGCTTTTTCCCGCTCGGCGCTCCACTGGGCTTCCTTCCGGGCAGCCTTTTCCTGCTCCTTGGTCAGAGCTTCGGCGGCGTTCTGCTTCTCCTTTTCCAGGGTGCTCAGCAGCTCCTGCTTTTCCTTTTCCGCCTTCTGCTTGGTAAATTCCAGCCGATCCTCCGCCTGACGCTCGGCCTCCGCCCGCTGGAATTCCGCCTGCCAGCGGTACTCCTGGAAGGCCTTCTCACTGTCGGCAAGCTGGGCTTCCAGCTCCTCCCGGTGGGCGGTTTCCTCGGCCAGCTTGGCCTCCGCGTCCAGCTGTGCCTGGGTCACCTCCTCAATGATGACCTTCCGCACTTCCACGTCGGGGATATTATAGTCGGTGACAATTTCCTCCTGGATTTTCTTGATGAACTTGGGTTTTGTGATTTTTTTCCGCTTGGGGGGAATTTCGCTGAGCTTCCGGGGGTCGGCCTCCAGAAGGCTCTTGAACACCGTGTAGTTGGTAATCAGGTTGGAAAACAGCTGAATCTGGTATTCCTCGTCAAATTCCAGGGGGGTGTCCTGCTCCTCGATGGAGTAGCCCACCTCGTCGTAGCTCTCCAGAAACTGCCAGAGCCGATAGCACACCCGGTAATCCGGATCCTTCATAATGGTGTTGGTTCGCTGGATGGGGCTTCGCACCCTGGCGCAGCCCTTCATAAGTTCGCAGAAGGCGCTGGTGCGCAGAGCCATGACCATTCGCCGCACCCGGTCGATGCGCATAAAGACGGACATGTTGTCGCTGTCGTTTTCCGCGAAGCTCTGGGTATTTTTGACCTTCATTTCCAGCTTGTACTCGATCTGCTCGTAGGCGTCATCCACCTTGCTGTGCATTTGCAGGGTGTTGCAGGTCTCGTCGCCGGTGGACCAGAAGATCACGTCCGTGCGCTTATCGATGAAGGTGACCAGCCGCTGGATCAGGTGGTAGATGAACCGGTTTTCATACAGGTCGTAGGTTTCCTCCACGGTCACGTTCAGTATTTTGGTGGGCTGAATTTCCCCGTCCTTGCTGCTGGCAATGAACTGGGTGTTCATGCTCAGATGGCGGACGCTGTCGGCGGTGATCTTCCGGGCCAGAGCTACGGGCACCACCTCTTCGTTGCTGGTAACAAACCGCCGGGGATGCTCGGTGATCCGATTCAGGGCATCCAGGCTTTCCTCGATGACCCCCAGCCACCGCTCGTCCACCTGCTTATGCAGGACGGTGTGGTTCTGCCGCAAAGTGGTGCTGCCCGCCTGAACCATTTCGAAAAGGTATTGGAAATACCGGTCGTTTTCCAGAGTTTTTCCAACCTTATTCACATATTTTAAGTAGAGATCGTTGATGGTTCCGGCCATAGCCGCACCCCCTGTGTGATTTGGTAAAAAAACTTAGTAAAGATTCTGAATTCTGGTAAGATACGCCTTGCTGTCGGCCATGTTGGACTTGCCGAAGATCTTCTCAATGTACTCGATCAGGCTCTTGATCTCGTCCCGGACGAAGGTAACGTTCAGGCTTTCCAGCTTCTTGAGCACCTTCCGGGCCACGATGTAGTCCATGCCGTCCAGCTCGCTGCCGCCGCAGGCCACATACACCGGCACGAAGTCGTACATCTGCTTGATGATACGGTTGCCGAAGGCCAGCTTGAACCGGGTCTGTAAGTACCCGTCCAGCTTATCGAGCTTGGCAATGGAAGCCTCACTGATGGGATGCTCCTGCTTGGCCTTGGCGAACAGGGCCATCAGGTGGCTGCTCGTAATATGGCAGGGCGGCTGGGGATCGCAGGTGAAGGCCGCCGCCCGGTCGTTGAGCTCAATGGGCATGGCACGGTCGTAGACCTTATCGGTGATGGTAAAGGTGGAGTCGTCGTTGTTGGCGGTGCCGATGAACCAGATGGAATCCGGCACCTGAATCTTGCCGTCAAACAGGTGCTTGGGATCCTTGTCCCAGGCGGTGGGCACCAGGTCAAGCACCCACTCGTCATGGCTGGGCATTTCCAGCACGGAGAGCATTTCGGCAAAATAGTATTCGATTCTCGCCAGGTTCATTTCGTCCAGAATCACCATGCTGGGCTCTTCTCGGTAGCCAGCCTCATACAGAGCCCGGAGGAACTCGGTCTCGTTGAACCGCTTGGAGAATTCGTTGAAGTAGCCAAGCAGCTCCGTCCGGTCCCGGTAGGAGGGCTGGACGGAAACCATGGTGGCAGGATTTTCCAGGAAGCGGCTGAAGGAATGGGGAAGGCTGGTTTTACCGGTACCGGAAATACCTTCCAGAATCAGCAGCTTGGAGGAAGCCATGCCCGCCACAAAACGGCGGATGATCTCCGGGGAGTAATACAGGTGCATCTGGCTGCAAGCGAAGAGCCGGTAGTCCTCCACCAGCTCCTCCAGGGTAATCTGATCGTCAAAGACAGGCCGGACATAATCGGCATACTTTTCGTCCACCAGGGTCAGCTTGGGGAACCGGCTGGATTCGGGGGCAACTACCTCGCCCTCCTTGGCCTCACCGCGCAGATGGCCGTTCTGGATGGTAATCTGGGCGTTGGCAATCTCGCCGCCGACACCGGCCGCTGCCGGGGCGGCATGACCCGTCACATTGCCCAGCGTGGGGATGGTGTCGTCCAGCAGGGCAGAAGCCCCGGCGTAAGGCACCCGCTCGGTGCCGCCGATGCTGCTGACCTTCAGCGCCAGAATTTTGTTCTTCTCGTCAATCAGGTTCAGCACCTGCCGGTTCAGCTTGCCGATCTCCCGATAGAGCTCGGCGTTGTCCTCCTTGTCGCCCTTCAGCTTCCGGCGCAGGCGCACCGCCCGCACCAGCAGCACAATTGCCAGAATGGGCACGGCGATGAGAATCAGCATCAGGATAATGGCCAGAAGCTTCGCCGGAAGGCTCAGCGTGCCGAAATAGGTAAAGAAAATGGTAAAGTACTGCCCCCAGCCGGTGATAAACAGCCGCACAACCGCCGCGATCAGCTGGGCAATGTTGTAAACCACCTGAGAGATGACCTCAAAGGCGAATTTCAGAAAATCACTCATTCCGTTCCCCCGCCGCCTGTACGGCCTTGGCGGCCTCTTCCTTCAAACGCTTTGCTTCCGCCAGTGCGGCCTGAGCCTCCGCTCTGGCCTTCTCCGCCTCGGCCTTTGCCTGGGCAGCCTCCGCCAGAATGGCATCGGTGTCGGTTTTCTCCTCGGGCTTGGGTGCGGCCTGGGCTGCGGCCTGGGCTGCGGCCTGCGCCTGCTCCCGGGCAGTCTCCACGGCGATGGCCTTCTTGAGATCAATGGACACGGTGATCAGGTGATACACCTGGTAAATGAAGAAAATCAGCAGGGGCAGCACGATGACAAGCAGGAAGCCCAGACTGCTGGACAGGAAGCTCATCACCTTGCCGAAGCCCGCCAGATGGCATACATATTTGCCCACGATGTCCCCGTCGGCAATCATGTGGATATCGGCCAGCTCATTGTTATCACCCTTGGTCACATAGTTCCTTGCGCCGCCCAGATCCTGGATTTCCGTAATCCGGTGGGTGTTCAGGGCGAACTCATTGTTGATGATGGTGTGGAAGGTAACGATATCTCCCTCTTTCAGCGTCTGCGGGTCGCACTTGCGGATGATAATCAGATCTCCCGCCCGGAAGGTGGGGGACATGGAGTCGGATGCCACCGTCAGCGGGGTATAGCCCGCCAGGGAAGCCACCTGATTGGTATCCCGGGTGGCCAGAGTGGTGAAAGCGAACAGAGCCGCCAGCAGGATCACCGCCCACAGCACCACGCTGATAAAAATTTCCGTTCCTCGTTTCACTGCGTTCATAGTTACTACCTTCCTTTTCCGCCAAGCTTCAGTTGCCGGTTCTATGTTTGTCGTTGCGTTGATCGATTAAAGGGTTGCCGTTTTCATCGGTGCCGATGAACCGGAGCCAGATTTTGAAATCCGCGTTCCGGATGGAATCGTTGCAGGCCGGATCCGTGCCCTCCAGCCAGACCCGTACCACCACCGGCTTATCTTCGTTTGCCTTCAGAGAGAACAGGGCATTTCCGTCGTTGTAGGTCACGCCCCCGCCGGATGGCAGGCCGAACTGCTTGCCGCCGTCTATTGGGGTGGAGGTGTCTCCCAGTCCCGGGTCATAGACGCTGATATCCGCCTCGGTGAAGCTGATACGCATGGCGTCGGGGACACCCTGCCGCTGGGATTCCACCCGGGTGCCGTCGGAGCCGCCGGAGCTGCTGGCACTGGTCAGGTGGACGATCATGTCCTCGGTGGCTATAAAGTGCAGGGTAAATTCCAGATAATATTCCTTTTTCGCCGTGGTTCCGTTTTCCAGCAGGAAGTTCTCGAAATTCCGGGTGGTCACGGGAGTCAGGGGATGGGTCTTGGGGTCATAGCCCTGATCCCGGGCGATCCGGGCGGCGATTTCCTCGAAGGACAGGGTCTTTACATAGTCCTCGAAGCTGTCGTGGGCATCCAGGTCAAAGCGCAGATTGGCACCGGAGGTGATCTCCATGCGCATACTGCGCACTCTCGTCCGGTCGGCGATGGTCATCCAGGCGGCGGTGGCCGCGGTGACGCTGACGAAGGCCAGCAGAGCCAGGAGAATCGAGGTGGTCAGCAGCCGCCGGGTATTGTTCTTTTCTTTCATGGCCGCCTCCTTACTGCCGGAGCATTCCGAAGAACGCCAGGCTCAGGTAGGCATCCGTCATGCCCACGGTTTCGTTCAGGCAATCCGGGTCGCAGCCTTCCAGATAGAAATAAATGTCCAGCTGATAGATTTTGTTCAGCTCCATGGTCAGCAGCGGCGTTTTCTCAGGGTTGGCCCCGTCGAAGCGCAGACTATCCAGGGATTCCGAGGGGTCTTCCGCCGCCGCAGGCGAGCCTGCGGCATAGCCCAGCACCTGACCCCGCTCCAGGCGCTTGCCGTTTAAGTAGGTCACGCCGGAACCGGCATCCACATCGCTGAGGCGAATGATTCTGGGGCTTTGACCCTCGAAGGCCAGACCCAGCCGGGCGGCGGTGAGAAGCTTTCCATCCTCCGAGCGGACGATGGGATTTTTCTGCGCGTCGCCGCTCAGGTACAGTGCCAGTCCGGCAGCCGTGTCGGTGCCGGTGCCGGAAGCCCGGAGGTAAACGGTGTCGTGATAATAACATTCCCCGGTTTCGTCCAGGACGAAGCCCGTGGTCTGTCCGCTTCCGTCAAAGGTGGGACTTGACCAGAAGTGGCTCAAGTCGGCGGTGGACACGGGCATGAGCTTGTCCTCCGCGTCCGGGGTTTTCAGAGCCACCTGGCTGATATCGTTTCCGCTGTCGTCCTTGGCCTTGCCGGGACTGAAAGGCTCCCGGGTGCGGCTGATTTCCAGCGTCACGTCGGCAGAGCCGGTTTTTCCGGTGATTCTGTCCGTCTGCACCTGCCGATTGGCGGTGAACCAGGCGTAGGTGGCGGTGGTGAGGGTCAGGGCTATGAGCACCAGAAAGGCGGCAAGCACCCACAGATTCAGAATTTTTCGTTTCGTACCCTCACCTCCTGTTGGATTTTTTGTCAAACGGATAAATCACTCGTAGGGGCCGATGCCCTCATCGGCCCGCTTGGCTATGTGGGATCCCCGGCGAAGCCCAGCTGTAGGGCAATGTCCTTGCTCTGCACCGGGTTATAGCAATTGGGGTCGCAGCCCTCCAAGTAAAGCCAATACTCCACCGTGGCCACTTCCTCGGCCTTCAGGGTCATCAGCGCCTTGGCTCCGGCAGCGCCATGGATGCAGCCGTTCAGGCCTGCCGCCGGATCGTCGGCAAAGGCAGGCTCTCCTGCGGCGTTGACGCTTCGGATAACCAATGCCTGGTTGGCCTGACCGGCAGGCGGGGCAATGGTCACCCGGGATTCGGCTCCGGAGGTACTGCCCAGGTCGTCCAGACTGAAAATATAAGTGCCGGAACCGGCGGTGGCGCCGGTGATTTTCAGACCCAGCCGCCCGGCGGCCAGCCACTGGGCATCGGAGCCCACATCCAGAGGCGGCTTGTCAAAATACACATTTGCCCCGCCGCCGGCGGATTTCAGATACACGGTTCCGTGAATCAGATATTTTTCCGGCTTCCAGCCCGCGTCCTTGCTCACCTGGGAGAACCGCTTGCTGATGCCATCCTCCTGATAGGTGGATACGAAGAAATCCGTAAGATTTTCCGTAGAAATGGGGGACAGGGCACTGGACATATGCTCCGGCACCAGGACGCAGGATTTGGCGAAGCCGGTGGTGGGCTTGTCGCTGATGAGCAGATTGGCCTCGCCCCCGGAAATTTTGCCCTCCATAGGGGTCACGTTGGTGTAGGGGTCGAAGGTAAACCAGGCATAAGTCACCGCCCCCAGGGCGATGACAGCCACCAGCAGGCAGAGAATCGACAGCATCAGGGAGGTTTTCAGTCCTTTGTGTTCCATGACCGTTTCTCCTTATACGAGTTTTTAATAAAACGCTTAAAAGCGTTTTATTAGGCCGCAGGATTGCGGCCAGCGGCCACTGCCGCTAAAAAACGAAGTCAATACATTTCTTACCGCCGCCCAGGCGGTCTGCCGTGAAACGGCAAAATAAAATGATGAAATCATTTTATTAAGAAATAGTATTACAGCCCCGCGAAGATCAGGGAAACCAGCTCCATGGTCTGCCCTGCCAAATCCACGGTGCAGTCCTCGTCGCAGCCCTCCAGCCACAGGTACACATCCACGCTCACCGGCTCGCTGTACTGGCCTCCGGGGCCGGTGAGGGTGCAGATTTTCACGGAATTCTCCTTCCGGGAGGCTGCGCCGGTAGCCGGGTCGTAATTGCACAGGGCACTATCATCCAGAGGGGTGAAGGGCACCACCGTGCCGTCGTTTTTGGTACTGTCCAGGACGTAGTAGCCTTCGGCCTTTTCCGAACCGTTGTCGCCGATGCGATCGGGGTTGGAGGCCTTGTTCAGCTCAAAAATGAATTCCCGTCCCTGAACCACCAGACCCAGCCGCATGGCCGTGGACAGATATTGCCCGGCCCGGTCGGTGGAGCCGATGTCCGCCAGGTACACGTCCAGGCTCTGGGCGGTGGTGCGCAGAAGCAGGGTGGTTTTGTAGTATTCCTTCATGTCCGCGGCATTCTGGAAGTACCGGGCAATGGAGCGGTAAGCATCCCCCTGCCATTCCCCCCGGAAGCCGGTGACTGCCCGGAAGCCGTTTGCGATTTTGTCCGTGGACACACCGACCAGGCCGTTTTCCATAGGCTCCATCTGGGTGGCGGAGCCGAAGGCCGTCTCGCCCTTTTCGTCGTAGTCCTTTTTGCTGGCGATTTGCAGGGAAACGCTGGAACCGGCGGACATCTTCACCTCCGTGGTTCGGGCGGAGGTATTGAAAATATACCAGGCGAAGGTTGCCGTGGTGATGGAGAGCAGGACGGCGGCTACCGCCAGGGCGGCCAGTGCCAATCTGCGTTTCAGCTGTTTGGAAGAGTTCAACGCCCCGCTCCTTTCGGTTGACATAATTTCACTCACTTTTTTGAAAAAGGGCAACACAAAGCTGCCCCCAATGAGCCATTATCATTATACCACCTGAAATCCGAAAATGCAACATTTTTACCGAAAAAATCCGGCAGAATTTGGAAATAGTGCTTGCTTTCTCCGGAAAAATGATACACCGCCGGAAAGATTCCCTCTTCCCGGCGGTATTTTGTTACAGTTTTCTGACCAATGGGGGTAGCAAAGGCTCCCCTTGCTGATCAAGGGGAGCCTTGGGTGCTCCCGCACCAGTGCATAAACGAAAGCCCGGCCGGGGAGGAATCCCGGCCGGGCGATTTTTCACTTGTTCCCCGCGCCACAACTACGCGGGAAAAATAGGGGAAAGATCCAAGTCAAGCGCCAACAACGCCCATGCTGCTGAACTGGACGGTAACGTTCAGGCCCTCAGTATTGAAGTTATCGGAGAACAAGTTGTGATCCTCGCCCTCGAACCAGACGTAAATCTGAACCTTAACAGCCGCATTCGTATCCGCAGAAATCGTGGTGGTTTCATCCAGAATCGGGGAAGTGGTCTTGCCAGTCTGTGCCAGGGTCACAACGGAACCAGTGTTATCGGTAGCATCCTTATACCACTTATAGTTGTCCGAAGGCTTGTTTCCCTCATCCACACCACCATTGAGTTCAACGGGTCCATAGATATAGGCCTTATTGTTGCCAGTATTCGTGCCATCTACATAACGGACACCAACACGCAGAGCAGTGCTCATGGTCTTATTTGCGCCATCAACTGTGACCTTCTCAACATACAGGCCCTTAGAAAGCGCATCTGCAGCGGTAGAACGAATCTGGAACTCTCTCATAAGAACATAGCCGTTATCGTCCGGAACTGCATTTGCCTTAACCACCGTGTCGGTAATATCCTGTCTGGAAGCCTGAACAGCAGCAGGATTGTCAGAAGCCTGAGCGGTTGCGTGAGACCAGTTTGCCAGATTCTTAGTAGAAGCGGGATAGAGGCGCACAGCCTCAGTAACACCGCCGGAGGCGGAAGTGCCCCAAGCTTTACCGCCATAGCTAATGGCAAGACCGCCTTCGGACTGAGCCTGAACTCTCATACCTTCGGCAGTGACAGAGCCGGAAGCGACGAACCATGCGTAGGTGGAGCTGCCCAGAGCAACGGCGGCAACCAGCACCATGGCGACAGCCGCAAGCAGCTGCTTTTTGATTGCTTTAGAATTCATTAAGAAATCCTCCTTCTTGCCCGTTGCCAGAGGCACTGGGCGAATATTGTTATTTCAGCCGTGGTTGCGGCACGGCAGGAATACGGGAAAAAGTGTGGGCGCGGAAGTGCCCAAAGGCTCCCTTGTGTAAAGGGAGCTGTCAGCGCAGCTGACTGAGGGATTGTAAAGTGCCGTCTGTCTGAGGTGCTCAAAATATAGTAGCTCTGATCCCCTCAGCCCCAGTGTGCGCACTGGGGCAGCTCC
>OHDN01000605.1_pt1 | contig 22381 bp, 20 predicted proteins | sample 1566971 | NCBI WGS metagenome assembly OHDN01 (sample SAMEA3879538, study PRJEB24766) | human gut metagenome | biome: human-associated habitat; feature: feces | place: USA | collected 1985/1987
AATTGGATTATTATATCCGAGTATTTGTCTATAGGTTGGTCTGGAATTAGTATTAATTGGTGTTTAGTATAAAGGTTTCAGTTTTCGCTCTCATATATCGTCAGCTTATTATTGCTGTCGCAAACGGCGAGAAAAACGTCCTCGGGAGCTTTATGACCCTGCTCCGAAAGCTGCTTTTTGAGCCAGATATAATTGTTGCCGGTGTGCCTGAGGTTGTCCTCAATTATAACGCCGTCCTGGATTATCGCGGTCGTCATATACTCCTGCTGAGGGGCAAGGCTCATATCCTGAGGCGTGAGTGGACGGTTCGCAGCTATCGGAAGAATACTCAGACTGCCGTTGAACTCCATTACGGCGGTTTGGATTTGGCTTATATCAAAATATCCCTGCGAGCGGCACTGCATAAGGAAGTCGTTCAAGTCCATACGGGCTTTTTTCATATTTTCACGGTCAAATTTTCCGTTGTTGAGCAGGATAAGCGGCTTTCCCGTCAGGACTTTGCGAGCGCCGAGCGACTTCTGCGAAATGAACGACACCGCTGCCGCAATAAGACCGTAAACTATCATTGCAGTGAGCGAATTTATCGGCGTATCAAGTTCGGTCGCCATTTCCGCTGCGATAGAGCCTATGGAAATGCCGATGATATAGTCGAACATATTCAGCTGTGACACCTGCTTGCTGCCCATGAGTTTTGTCAGCAGAAACAGCACGAGCAGCGAAACGGCAGATGTTATGATTATTTTCAGAATTTCCATTTTAACATTTCCTTTTCTTTTTTGCGGAATTCGCTTCGGAATTTCCGATGTTTTCTTTATCATTTGCAAGGGCGCTTCAATTATTCCTTATCTTTTCGCAAAGCGTTTTGTAAATTTTTTCTGCTTTTGAAAAATTGACCGCATCGATATAAAATTTTTCCAGCTCATCATGTGCAGACTTGGCATTTTTCAGCGCCGTAACTGCTTCGTCAATGAGGTCATTTGCCGCAGTTTTGTTGAACTTCAGCCGATTTTTCCGCAAAAAGAGCATCTGCTTATCGTAGAAACGATCAAAATTGACGAAAATTTTCTCAGTTGGTGCAGTTTTGTTTATCGGGTTTGAGGAAATAAACGAGATCGAAAGCTCGGGTATGCGAAGATGCTCGAAAAATTCATCGGCGTGTACAGTGCAGATGCTCACCTCGGCGGTCAAGCCTTTTTTTACGGCGAGCGAAGCAAAGCTGCGCAGAAAATACTCTGAACCGCTGTAAAAATCATCGCCGAGCAGATATATCGTGTCGCCCTCGGGAATAAGCGTTAGGTAGCCTTTCGGTGTGACGGCTGATATCCTGCGGCAGACGAGTTTACCCTCACCGAGCGGCTTCGGGGGAAGAATTTTCTTAGCGAGCCGCTTTATAAATCCGTCAAGCTTCGGCAGGTTAAGTGCGCTGTCCGAGATAGCTCTCGTATCGGCAAGAACTGCGGCAGCAGCGGCAAGGCATTTTCGGCAGCGGACGTGGAACTGCCTGTATTCGCTGTCGGCGGCGATAAGCTCGGCTTTTTGACTGCGCAGCTTGTCACTGTCCCAGCAGTCGCCTATATTGACTATTTCCTGCACTGCGCCCGGGTATTCGGGGTCGCAGACGTGCGGAGCAGTTCCGTCGATAAGGTTCACGCGCTGCTTTTTCAGCACGACCATATCGGCTGAATCGGGGTCGGACGAGCAAAGATACAGCTCGTTTTCATCATCGGCAAACTCGGCAAGAAGCTTTTTCATAAGCGAGGATTTTCCCGTGCCGGGGCCGCCCTTGATTATGTAGGTGAAGCTGTCAGTGTCGGAAATAACGTCTCCGAATGCAGGTGAAAATCCGCTCGGCGAGCTTCCGCCCAAGAAATATGTTTTCATTATCTCATCTCCTTTGTATATTGTATGTTTTTTCGGCTGTACGGTGAGAAAAACATTGTGTAAAAGGTTTGATAATTGCGGATAAAGTGCGATATTTTAACGAATATGTAAAATAGTAAATTTCTGATGTGAATGTATTTGAATCACTATATTTTACCATATGAATTTAACAAATCAATATTGACATTACAAACAAATAATGATATAATATACTTGGAGGCGATGTTTTATGCAAATGAAAGGTACATGTGTTTTATTTTTATGCAAAAAGTGGTATTTGATGTTTTAGTACCTGAAAGAATTGAGTCATCATAAAACCCTTAAATTGTATTTCTTAACTTGATTATAGTTTTAGTACCTGAAAGAATTGAGTCATCATAAAACGCCGCCCTCACACTCCCACGACATAGCGGCGTTTTAGTACCTGAAAGAATTGAGTCATCATAAAACAAGAATACCGGCACTTGATGAAAACGATGAGTTTTAGTACCTGAAAGAATTGAGTCATCATAAAACACACATAGGACAATAACATTTATCATATCCGTTTTAGTACCTGAAAGAATTGAGTCATCATAAAACTGACACATTCGGAAATCAAAGCGTTGTCCGGTTTTAGTACCTGAAAGAATTGAGTCATCATAAAACGAGCAATTATAATCACAACAACTCCAATCGGTTTTAGTACCTGAAAGAATTGAGTCATCATAAAACTCTATGTAAATTCATTTGGTTCAGCTCCATGTTTTAGTACCTGAAAGAATTGAGTCATCATAAAACCAAGGACCACAAGGTACTGCTGGTGGTACTGTTTTAGTACCTGAAAGAATTGAGTCATCATAAAACCATATTACGCTCATCAGCCGGTAAGTCATTGTTTTAGTACCTGAAAGAATTGAGTCATCATAAAACTGTTGTCATATATGGGATTGTTCAAGCATAGTTTTAGTACCTGAAAGAATTGAGTCATCATAAAACGAGAAGCCATTCAGGGTGTAAACTACAATAGTTTTAGTACCTGAAAGAATTGAGTCATCATAAAACTTACATCACATCCAATCTTACATAATTAAGTTTTAGTACCTGAAAGAATTGAGTCATCATAAAACTCTGTGCTGAGAAAGATTATCAGTGTATGTGTTTTAGTACCTGAAAGAATTGAGTCATCATAAAACGGCGGTGTGGCCGTAATACCTTTTGCAAGGGTTTTAGTACCTGAAAGAATTGAGTCATTAAAAAATATAATTTATAACAAGTGGATTAATAGTATATTTAAAGTTTAAAATGCAATATATCAACTTTATAAAATTAGAATTTCAAGATTTATTTACAAGAGTTATCAAATTAATTACTAGATTGACAAATACAACACATTTGTTATACTTATCACATATTATATTTGCAGGGGAGCATAAGGGCTGTGTAAGCAGTGGCTGCTGAGAGGGATTAAGTTCCGACCCATAACCTGATGTGGATAATGCCACCGTAGGGATTCTTTAGAGGGCTTTTTAGCTCTTCATTTGATTGTTTCGAAATCGGATTTCCACAAGGCTTATGATTTTTCCTGTTAATTACCAGAATGGAGGAATACATATGGAATACGCAACACAGATGGATGCCGCAAGGAAAGGCATTGTTACTAAAGAAATGGAAATTGTTGCAAAGAAAGAAAATATAGATGTCGAGAGTTTAAGACAGCTTATAGCTAAGGGACAGGTTATCATTCCTGCCAATAAGAATCATAAATGTCTTGACCCTAACGGTATCGGTAATAAGTTAAGAACTAAGATTAATGTTAATCTTGGAACTTCAAGAGACTGCGTGGATCTTGATATGGAGCTTGACAAGGTTAATAATGCTGTAAAGATGGGAGCAGAAGCTATCATGGATCTTTCTTCTTTCGGTGATACACAGAAATTCAGAAGAAAGCTGACAGCAGAATGTCCTGCAACAATAGGAACAGTTCCTATATATGATGCAGTTGTATATTATCATAAGGCACTTAAGGATATCACAGCACAGGAGTGGCTTGATGTTGTAGAAATGCATGCTAAAGACGGCGTTGATTTCATGACTATACATTGTGGTATCAACAAGGCTACAGCTAAGAAGTTCAGAGCAGATAAGAGACTTATGAATATTGTATCAAGAGGCGGTTCTATCATATATGCATGGATGGAGATGACTGGAAATGAAAACCCATTCTTTGAATATTATGACAGAGTGCTTGAGATATGCCGTGAGTATGATGTTACAATGAGTCTAGGAGATGCATGCAGACCGGGATGTATCATGGACGCATCTGACATTTCACAGATAGAAGAGCTTGTTACACTTGGCGAGCTTACAAGAAGAGCATGGGAGAAGGACGTCCAGGTAATGGTGGAAGGACCGGGACATATGCCTCTTAACCAGATTAAGGCTAATATGGAAATCCAGCAGACAATATGCAAGGGCGCACCTTTCTATGTATTAGGACCTCTTGTTACTGATATAGCGCCAGGGTATGATCACATTACAGCAGCAATCGGTGGAGCTATCGCAGCTACTTATGGGGCTTCATTCCTCTGCTATGTAACACCTGCAGAGCATCTTAGATTACCGGATCTTAATGATGTTAAGGAAGGAATTATTGCTTCTAAGATTGCAGCACATGCGGCTGATATTGCAAAGGGCGTACCGGGTGCAATGGACTGGGATTATAAGATGGACAAGGCAAGAAAGGTTCTTGACTGGGAAGCAATGTTTGATGTTGCGATTGACCCTGAGAAGGCAAGAGCTTACAGAGCTTCATCTAAGCCTGAAAAAGAGGATACATGTTCTATGTGCGGTAATTTCTGTGCAGTAAAGAATATGAACAAGATTATGGAAGGCGAGATTGTAAGCATATTTGACGAGTAATAACACTTATGGGAGGGCTGTCACGGTTGTGGCAGCTCTTTTTTATACAAAAATTTAAATAAAAATATAATGGACTAAAGACCTATTGGCTAAAATGTGTAATATACTATATACTTACATTAACAGGGAATAGATGGAGGTTATATGACATTATTATTAATTTTACTTGCAGTTCTGCCTACAATATTTATGATTGTTTTCATATATTATAAAGATTCATATGAAAAAGAGCCGGTAGGTCTGCTGGTTTCATTATTTGCACTCGGAATGGCGGGAACAATACCTGCTGTTGCATATGAGACAGCTGGGGATGCGTTTATTGGATTGTTTTTTTATAAGAATAGTGGAATATATAATCTTATTTCAGCATTTTTAGGGGTTGCACTTGTAGAAGAAGGTGTTAAATTCATAGCTTTATATTTCAGGACATGGAAGAATCCTAATTATAATTATAAATTCGATGGCATTGTATATGCTGTGCTTGTGTCTTTAGGGTTTGCCACAGTTGAGAATATCCTTTATGTATTGGAGGGGGGACTTTCGGTAGCGATAGCAAGAGCATTGTTATCAGTTCCGTCACATGCAATAGATGCAGTATATATGGGCTTTTATTATGGATATGCCAAATATTATGATTCTGTAGGAATTGTAAGGAGAAGAAATAAAAACTTAAGGATGGCGGTTATTGTGCCGGTATTGCTGCATGGATGCTATGATTTTCTGCTTTTTGAGAATTCGCTTATATATCTTGCAGTATTCTTAGTGTTTGTAATAGTGCTTGATGTTCTGGCTGTTATAAGAATTAACCGTTCATCAAAAAAGAATATGCAGATATACAAATCAGCAGTTCAGGTATATTGTACTAACTGTGGTCAGAAACTTAATGAGTATGGTTTTTATTGTATGAACTGCGGGTGTCCGGTAAGAAGAATGTGATTTGCCATGAAACGGGATAAATGCTATAATCATATGATGCGAAAATGTGATATTAAGGAGTGAACTTTATGGCAAACACAGCCAGCAGGAATGGTAAAAAGACTACCACTCAGAGAAAGAATACGAATACTTCAGGCAGAAAAAAGCAGCCGGCTAAGTCTAAACAGACAGCTAAGAATAAGCAGGTTCAGGATAATCAGTTAAGGAATGACTGTATAATACTTTTTTCGATAGCATGTGCGATAATACTTATACTTACGAATTTCAATCTTGCAGGGACATTGGGCAGAGGAATAAAATGGTTTATGTTTGGTGTTTTTGGCGTGATGGAATACATTTTTCCACTTGTACTTGCAGCAAGTGTTATATTCCTTATGGTAAACAGGGATTTAATAAGAGTGGCAAGAATTAAGACAGCAGCGGCATATGGACTTTTTGTTGTGTTATGCGGAATGATCCAGCGTGTATATAACAAGCCGGCAATTATGGAAAGCAATGTGGGAGAGGTATTTACATATTGTGCTGATTATAAGGCAGGCGGAGGCTTTTTAGGCGGCGTCTTATGTAAAGCATTAAGTCCGATAGGGGCTATTGGAACATTTGTAATATTAATGATACTTGCAATTATATGTATAGTTATTATTACAGAGAAATCTTTTGTGTCAGGACTTAAGAATGTTAAGAAGAGCAGCCAGAGGATGATGCAGGAGGCAAAAGAAGATTATTCGGCATACAGACAGCATTCTGCAAGTCTGCATGAAAACGATATGTCTGATGAAGAGTACCACAGATTAAGGGAAGAAGAGAGAGCCAGGGCAAGATTAAGAAAGATTGAAAAGAAAGAAAAACAGCTTGCTGAAAAGAAAGCAAGGGAAGAATATCTTGCCAATGCCAGAATGAATAATGTTGTAAGAGGCGTGACTTCTGACACACTTATAACAGGTGATGTCCAGCCAGAGCCAGAGATAGATATACATGAAATTGAAGTTGACCGTGAAAGAAAAGATGAATATTCAGCAGATATATATGAGCCTGATAACAGGATGAAGCCTGTAGATAAAGCACAGGTAATTGTTGATGACAGTGATGATTTGTTTGAAGATTTGTATTCGGATGATAAATCTGCTGACAGTGGGATGCCTGTACAATCAGTTCAGGAGATACAGGATGATTATTACTCAGAAGAATCACAGTATCCGGATGAAGATGTTTCTGACGGTATGGTGGATAATTATTCGTATTCAGAGCCGGATGCGGATGAGGAAGTGTATGATATACAGGGTGATGAAGCAGCAGATTATACTGATGATATTCAGGAAGAGCCAGAGGCAGATGTACAGGATAATGTAATAACAGAAAGTTCTGTGCCTGAAAAGAAACCAAAGAAGGTATACAAGTTCCCGCCGATAAGTTTATTAAAGAAAAATCCAGGGGCGGCATCCGGCGGAAAGGCTGAGTACAGAATGACCGCGCAGAGATTACAGGAGACTCTGCTTACTTTCGGAGTTAAAGTCACAATAACTGATATAAGCTGTGGACCTACAGTTACAAGATATGAGTTACAGCCGGAACAGGGGGTTAAGGTAAGCAAGATTGTATCTTTATCAGATGATATCAAGCTTAATCTGGCAGCCGCTGATATAAGAATTGAAGCACCAATTCCAGGTAAGGCAGCTATAGGTATTGAAGTTCCTAATAAGGAAGCCGGAAGTGTATATTTCAGGGAACTGGTTGAGTCTAAGGAATTTAAGGAAAGCCAGTCAGCAATATCATTCGGAGTTGGTAAGGATATTGCAGGAAAGACTATTATTGCAGATATTGCGAAGATGCCTCATATGCTTATTGCCGGAGCAACAGGTTCAGGTAAATCGGTATGTATCAACACAATTATTATGAGTATTCTTTATAAGGCAAAGCCGGAGGATGTAAGACTTATAATGGTTGACCCTAAGGTTGTTGAGTTAAGTGTGTACAACGGAATACCACATCTGTTATTACCGGTTGTAACTGACCCTAAGAAGGCTGCGGGAGCGCTTAACTGGGCTGTTAATGAGATGACAGACAGATATAAGAAGTTCGCGGCAATGCAGGTTCGTAATATAAAGGGATATAATGATGTTGTTGTCAAGAAGAACAAGGAAGGCATAGACCCTCCAATGGAGAAGCTTCCACAGATTGTTATTATCATAGATGAGCTTGCTGACCTTATGATGGTCGCACCGGGTGAGGTTGAGGACGCAATATGCCGTCTGGCACAGCTTGCGAGAGCAGCAGGAATTCATATGGTTATAGCAACGCAGAGACCTTCTGTTAATGTGGTAACAGGACTTATCAAGGCAAATATTCCGTCTAAGATAGCATTTGCAGTATCTTCGGGAATTGATTCAAGAGTTATCATTGATATGAATGGTGCCGAGAAGCTGCTTGGAAAGGGAGATATGCTTTACTTCCCATCTAATCTTCCAAAGCCGCTGCGTGTACAGGGCGCATTCGTATCTGATGAAGAGGTTGAAAATGTTGTATCTTTCCTTAAGGAGAATGCAGAGGAAGTATCTTATGATGAGAGTATTGCACAGGCTACTGTAAGTCAGGAGAGCATGCCTGGCAGCAGTAAAGGCGATGATGAGAGAGATTCACTTTTTGCTGATGCAGGAAGATTTGTTATTGAGAATGAAAAAGGCTCAATAGGAAGTCTGCAGAGACATTTTAAGATAGGCTTTAACAGGGCAGGACGAATTATGGACCAGCTTGCTGATGCAAAGGTAGTAGGACCGGAGCTTGGAACTAAGCCAAGAAAGGTTGAGATGACAATGGAAGAGTTTGAAACACTTCTAAAGCAGCAGTAATATAAGTAATATATACTATAAAATAAGGAGACTAATGTATGAAGCTTTCAGAGATATTAAAAATATGTTCAGAAAATGAAACCGCAGATTTCAGATACAGTGTTGTATGTGGAAATACTGATGCAGATGTGACAGGAATTACATCTGATTCAAGAAAAATGCAGGATGGATATGCATTTGTATGTATTAAGGGTGCTGTGAGCGATGGACATAAGTATATTGACCAGATTAAGGATAAGGCATCTGTAATTGTTGTTCTTGATGGTGAGTACGAAGCTAAGGATTGCAATGCAGCAGTTGTAAGCACGGATAACACAAGGCTTGCACTTGCACTTATGTCGGCGGCAGTATATGGCAATCCTGACAGGAAGCTATTTACAATAGGAATAACAGGAACTAAGGGAAAAACAACAACTACTTATATGGTTAAAAATGTGCTTGAAGCATGTGGCATTAAGACAGGTCTTATCGGAACAATCGAGACAATTATCGGTGATGAGGCAGTTCCGGCACACAATACAACACCTGAATCAATAGAGATTCACCAGTCATTTGCAAAGATGGTAGACGCTGGCTGTAAGGCAGTTGTCATGGAGGTGTCTTCGCAAGGACTTAAGCTTGACAGAACAGCAGGCATTATGTTTGACATAGGCGTATTCACTAATCTCGAGCCTGACCATATCGGACCTAATGAACATGAATCATTTGAGGATTACCTTAACTGCAAGGCTAAGTTATTCAAGCAGTGCAAGGTTGGTATTGTAAATGCTGACGACAAGCATACTAAGGATATTCTTAAAGACTCAATATGTAAGGTTGAAAGCTATGGTATCGGAGATGATGCTGATATTAAGGCTGAAAATATTGAACTACTGCATGAACCGGGCAAGATTGGACTTACATATGACTGTACAGGACTTGTTAATATGAAGGTTGAGCTTAATCTTCCGGGTAAGTTCTCTGTATACAATTCATTATGTGCAATAGCAATTACAAGACATTTTAATGTTGACAAAGAGGCACTTAAGGAAACTCTTAAGCATGTTAAGGTTAAGGGAAGAATTGAGCTTGTAAAGGTTTCGGATGATTTTACATTAATGATAGATTATGCTCATAATGCAATGGCTTTAGAGAGTATACTTACAACTCTTAAGGAGTATCACCCTCACAGACTTGTATGCCTGTTTGGATGTGGTGGTAACCGCTCCAAGGAAAGAAGATATGAGATGGGCGAGGTTTCAGGAAAACTTGCTGACCTTACTATTATCACATCAGATAATCCAAGATTTGAAGAGCCGGAGGCAATTATAGAAGATATCAAGACAGGAATTGCTAAGACTACCGGAAAACATGTTGATATTACAGACAGAAAAGAAGCTATTAAGTATGCGATAGAACATGGCGAACCGGGTGATATTATTGTTCTTGCGGGTAAAGGTCATGAGGATTATCAGGAGATTAAGGGTGTGAAGTATCCAATGGATGAGAGGGTGCTTATCAAAGAGGTGCTGGAAGAATTGAAGGGTAATTAATGTACGCAGACGTAATAATAGACATTTCACATGAACAGCTTGATAAGACATTCCAGTATGCAGTTCCGGATGAATTGGCAGATGTAATTGAACTGGGAATGTCAGTTGATATTCCTTTTGGAGCAGGAAACAGGCAGATAACAGGGTATGTTGTCGGTTTGGGAGACAAGGCGGCATATCCTGTTGAAAAGATAAAATATATTATAGGAATTACCGAGGGAAAGGTCACTGCAGTAAGCAGAATGTTAAAGCTTGCGGCGTGGCTGAAGCATAATTACGGATGTACCATGAATCAGGCAATTAAGACGGTTATTCCTGTAAAGGATAAGGTTAAGCAGAAGGAAAAACGCTCGGTCAATCTTATTATTGATGAGGCACAGGCACAGAAGTATCTTGATACATTTGTAAAGAAAAATGCAAAAGCAAGATACAGACTGTTAGAGGCACTGATTAATGAGCCTGTAATTGATGAAAGTATTATTAAATCCAAGCTTAATATCACGGCACAGACGGTCAAAGCGTTTGAAGATATGGGGATTGCCGAAGTCAGGTCAGAGGATATCTACAGGAATCCTGTAAGAAATGTTACGGGAGAAAAAAAGAATATCGAGCTTAACAAGCAGCAGAAAAATGCTGTGGATACAATAATGGCTGACTATGATAATGGAGATTATAAGACATATCTGCTTCATGGTGTTACAGGAAGCGGAAAGACCGAGGTGTATCTTGCGGCAATTGAGCATGTCCTTAATCATGGAAGACAGGCAATTGTGCTTATACCGGAGATTGCACTTACATTCCAGACTGTGCAGAGGTTTTACCACAGATTCGGGGATAAGGTATCTATTATGAATTCCCGTATGTCAAAGGGAGAGCGGTATGACCAGTTTCTGCGGGCGCAGAGAGGTGATATAAGTGTAATGATTGGGCCGCGTTCAGCGTTGTTCACACCATTTTCAAATATAGGCCTTATAGTAATAGATGAAGAGCATGAAGGAGCTTATAAGTCAGAGACTGTTCCAAGATATCATGCAAGAGAGGTTGCATGCCATATTGCAAAGGAAGCAGGTGCTTCAGTGATACTTGGTTCTGCGACTCCTTCAATGGAAAGTTACTATGCGGCAATGAATGGACATATAGAGCTTATTAAACTTGACAGCCGCGCAGGAAGCGGAGAGCTTCCGGCAGTTGATATTGTTGACCTGAGGGAAGAATTAAGGCTTGGAAACAGGACGATATTCAGCAACAGATTAAGAGAACTGATGAGTGACAGACTTGCAAAGCATGAGCAGATAATGCTTTTTCTTAATAAGAGAGGTGTGGCAGGCTTTATATCATGCCGTTCATGCGGAAAGGTTATGAAATGTCCGCACTGTGATGTTTCACTTACGGAGCATGCTGATGGAAGGCTGATGTGTCATTACTGCGGATATACAGCACCTAAGATAACTGTATGTCCTTCATGCGGTTCAAGGTATGTTTCAGGCTTCAGGGCAGGAACGGAAGGTGTTGAAGCACAGGTTAAGAAAACATTTCCACAGGCGAGAGTTTTAAGAATGGATATGGACACTACAAGAGGCAAGGATGGACATGAAAAGATTCTGTCGGAATTCGCCAATGGTAATGCGGATATTCTTATTGGAACCCAGATGATTGTCAAAGGACATGACTTTCCAAATGTGACGCTTATGGGAGTGCTTGCGGCAGATATGTCACTTTATTCCAGCGATTACAGGGCTTCTGAGAGAACCTTCCAGCTTCTTACACAGGCGGCAGGAAGGGCAGGAAGAGCAGAAAAAAGCGGCAATGTAGTTATACAGACTTATACACCGGAACATTTTAGTATTGTTAGCGCGGCTAATCAGGATTATAATGCTTTCTATGAGCAGGAAATTGCATACAGAAAGCTGTGTGGATATCCGCCGGTAGATAATCTTATGAAGATTATGTTATCTTCACCAGATGAGATATTATTGACAAAGAGTGCAGCGTGGGTTAAAGCATTTGTGGATAACAACTGTAAGACTAATGGACTTATGTGCATAGGTCCGGCAGATGCACCTATATATAAGATTAAAGATGTGTATAGTAAGATAATCTATGTAAAACATAAAGACAGGGAAGTTCTTAACAGTATATATGAAAAGCTTGATGTTAATATTGTGGGAAATCAGGCTTTTAAGAATATTAATGTACAATACGATATTAATGGATGATTGCGAGGAGGATTATATGGCAATAAGAAATATTAGAACACTTGGAGATGATATACTAAGAGCCAAGGCAAAAGAGATTACAGAGATGACACCAAGAATTGAAGAACTTATTGATGATATGTTTGAGACAATGTATGAGGCTAACGGCGTAGGTCTTGCAGCACCTCAGGTTGGAATCAGAAAGAGACTTGTTGTTATTGACTGTGGAGATGATCCAATTGTTCTTATCAATCCAGTTGTGTTAGAGACAAGCGGAAGCCAGACAGGGCTTGAAGGATGCCTTAGTGTACCTGGAAAGACAGGTGAGGTTACAAGACCTAATTATGCCAAGGTTAAGGCTCTTAATGAGAACATGGAAGAGATTATAGTAGAAGGAGAGGAGCTTCTTGCAAGATGCCTTCTTCATGAGATTGACCATCTTGATGGCATAATGTATGTTGATAAGGTAGAAGGAGAACTTCTTTCTACAGATGACATTGAAGAATAATTGATGAAAAGGGGAACAGAATGCGAGTAGTATTTATGGGTACACCCGATTTTGCGGTAGGGACACTTAAAGCAATAATCGAAGCAGGACATGATGTGGCAGCAGTTGTTACACAGCCTGATAAGCCAAAGGGAAGAAGCAAGTCACTTGTTTTCTCACCGGTTAAAGAGGAAGCTGTAGCACACGGAATCACGGTTTTACAGCCGGAGAGAGCAAGAGAAGAAGCATTTGTAGAAGAATTAAGAACATATAATGCAGATGTAATTGTTGTTGTTGCATTTGGACAGTTACTGCCGGCAAGTATTATTAACATGCCAAGATTCGGCTGCATCAATGTTCATGCATCACTTCTTCCTAAGTACAGAGGTGCATCGCCAATCCAGTGGGCAGTTATTGATGGATGTGAGTATTCAGGTGTTACAACAATGAAGATGGATGAAGGTCTTGATACAGGTGACATCCTGATGGTTGAGAAGGTGAAGCTTGCTGCTAAAGAGACAGGTGGAAGCCTTTTTGACAGATTAAGCGATGTCGGTGCGCATCTTTTGGTTAAGACACTTGAGGGACTTGAAGCTGGAACTATTACTCCTGTTAAGCAGGATGATTCAGAAAGCACTTATGTAAAAATGCTTCATAAGTCATTCGGTAAGATGGATTTTAATAAGAGTGCAGCTGAACTTGAAAGACTTATAAGAGGACTTAATCCATGGCCTAGTGCATTTACTTATATAGACGGTAAAATGTTAAAGATATGGGATGCAGATGTTGCAGATAATATCAGTGAAGTACAGACAGAAGAAGTTAAGCCAGGACAGGTTGTTACGGTAGGAAAGAACACATTTACAATAGCCTGTGGACAGGGGTATTTAGTTGTTAATGAGGTTCAGTTGGAGGGCAAGAAGAGAATGGACAGCGGTTCGTTCTTAAGAGGCAACCAGTTAGAAGCAGGTGTAATGTTAGGAGAATAAGCAGAATCTTAAATGGTTCAGAAAAGAGGTATTATGGTAGCTTTATATGGTTATTATGGATATGGATATTACTATGATCCAATGTACATTCTGATAATAATATCATGCGTTATTGCACTGATAGCACAGGTGAAGGTAAAAAGCACATTTAACAAGTATTCCAAAGTGTCATCTTCAAAAGGAATGACAGGCGCAATGGTCGCAGAGCAGCTTTTAAGAAGCCAGGGAATATACGATGTATCTATTCAGAGAGTATCAGGAAGCCTGACAGATAATTATAATCCAAGAAATAAGACACTTAACCTGTCAGATTCTGTGTATAATTCAACATCTGTTGCTGCTATCGGAGTTGCAGCCCATGAAACAGGACATGCCATACAGCATGCTTATGGATATGGCCCATTAAGCTTCAGGACAGCGTTGTTTCCGTTAGCCAGTGTCGGCTCACGGGTATCATGGATACTTATTGTACTTGGACTTATATTTGGCTCAACTAATATACTTATAGATATTGGTATTCTTATGTTCAGTCTGGCAGTACTTTTCCAGCTTGTAACATTACCGGTTGAGTTTAATGCTTCGGCAAGAGCATTACAGCTTCTTGAATCAGAAGGATTCCTGTATGGAGATGAGAACAGACAGGCAAAAAAGGTGCTTTCAGCAGCAGCAATGACATATGTTGCGGCAGCAGCCACAGCAATTTTACAGCTTTTAAGACTGATTTATTTATTTGGAGGAAGACGCCGTGACTGATTCGGTGAATTTAAGGGCAGTTGTACTGGATATACTTATGGAAATCAATGAGAAGGGTGAATTTTCACACCTTCTCATTAATAATGCACTGACAAAATACCAGTATCTTGATAAGAATAAGAGAGCATTTATAAGCAGGTTGTCTCTCGGAACTATTGAGAACAGGATTGAACTTGACTATATAATAGACCAGTTTTCAAAGACTCCTGTAAAAAAGATGAAACCACTAATAAGAAATATATGTGAAATGTCTGTATACCAGATAATATATATGGATAATATTCCGGATTCAGCAGTGTGCAATGAGGCTGTAAAGCTGGCTACAAAACGTGGATTCACAGGACTTAAGGGCTTTGTGAACGGAGTCTTAAGAAACATTGCAAGAAATAAAGACAATATTACATATCCTGACAGGAATAAGGATATTGAACAGTACCTTTCTGTAAAATATTCAATGCCATTATGGATAGTTAAAATGTGGCACAGTCAGCTTGGAATTGATAGGACCGAGGAAATTCTAGCAGGCTTTAAGCAGGAGAAAAAGACTTATATAAGATGTAATACGGCAAAGGCTCCGGTTGAAGAAATAAAGAAGATTCTTTCACAGGAAAGCGTATCTGTAGCAGATGTTGAAGGTATACCATATGCTTTAGAAATTAAGGACTATGATTATATAGCCGGACTTAAGAGTTTCAGGGATGGTCTGTACCAGATACAGGATATAAGCTCCATGACAGCAGGATATATGACAGGATTCAAGGCAGGGGACACAGTAATTGATGTGTGTGCAGCACCAGGAGGAAAGAGCATTAATGCGGCAATAAGTGTTGGCACTGATGGTAAGGTATATTCAAGGGATGTATCAGACTATAAGGCAGGGCTTATTGAAGAAAATATATCAAGGCTGGGACTTAATAATATAGAAGTTCAGGTAAAAGATGCACTCGTAATGGATGAATCTATGAGAGAGAAGGCAGATGTTGTTATAGCAGACCTTCCATGCTCAGGACTCGGCGTTATGGGAAGAAAGCCTGATATCAGATATAATATAACAGAGGACAAGCTTGTTTCATTAAAAGAGCTTCAGCAGAGCATACTTTCTGTTGTACAGGCATATGTTAAGCAGGGCGGTATAATGATGTACAGTACATGTACAATTAATTCAGAAGAGAATGAAGCCAATGCTGACTGGTTATGTAAAGAATATGGCTTTAAGAAGATAGAATACAGACAGATTCTGCCGGGAAAGAATGGCGGAACAGATGGGTTCTTTGTTGCAAAACTTAGGAGAGAATAGACATGACAGATATTAAGTCACTTAATTATGACGAACTTGTAACATATATGGCTGGACTTGGTGAGAAGAAGTTCAGGGCTTCGCAGCTATATCAGTGGATGCATGAAAAGCTGGCAGACAGCTTTGATGAATGTACCAATCTTTCCAATGCATTAAGGCAGAAGTTAAAGGAAACATCAGAATATGTATGTCTTGAGCCTGTCAGGGTACAGCATTCAAAGCTTGACGGAACAGAAAAATATCTGTTCAGATTATCAGATGGTAATTATGTTGAAAGCGTACTCATGAAATATCATCATGGTAATTCAGTGTGTATATCTTCACAGGTAGGCTGCCGTATGGGCTGCCGTTTCTGTGCATCTACACTTAACGGCAAAGTCAGGGATTTAAGACCATCTGAAATGCTTGACCAGATATACAGAATACAGAAGATTACAGGGGAGCGAGTAAGCAATGTTGTAGTTATGGGTTCAGGAGAGCCAATGGATAACTATGATAATCTTATTAAGTTCATAGAACTTCTCAATGACGAGAGAGGTCTTAACATAAGCCAGCGAAATATTACTGTATCATCATGTGGAATAGTACCTAAGCTAAAGGAACTTGCTGACCTTAAGCTGCAGATTACTCTTGCTATTTCACTTCATGCTCCAAATGATGAACTAAGAAAGACAATGATGCCTATAGCTAATAAATATTCAATAGAAGAGATAATGGATGTATGCAGGTATTACATAGAATGTACAGGCAGAAGAATCTCATTTGAATACAGTCTTGTTAAAGGTGTCAATGATTCAATGGAATGTGCAAAGCAGCTGATTGAACTTGTTAAGGGCATGAACTGCCATATTAATCTTATACCTGTTAATCCTATCAAGGAGCGTGATTATAAGCAGACTGGTAAGGATGAAGTGTACGCATTTAAAAATAAACTTGAAAAGAATGGAATAAATGTTACAATTAGAAGGGAAATGGGCAGAGATATTGATGGTGCCTGTGGACAGTTAAGGAATAAGTATATGGAGGATATCGATGAGAGCGACGGCGGTTACTGATATTGGCAAAACTCGTGCCGTTAATCAGGATTATGTATATACATCAGTTGACAGTATTGGATGTCTGCCTAATCTTTTTATTGTTGCAGACGGAATGGGAGGACACAAGGCTGGGGATACAGCATCACGGTTTACTGTAGAGACTGTTAAAAGACTTATTTCTGAGTCAGATCAGACCGATGCAATATCGGTTATAAATCAGGCGGTAAAAGAAGTTAATACTCTGCTGATAGAAAAGGCATCTGAATCAGAAGAATATTATGGAATGGGAACAACACTGGTTATTGCAAGCATTTTTGATAATGCGTTAAGGGTTGCTAATGTAGGTGATAGCAGGTTGTATGTTATAGATGATAATATTACCCAGATAACACGAGACCATTCTTTAGTAGAAGAGATGGTGCTTGCTGGACAGTTAAGCAAGAGTGAAGCAAGAACACATGCAAAGAAGAATGTTATTACAAGGGCAATAGGAGGAGAAGAACAGGTAGAACCGGAAATGTTCTCTATAGATCTTAAAGCAGATAGTAAAATTCTTATGTGTTCGGATGGTCTTACTAATATGCTTGAGGATAATGATATTTTAAGCATTGTGAAGAAACATGCCGATATACAAGAAGCAGCGAGAGAACTGGTTGCAAGAGCTAATGAGAATGGTGGGAAAGATAATATTTCAGTTATAATTGTAGAGCTGTAGTGGAAGGAATAATATTTATGTTAAGAAAAGGAATGTTTTTAGCAGACAGATATGAAATAATTGAGCAGATTGGTACAGGCGGAATGTCTGATGTCTATAAAGCCAAGTGCCATAAGCTTAACAGATTTGTGGCTATTAAGGTTATGAAGTCAGAATTTAGTGAAGACAAGACATTTGTATCTAAATTCAGAGCAGAGGCACAGTCAGTTGCTGGATTTACACATCCTAATATTGTTAATGTATATGATGTAGGCGACGAGAATGGTATCTATTATATAGTTATGGAACTTGTTGAGGGTATCACACTTAAGAAGTATATTGAAAAGCGTGGAAGAATACCGTTTAAAGAAGCTGTAAGTATTGCAATTCAGGTTGCTAATGGTCTGGATGCAGCACATAAGCATAATATTGTTCACAGGGATATCAAGCCACAGAATATTATTATATCTAAGGAAGGCAAGGTCAAGGTAACAGATTTTGGAATTGCCAAGGTTGCTTCATCTAGTACAATTAATTCGTCATCAACTATGGGTTCTGTCCATTATATTTCACCTGAACAGGCAAGAGGTGGATATTCTGACGCAAGGAGTGATTTATACTCACTTGGTATTACTATATTTGAAATGCTTACTGGTACAGTGCCGTTTGATGGGGATTCTACAGTTGCAGTTGCAGTGCAGCATATTCAGGATGAAATACCTGCACCTTCTACAGTTACTGATGATATACCACTCAGTATAGACAGGATAGTACTTAAGCTTACGCAGAAAAAGCCTGACAGAAGATATCAGACAGCGACAGAACTTATTACTGATTTAAAGAAATCACTTGTTATGCCAGATACAGATTTTGTTGTTATGGCACCTTTATATGGGACATCAGGCTCAGCTTCACAAGTAATGCCTGCTAATAATAATCCGGTTAAGGACGAAGATGATAATTTATCAGATGATGATTTTCTCGATGATTCAGAAGATGAAGAAGATGATGAACAATCTAAGAATGAACTGGAAGATGATAGTGATGATTCTGATATTGACGATGAGAATAATGATAAGCTGGATCTGATTATGAAGATAATAGGTATAGGAATTGCAGTTATTATTCTTATAGTAACTATATTCATAATTGTTAAACTTGTTGGAAGTACGAAATCTAATAAGAATAATAATGAAAGCACACAGACAACAGAAAGCTCTATAGAGCAGACAAGTACATCGGCTGATGACAAGAATAAAGTTACAGTTCCAAAGGTAGAAGGAATGACAAAGGATGAGGCTATCAAGGCTCTTAATGAGGTTGGACTTGGATATCGTGCAGTGGTACAGAATTCTGATAGAGTATCTGAAGGAACAGTTATTTCACAGGGAACAGCGGCTGGCAAGAAGGTTGCTAAAAATACACAGATAATTATTACAGTCAGTGGCGGTAAGGAAGTAAAGAATATTACAGTTCCATCCGTTACTGGAAAGACAGAGAGCGAAGCCAGAACCGCACTTGAGGCTGATGGTTTCGTAGTTGATGTTGATTATCAGTATAGCAGTACAGTTGAGAATGGCAAAGTAATCAAGGCATCACCTTCAGGAAGCGTTGCACAGGGCTCTACTATAACAATTACTGTAAGCCGTGGAAAAGAAATTAAGAATGTAACAATGGCTAATCTTATTGGTAAGACTGAATCAGAAGCAAAGCAGTGGATTGACAGCAACGGACTTAAGTATAGTGTGAAATATACAACAACATCCGGAACATATGGAAATGTAGTTTCATGCGATTACTCAGAAGGAACTTCAGTTCCAGAGGGAACAACAGTTACAATTACTGTAAGCCATAAGCAGGAGACAACAACAAAGACAACTGAAGCTGATAAGAATAACAATACTAATCAGGGTGGCAGTTCGAATAATAATTCGAATGGAAACAATAATGCAAATGGAAACAATTCTGATTCGAATAATCAGCCCAAAAATGCAGAACAGAAGTCACAGAATTAATCAGGTATAATTATTTATATGCAGGGAAAGATAATTAAGGGTATCGCTGGTTTCTACTATATACATGTAGAAGCCAGCGGTATTTATGAATGTAAGGCAAAAGGAATATTCAGAAACCGCCATATTAAACCACTGGTTGGTGATAATGTGGAGATAGAAGTTATTGATAAGGATAATTTCAAAGGAAATGTGGTGGACATCCTTCCAAGAAAGAACGAACTTATAAGACCGGCTTCTGCCAATATTGACCAGGCAATGGTTATATTTGCAGTAAAGACGCCAGAACCTAATTTTAATCTGCTTGATAAATTCATTCTTATGATGAATTATCAGGATGTTCCGACCGTTGTATGCTTCAACAAGGAAGAACTGGCGGATGATGAATATAAGAATGAATTAAAGAAGAAATACGAAGGCTGTGGCTGTGAGTGCATATTCATAAGTGCAAAGAATAATATTGGCATTGACAGGGTAATGGAAGTGCTGAAAGGAAAGACTACAGTGCTTGCAGGTCCATCAGGAGTTGGAAAGTCGACACTTACCAATCTGCTTATACCGGACATGGAAGAGCAGGGAGAAGTCAGTCAGACAGGAGAAGTAAGCAGGATAGGCCGAGGAAGGCATACTACAAGACATTCCGAGATATACAATGTATGTAAGCGAACATATATATGTGATACTCCGGGATTTACATCACTTAATCTTCCAGATGTTGAGAAAGAAGATTTAAGATTTTACTTTGAAGAGTTTGTACCATTCGAAGGAAAGTGCAGATTCAATGGCTGCATGCATGTAAGCGAACCGGGATGTGCGGTAAAACAGGCAGTTGAAGACGGAATTATCAATTATGACAGATATAAGTCATATACAGATATGTTTGAAGAAATAAAGAACAAGAAGAAGTACTAAATGTACTTGAAAACAGAAAGGTTGTTAATTATGAGTGATTTGAAAAAAATTTTGTCACCATCAATATTATCGGCAGACTTCAAGAAATTAGGAGAAGAGCTTGAAACAATTGATAAGGCAGGAGCTGAATATGTTCATGTAGATGTTATGGATGGACTTTTTGTAAAGAGTATTTCATTTGGAATGCCAGTTATTAAGTCAGCAAGAAGTGCGACTGACAAGGTTTTTGATGTACATCTTATGATTGAAGAGCCTATAAGATATATAGAAGATTTTGTTAAGGCAGGAGCTGATATAATTACAGTACATGTTGAAGCGTGTAAGGATGTTGTTGCTACATTAGAAAAGATTAAGGAATGTGGTGTAAAAGCAGCTATAACACTTAATCCACCGACACCGGTATCAGCAATTGAGCCTTATCTTGATAAGGTAGATATGGTTCTTGTAATGAGCGTTAATCCGGGATTTGGGGGACAGAAGTTCATACCGGAATCACTTGATAAAGTAAAAGAAATAAGAACTTTATTAGATGCTAAAGGACTTGATACAGATATTGAGATAGATGGTGGAGTGAATGCCGGAAATCTTGCATCAATTCTTGAGGCAGGTGCTAATGTAATAGTAGCAGGTTCAGCAATCTTTTCTGGAGATGTAGCTGATAATGTTAAGAAGTTTAAAGAAATAATGGGCGCGTGGTAAAACCACACGCCCATTAATATTATACATTGAATCTGAAAAGGATTACATCGCCATCTTTAACGACATATTCTTTTCCTTCCATTCTTACAAGACCTTTCTCTTTGGCTCCGTTATATGAACCACAGTCAAGTAAATCCTGATAGTAAACAACTTCTGCTTTAATGAAGCCTCTTTCGAAATCACTGTGAATCTTTCCGGCAGCCTGCGGAGCTTTAGTTCCCTTAGTGATTGTCCATGCTCTGGTTTCAGTCTCGCCTGCTGTTAAGTAACTGATAAGACCAAGAATACGGTAGCTTGCTGCAATAAGTTTATCAAGACCTGATGAACTGATACCAAGGTCTTCAAGAAACATCTTCTTCTCATCATCATCTAATTCTGAGATTTCCTGTTCAATCTGTGCACAGATAACGAATACTTCACAGTTATCCTTCTTAGAATATTCTCTTACTCTTGCAACATATTCATTGTCAGCACCATCATTAGCAAGGTCGTCCTCTGATACATTAGCTGCAAAGATTACAGGCTTAGCTGTAAGGAGGTTGTATTCCTTTAAAAATGCTTCTTCATCTTCATCCTGACATTCAAAGTTCTTAGCTAAATTACCTTCCTCAAGGAATGCCTTAAGTCTTTCAAGAAGGTCACATTCTTTAGCAATATCTTTATTGTTATATGAAGCACGCTTCTGTTTAGCGAGTCTTCTGTCTAATACTTCAATATCTGAGAATATAAGCTCAAGGTTAATGGTTTCAATATCTCTTATAGGATCAATAGAGCCATCAACATGAACGATGTTAGAATCCTCAAAACATCTTACAACATGAACGATAGCATCAACCTCACGGATGTTGGCAAGGAACTGGTTTCCAAGACCTTCACCCTTAGATGCGCCTTTAACAAGACCTGCAATATCTACGAATTCAATAACAGCAGGTGTTATCTTTGCTGAATTATATAAAGCGGCAAGCTTGTCAAGTCTGTCATCCGGAACTGCAACAACACCGACATTAGGGTCAATTGTACAGAAAGGATAGTTAGCTGACTCTGCTCCTGCCTTAGTAAGTGAATTAAAAAGGGTACTTTTGCCGACATTAGGCAGTCCCACGATACCAAGCTTCATAATAGAATCTCCTCATTAATTATTCTTATGATTATTCGTCCCGGAGTTCTTAAAATGTAAAAAAGAATCCAGTACAAAATCATATTATACAAA
>OHDN01000625.1_pt1 | contig 21944 bp, 24 predicted proteins | sample 1566971 | NCBI WGS metagenome assembly OHDN01 (sample SAMEA3879538, study PRJEB24766) | human gut metagenome | biome: human-associated habitat; feature: feces | place: USA | collected 1985/1987
CAACGTGGTGCCGCTTACCGTCACTTCTCCGGCATTGATAATATCATTGTTCATTACAATATACTGCGTTGTCGTGCCGGTATCGGCATCAATGGCATCGTTGCCGGTGAAAGAAATATTGTATTGTCTTGAATAATTGACAGCTCCATTTGAAACACCATTTCCTTCAATATTGTCATTGATCACCCAAATGCCGCCATTAACTGTTGAAAAAGATGTTTTCATTTGAAGATTAGAGGTATCTTTATAAAGGAAAACAGAATTATAAAGTTTACCACGAACATTATCTTGTGTATAGTTACCTGACATAAAATGCGTCTGATCATCCGCTACAAAAACAAAACCATTATTAATCATCACAGCTCCGCCCAGTGCCAAAGCATTAGCCGAAGTCGACTTGGCATAATTATTAAGCAGACTTCCTGACAAACGCCCTAAAGCCGAACCGGCATCACTGTTCACAATCCGGTTTCCGATATAAACCGCTCCGCCTGATGCACTTTCCGAAGCTATAACATAGTTTGCAATAAAATTACCGGTAATATCTTTGTTATAATATTCCGAATTGTAAATAGCACCGCCATAGCCATTTTTTCCTGCCAAAACAAAATTGTCAACAAAATCACCGTTTAAAAAACCTGTTGCACTGTTATCATTAGAAACAGCACCGCCGCCAGCAGCTCCACCAGTAGATTGAACATAATTAGTAATAAAGTTACCTTCAATATCACTTTTGTTACCATAAAAAGCGCCACCATATGCCCCCCCGGAAACAGACAAGGCATGGTTACCTATAAAATCGCCTATTATATGGTTTTTTGAAGAAGTAAACATATCAATAGCACCGCCCTTAGAATGCGAAGTTGCTGAAACATAGTTATTAATAAAATCTCCAACAATTTGTTTCATAGCTCCTCCATGGTTGTGGAGTGCTCCGCCGCTTCCTTCATTAGATGCTATGGCATAATTACCGATAAAATCTCCCGTAATATTATGAATTGTCCCAGAATCAGAAATCGGTTGAATTGATATGGCACCGCCATAAGTATTTTTCCCTGACAAATGATTAGCAATAAAATTTCCGTTTACAATATTGATTGTCCCTTGATTAGCATTACTAACAGCACCGCCTACAGCTTTGTTTGAGCCAGATACAGAGTTACCAACGAAGTCTCCTTCAATTTCATTAATGGTACCTCGATTATATAACGCACCTCCTTCTGCCGAAGATCCAGTTAAACTATTATTAGTAAAATCTCCTAATATATTTTTTATACTGGCATTGTAATTATAAATAGCTCCGCCTAATGCCATAACTGTTCGAGGCGCATTTTCATTGTTAACAAAATCACCCGTCAGATTTTCTATGGCCGCAGAAGAATAATCATTATAAATGGCTCCCCCATGAGCATCCGAAACATTGCCCACAAAATCAGCATCAATATTACCGCTTAATTTTTGCTGTCTGGCATTATAAACCGTTCTTCCCTCGGGTTGGGTATAGGTATACTTAAAATATTTGACCTGATCGTTCGGCAGTTCCACTTTTATTACACCAGCAGCGTCTTTTTGGTCTTCGCCGACCGCTGCCCAACTGATGTTTTTGGAGGTGGTAAATTGTTCCGGTTTCAGATCAATTTTATAATATTTGGTACTCAGTTTGCCGTCAGCATCTGCTTCCTGCAAAGTGAAGTTATAATCGCTTTCCGAGCCTTCCGAATACGCAAACGCGCTGTTTTCTCCGAGTGTCGGAGTTAAAGAAGCGGCAATTGCCGGTGCACTCAAAAAAGTAGTTGCCGTTAATGCAATTGCCAAAGAAGTATATTTAGTCATTTTATTGTGTCCTTAGAAAAATGAATTTTAACGATCATTTTTTTGATACATTTTGCTTCTTTTGATCCTTTCTCCTAAGCTATTGATATTTTCACAATCTTCTTGATCTTCATTCTTCTTTGCTGTACCATCTGTCTGTATCAAAAAAATGATCCTTTTTTTGCAGCGGCAAAATCGGCAAAAGTTGATTTGATTGTCTTTGTTCTTCCGGTTTTATTGTTTGGTTTCCAGGTGGCGGTTAAAAATCCTGAAATAAAAAAAACGCCCCTGAAGGGAGCGGTTTTTCAAGTAAAAAGCGGTTAAGTTCATTTCTTTTTCAGGGCAAATTTAACATTTATCATTTTTGGGCATTGATCCGGTCTAATAAGCGGAAACTGAGCTATTCGTCAAAAACGGCATAAATCTGTCTGACCGGTGTTTCAGGGGCGGCAAAAACAGTCTGAAAACGGATCCTGCTTTCGGGGGCAATTGTTTTTGCGGTGGGGATAACGGTAAGATTGCGAATCAGCTTTTGCCGGTTGTCATAAAGACTGATCCTCAAGGAAGGGATCGGCTGCCGTTGTTCGTCGAGGTTGGCGATTTCGCCGCGCAGGCGAATCGCCGGATGCCGGTTTTGCTGTTCATAACCCCAAACCAGACTGGTGATTTTGAACGGAACGGTCGAGATTGTACAGGCGGTCCAGTTTTTGGTAAAAAGCTGCCGTTTGCGGAAAGGCGTTGACAATCGGCCCGCGTCCGAAATAAACAACGGCGGCGGCTATGGCAAGTATCAGGAAAAACATGACGGTACCGAAGTAATTGCGTTGCGGCGGTTGCGGAAAGGTGTTGACAGGTTCGCGGACAATGTGATCGTCGCGGCTGAAAGCAAAACGGAAAGCTTCGGGTTCAATCAGGGGCACATCCGGCGAAGTTCCGGTTTCGGGGTCGGGAAATGCACGCCAGACGCAGCGGCATTTTGCACAGCGCATTTTGCTTCCTTCGGGCGGAAGAGTTTTGTTTTCGATCCGATAGGCGGTGTGGCATTGCGGACATTTGACAAACATTTTGTTCCCTCTCCGGTTGGCGTTTGGCAAAAAATCTTTTTTATGACGAAAAAAAAGATTTTATTAAAGATTATATTATTATAGTATTAAGTCAGTCAAAAACCAAGGAGTATTCGCGGAAAATGAGCAAAACCCCCATTATTGAGATGGAAAATGTCGGAATCCGCTACGGGCGCGGGCCCGAGATTTTGAGCAATATCAATTTGTCGCTGGAGAAGGGATCTTTTCATTACCTCACCGGCAAAAGCGGTGCCGGCAAGACTTCGCTTCTCAGTATGATGTATCTGGCGCAAAAACCAAGCCGAGGGACGGTAAGCGTGTTCGGCAACAATGTCAATTTTGCCAACCGTAATGCCCTGGCGATGTTTCGTCGCCGAATCGGTGTGGTGTTTCAGGACTTTCGATTGTTGGAACATTCGTCGGCATTTGATAACGTGGCGTTGCCGCTCAGAGTTTGCGGCATGAACGAAAAAGAAATTCGCAAACGGGTTAACGAATTGTTGAAGTGGGTGGAAATCGACCGCAGCACTTCTGCTCTGACCTCCACATTGTCCGGCGGTGAAAAACAGCGGGTGGCGATTGCCCGCGCCGTGATCAATCGTCCCGACGTCTTGCTGGCCGACGAACCGACCGGTAATGTTGACAACGATATCGCGCCGAAGCTGATGAAGCTTTTTGTTGAATTGAACAAGCTGGGCACCACGGTAGTTATTGCCACCCATAACGAGAATTTGATTAAGGAATTCAAGTATCCGACCATTCATCTGAAAAACCGCAGCCTGTCGATTATTAAACCGGAAGACGGAGACGAATATGCTGAGATATAATAATATGCGCCATCGGGAGTTACCGCTTTCGACCGATTCTTCAAATCTGTTCTTGAAGGTGATGATTTCTATTGCTGTCTTTCTGTTTGCCGTTACGCTGGCCGGTGTGTTGTCGATTAATTCGATGCTGGTTAACTGGAACTCCAGCATTTTGGGGTCGCTGACGGTACAGATTATTCCGATTAACGGGGTTGATAAACTTAAGGCCAAAAACGAAACCCTGATTCAGGAACAAAGGGCGGTGGCGCTGCTGGAAGCGATGCCCGAAGCCCTTAAAGTCACGCCGCTGAACGACGTGCAGTTGCAACGGTTGTTAAAACCGTGGCTGGGAGACGATGTTGATCTCGATAACCTGCCGATGCCGCGTCTGATTGACGTCAAACTGAAACCGGATGCGGAAGTCAATTTTCTGGCGCTGGCGGAAAAGCTGGCAACAGTGGCGCCGCAGGCTTCACTTGACAATCATAAACTGTGGCTGAACAAACTGATCAATTTTGCCGGCGGTTTGAAAATGCTGGCCCTGAGCGTGTTGATTTTGGTTATCGGCGTAACTTCGGGAGCAATATTTTATACCACTCAGACCAGTTTGGGCCTGCATCGCGATATTATTGAAATTTTGCACCTGCTGGGTGCCAAGGACACGTATATTGCCCAGCAATATGCGGCCAAAACCGCGGTGCTGGGTTTCTGGGGCGGTCTGGTCGGCGTGTTGTTTGCCATTCCGACGATTTTCGTGATTGCTCATTTGGCACAGCAGATTGAGGGCGGCATTATCAACGAAGCGCGGTTGTCATGGGGCGCTTGGGCAGCTATTCTCAGCCTGCCGTTGTTTTCAATGATGGTGGCAATGCAGACCGCTTATTATACAGTTAAACGCACTTTGGAAAAAATGATGTAGACTGATGCTTAAAAAAACGTTTTGTCATACTTTGATTATCGGGGTCTGCATCTGGTTCGGCGGTCTGATCGGCTTTGGTTATACGATCAATCATTTTAAGACCGATGCGGTGACCGAAACCGATGCCATTGTGGTGTTAACCGGCGGACGCAACCGCATCAGCGAAGCCGTTAAGCTGCTCAATCGAGGCAAAGCCGGGCAGTTGCTGATTTCCGGCGTTTCGAAGGGAATGTCGCTGGAGACTTTGAAAAAGCGCCGTGACGTCGAAATTACAACGACACGGGAAATTACTCTGGACGAGAAATCGACCAACACGGTGGAAAACGCTATCGAAGCAGCGGCGTGGGTCAAACAAAACCGGATCAGGTCAATCCGGCTGGTGACCTCAAATTATCATATGCCGCGCAGTATGGCGGAATTTCGGGCCAACAACCGGCAACTGGTTATTTTGGCGCATCCGGTGTATTCAGATCGGGTGGAAAAGCAATGGTGGCGTAGTTGGCGCAGTTTTTGCCTGATTGCGTCGGAGTATAACAAGTTTTTGTACGTATGGGTTAAAAACCGTATCAGCGGACGAGGGGAGGACTAAATGATTTTGATTCGTTCATGGTCAGGCAATATCTGGATTTATCTGTGGATTGCGCTGGGTGTTATTCTGAGTTGTATTTTTGGCTGGTTTGTACCGCAAAGTTGGGTGGTGGCTTATTGGAACCGTTTTATTCTGCCGACGGCTTTGTGGGGACTGAGGGTGTTCGGCGGTATCAGCATTGAGGTGCGGGGACGGCAATATCTCAATCAGGAGCAGGCGGTGTATGCCAGCAAGCACGAATCGGCGCTCGAAACTTATGCGATGACAACGATTGTTACCCGTGGGGTGATGATTCTGAAAAAGGAACTGACTTATATTCCGTTTTTCGGCTGGGCGCAGTGGTTATACGGATTGATCCCGGTTGATCGGGGTGCCGGGGCGCGGGCGATGAAGAAAATGCTTGCGGCGGCGCAGAAAAGAGTGGCGGAAAAACGTCCGATTATCATTTTCCCCGAGGGGCACCGGATGAAACCCGGGACCACTCAAAAATATAAACCCGGCTTTTTGTTTATGGCGCAAAATCTCAAGCTGCCGGTGATTCCGGTTGCATTAAACACCGGGATGTTCTGGCCGCGCAGTTCGGCGAAGCATTTGCCGGGGAAAGTGATCATCGAGTTTATGGAACCGATGGTTCCGGGGCCGGATAAAAATTCCTTCATTGAAGAATTGCAGGCGAAAATCGAAGCCAAATGCGCCGAATTAAATGAGGAGACGGTTAAAAATTATCCGTATACGGCCGTCAATCTGGCTGAGAAATGATGTTGCCACGAGCTTTGCGGTTTATAAAAAACACCGTCTGCTTAACAGCAGGCGGTGTTTTTTCGAGAACGGGAACGGTTCAGAACCAGTTCTTGCGGAAAATCTTCAGGTAGTTCTCAATCGTTTTGCTCACAACCCAACCGATGACGGTGCTGATGCGCGCGGTCCAGGTCAGGATAATGCCGCTCAACGGAAAACTTACCGGAGGAATGGCCAACAACCACCACGAATAGCCGCCGCTGATGATCAGCCGCAGGCAGAACATGATGTTGAAGATCAGCAGGGCAAGATGAAACCACGAGCGGAACGAGCCGGCGATCAGTAATTTCATTGCCTTTTTGGGCCAGAATTCCTTGTCATTGTAATGGCCGCCGATAATAGCAACCACCGTAACGAGGAACAAAAACGCCGTTATAGCGAAGCTTGCCCAGAAGAAGAAACCGGTCAAATTTGCGGCCAGCTCTCTAAGTGAAATTGAAATCATAATGTAAATAATTAAGTTGAACAGTAATGATTATAAATTTTTTTAGACAAAAAGTCAAGCCACTTGTTTGCGGAGAAAAACAAAACGGCTGATGCCATAGCAGCGGTCGTCAATTGTTTCCAATCCAGTCGGAACGGTAAAAGTTTCGTCACGGGCCAGTTCAGTCACACATACGGCATCTTTGGTCAGCCAGTTTTGCCGCAGTAGCGAAATCAGCGCTTTTTCGCTCAGCCCTTTGTGGTACGGTGCGTCAAGAAAAATAAGATCAAACGGGGTATCGGCTGCAGGAAGTCGGGCAGCATCGGCTTTCAGCAGGCAAATTTTGTTTTTTTCGCTCGGAAAAAGCGCAACATTGCGCGTGGCATCGGTGAGGTCAAGGTCTACCATGGTGATATGACGCACACCGCGCGAAACCGCCTCGAGCGCAAAAGCACCGCTGCCGGTAAAAATATCGGCGACCCGGAGTTGATCCCACGGTTGCGAAAGTTTGCCGTATAAAATGTTAAAAACAGCTTCGCGTGCCTGATCGGCAGTGGGACGAATATGAACCGAACGCGGCGAAAGAAGTTTTTTGCCGCGATATAAACCGCCGATGATTCTCATAACCGGAATTTGTCTCCGAGCTGTTCTTTCAGAACTTTTTGCGGCACCTCGCGTACTTCGCCTTTTTTCAGGCTGCCGAGTTGAAACGGGCCGTAAGAAAGACGGATCAGGCGTGCCACTTCAAGACCGATATATTTCATCAGACGACGGATTTCGCGGTTTTTGCCCTCTTGTAAGGAGATGGTGAGCCAGGTGTTGGTTCCCTGAGTTTCGCCAAGAAGGATTTTAACCGGACCGTAGGCAACCCCGTCAATGGTAACGCCGCCGGCCAGCGAGTCGATCTTTGCCTGGCTGACACGGCCGTGCACTTTGACTTTGTAGCGGCGGCTCCAGCCGTTTTGCGGCAGTTCAAGCGTGCGCGAAAGCTCGCCGTTGTTTGTCAGCAACAGCAACCCTTCGGAATTGAGATCCAAGCGTCCCACCGATATGACCCGCGGCAGTCCGGCCGGCAGATTGTCGAAAACGGTTGGGCGGTTGGATGTGTCTTTGTGGGTTGTCAGCAATCCCGTCGGTTTGTAATAAAGCCACAGTCTGGTACTTTCGACGGCCGGGAGTTTTTCGCCGTCAAGCAGGATCTTTTCGTTTCCTTCAACGTTGAAGGCGGGAGAATCGACGGTTTCGCCGTTAACGGTAATCCGTTTTTGTGCAATCAGTTCTTCGGCCGCGCGGCGCGAACAAACGCCGGAACGGGCAATAAATTTGGCTAATCTTTCGCTCATTTTAATGGTTCCTTGATAAATTTGTGTTTATAATAAACAAAAAGAAAGAAAAATAAAGATGAATCCGCAAGATTATATGAAAATTGCCCTCAAAGAGGCGAAAAAGGCTTTTAAGGCCGACGAAGTCCCGGTCGGCGCCCTGATTGTTGATCCGATAAGCGGTGAGATTATTGCGCAGGCGCATAATGTCAGCGAACACGGCAAAGATGCGGTTGCTCATGCCGAGATTGAAGCCATGCGCAAAGCCTGTCGCCGTTTGAAGCAAAAACGGCTATGGGGGCTGGAAATGTATGTGACGCTGGAACCCTGCACGATGTGCGCGGCGGCGGCTTCGTTGATGCGGATTGCCAAAATTTATTTCGGTGCGGCCGATGCCAAAGGGGGGGGCGTTGTCAGCGGAGTTTGTTTTTACGGGGCACAGACCTGTCATCACCGGCCGCTTGTCGAAGGCGGAATTTTGCAAGATGAGGCGGCGCAGTTATTAAAGGCTTTTTTTGGTCAGAAACGGCAAAAATTGTTAGTAAAGAAAAAAACACTGGACAGAAAAAATACTTTGGTCTAAATTTTCGCATTATATGACACGGACGGACAGCGAAAATGGAGTTAAAGCAAGTCGTATTTACCAAAGTTTCTCGAGAAATAAGGAAACATCACCGCCGTTTTTTTGAGCGTCACGTCCGTAAGATGTTTATCAAATATCTTGCCTATACCAATCAGTTTGAAGGGGTTTTGAACCAACAGGAAATTGAAGAAGCCAAAACCGGGCGTTTACCGTCCGATCTTGACGTGCATCATATTTTTCCGATTTCCGGTACCGAATCCGAAGATGTTAACTCGTTTCTCAATCTGGCCGTTTTGCACAAGACAACTCATGTGCGTATCAATAAGGAAGTTTTTGCGCCACAGCTAAAAGATCTGGACCAGTTGCCGGAAGGAACGCGTCTTCTGATTCAGTTGCCCCAGTTTGCACCGGTTGATGCAGAGGGGATTTTGGCTGCACGGGCGAAAACTTCTTCCCATTTAAAAAATGTCGAAGGAACAGGCCTGCCGCCTTTGACCGCCGGTTATGATAGAACTTGAAAAACGGAGTTGCCTGCTTATTTAAATTTTATCAAAATTTTAATTTAAGCAGGAGAAAAGTGGTGAAAAAACTGGTTTTGGGGCTTTTGGCGGTAGCACTCTTGTGCAGTTGCGCTTCGGAAAAAAAGTACAATCAGGAACTGAATCAAATGCTTAATCAGCCGGTGAGCCGGGTCGAAGGCAAGTTCGGGCGTCCGTCGGCTGTCAAACTTCTCGGCGATGACAGCAAGGTGATTACCTATACTAAAGTCAACGAATCGTATGTGCCGTCCGAATATTATATTTACGGCAATACATTTATTCCGGGGCAGGAAGTTGTTTACTCGCCGTTTACCGGAGATTATGATTTTTATCCGTTTGAACAAAGCTTCGGTTATACGGTCGAATATACCTGTCAGACGTCATTTTTGGTTGAACACGGGGTGGTTAAAGCGTGGCGTTGGAAAGGAAACAATTGTGTCGCTTATTAAGGTGCGGCGTAACTAATTATTAACAAAATTTGTCTAGTATCCGACTCTGTAATAACGGTATCAGAGTTTTGACATGGGTTTTTTGTTTGATCTTAAAAACAGGCTGAAAAGTTCGGGAGTATATATTGCCTTCACGCTGGTGATTTTCTATTTCGGCTTCTATGCTTTTTACGGTGAGCGCGGGATACGCAAGTATCTTTATTTGCGCCACGAGGTGGAACACGCCCGTGTTCTGGCCGATCAATACAAGACTCGGAAGGAACGTTTGGACACGGAAGTGAGGCTGTTGTCGCCGGACAGTTTGGATCCTGATTTGCTGGACGAAAGAGTGAGAATTGTTCTCAATTTTGTCGGCAGTGACGAGTTTGTCATCCTTGACGAGCAATAGCGGGGGCCGTTCCCCGCAGCGGGGCAAAAGGCGGTTTTTGGACGTACAGCAAAAAAAGGCTGTATTTTTTTATTTTTTTTTGCTATATTAAATTAACTTTTAATTAACCGGAAAAATTTTTTCCGATTGTCTGGTGACGGAATTTTATGAAAATAGCTAAAAAAACAGCTCCCGAACCGATGCAGTATGCTTCTAAAAAATCGTTCTTTTCCGACAAGGAAATCATTTTCAGAAGCAACGGCCGGGCCAAGGTCTTTACAATATCTTCCAAAATGCAGGTCATTTTCCTGTTTTTGGTGGCGTTTGTCGGTATTTGGAGTTTTTACTATTACCACATGTATCGCCGCTCGGATTTGATTATTGTCAGAAAAAACAACGAGCTGATTGCGACCCGCGATGCTTATGTTGATTTGATGGGCGATTTTGTGACCTTGCAGGGCAATATTGCCGATATGATCAAAACGCTTGATAATGCCAAAACTTCGGAACTCAATCTGGGGCAATATCAGCAACAAGCTTCGGTAGTGGAAGAAAAAGTCAAACAGATTACCACTCAGGTAAACTGGATCAACACCGAAAAACTGGCAGAAAAAGCCAATCTTAACGAGATTTCGCTGCAACGCGACATTGCAATATCCGAGCGTGACGAACTGCGGCGCCAACTGGTGGAACTGCAGGAAACGGTAGAAGATATTAAGAAAGCCGAAACCGAAATTCTGGACCGGGTGGCGGCAATTGCCGAAAAGGAAATCGGCAAGATCAAAAGCGCGGTGGCAGCGGTCAATGTGCCGTTGAAAAAACGCGGCCTTTATTTTAATGCCCTGGCCAACGACAAACGCAAACGCGGTGCCGGCGGCCCGTATATTCCGGAAGATAATAAGTTTTTGCAGCAAAAGGATGTCAGCGACAAAGTGAGCCGGATTTTTGAAAATGTCGATGATTTGGAATATTATCGCGAGGTTATGCAATATGTTCCGTTGGGCAAACCGGTATGGAGCCTGTGGGTATCGTCGCCGTACGGCCGCCGGTCCGATCCGTTTAAGAAGACCAAAGCTTATCACAAAGGGGTTGATTTGGCGGGACGTACCGGCAATAAGATCAAGGTGATGGCCAGCGGCAAAGTGATTCGTGCCGAGGTGGCGTCGGGTTACGGCAATTTGGTGGTGGTGGATCACGGCAACGGTTTTAAGACCAAATATGCCCATATGCACAAAATTTATGTAAAAAAAGGCGATTATGTTGAGTTGGGCGATGCCGTTGGCGAAGTCGGCTCGACTGGACGCTCAACCGGACCGCATCTGCATTATGAGATCCTGTATCGGGATAAGGATGTTGATCCGATGCCGTTTATGAAAGCTAAAATCTCTTGAAAATTTTGAGGAATTTGTGATGAAAAAATTCAAAAAAATGATGTATCTTAAGTTGGCGCGCGCTTTCGGCCGTAGCAACAACAGCCGCCAGGTGCCGACGATTATCGGCGAGACCACCAAGGTTTGCGGCGATATCAACAGTAACGGCATTTTACACGTGGACGGTTACATCGAAGGCGATATCTGCTGCGAAGAACTGGTTATCGGCGTCAAAGGCAACATTTTGGGAACAGTCAAAGCTCAGAGCATGTTTTTATACGGCACGTTACAGGGTAAGGCGGTTGCCGACAGCCTGTTTATTGCCAAAACCGCAAAGCTGATCGGTGATGCCACCCATAACACAATCGCTATCGAACCGGGCGCTTATATTGACGGTCACTGCATTCGGGTTCATAACGGTAATACGTCGGCGACTCCGGCGCTGACAACTGTTCAGGCTCCTCAGATTGTTGCCAAGATTAAAGCGGTTAAATAAGCAAAATGGCGGTTAAAGAAAAAAAATCGGATTTTATTTCGACTGGTTTGGTCGCCCATAACCGGCGTGCCGGTTTTGATTATTTTATTAATGAAAAATTTGTTGCCGGGTTGGAACTGAGCGGTACGGAAGTCAAAGCGCTACGGTTGGGGCATGCCAATATTAACGATGCCTTTGGCGTGGAAAAAAATGATGAATTATATATTTCAAATATGTTTATTGCCGAATATGCCAATAAAGGTTATGAAAGCCATATTGAAAAACGAGACCGTCGATTGTTGTTGAAACGGCGCGAAATTAACGAAATTATTTCAGCGCTAGCTAAAAAAGGAGCGACGCTGGTAGCCATTCGTCTGTTTTTTAACGAAAAAGGGCGCGCCAAGTTGGAAGTCGGACTGGGAACCGGCAAAAAGAACTATGATAAGCGCGAGACCATAAAAACCCGCGACTGGAATCGTGAAAAAGCCCGGGTGATGGCAAGGTTCTCATAAATGTGCAAAATTGAATACCAACGGGAAGAAAGCATAACTTGCCGGCTTAACAGTCATTGGTGGAGTTATGCCGTTTCTGTTTTGATAATGTTTTTTTATGTGCTTACGGTTATATCGGAGCGAATCGGGAGTAATGAGACAACAGTAACCGATTGGTTAATGGATGTGTTCGTTGCAGCGTTTGTCGTTTATTTGTGGTTGCGAGCCTGGAAAAGCCAGATCGTTTTTACAAATTTCAGGATTGTGTGTTGCGGCGGATTATTGTTGAAGAACAAGGTTTTTGAAGCATCCGAGATTGAGCTGTGGCAGGCACCGGTACAAAAACTTATATTACCGACTTGGTACTCAATAAGATTAGTAAACAACGAAAAAGGAGATAAAACGTTCTTTTGGGGGCTGGCACTTACAAAAGAGCAATTGGCTTTCCTTGAAAATGAGTTTAAACTGACGGTCAAAACTGATTGGTTGGGGCTTTATACCTAATTAACCATCGTTGACAAAGATGCTGTTGTCGTAAGTGCGCATTGCCAGCAACTCCAGTGCCTTGATTTTATCACGATACATGACGGCCTGTTCAAATTCGAGATTTTGTGCCGCTTCTTTCATCAATTTGGTCAGTTCTTTGATTTGTTTCTCAATATCGCGGGCATCGCCGGCAGCGCCCGCTTTATCGTTGATGTAGTCGGCGGCGGTCATTTCGCTGAGAGTGGACGAAATGCTCTTGCGGACGGTTTGCGGCGTGATGCCGTGTTCGATGTTAAATTGCAGCTGTTTGTTGCGGCGGCGTTCGGTTTCGCCGATTGCTTCTTCAATTGAGCCGGTCATTTTGTCGGCATACAAAATAACCTTGCTGTTAACGTTGCGAGCAGCGCGTCCGATGGTCTGAATCAGCGAGCGGGTCGAACGAAGGAAGCCTTCTTTGTCGGCGTCCAAAATGGCGACCAGCGAACATTCGGGAATATCGAGTCCTTCCCGTAGCAGGTTGATGCCGACTAGAACGTCAAAGACACCGAGTCGGAGATCGCGGATAATTTCAATACGTTCCAACGTATCGATGTCGGAGTGCATATAACGGACTTTGATACCGTTTTCGTTGAGGTATTCGGTCAGGTCTTCGGCCATTTTTTTTGTAAGAGTAGTTACCAGAACCCGTTCGCCTTTGAGAATGGTTTTGCGGCATTCTTCCATCAGGTCGTCAATTTGGTTTTCGACCGGACGAATAACGCATACCGGGTCGGGCAGACCGGTCGGACGAATGATCTGTTCAACAAAAACCCCTTTGCTTTGCTCCATTTCCCAGTTGCCGGGTGTAGCGGAAACGAAGATAGTCTGCGGCCGCATCCGGTCCCATTCTTCCAGTTTGAGGGGGCGGTTGTCAAGACAGGACGGCAGTCGCCATCCATATTCGGCAAGGGTGCTTTTGCGATTGCGGTCGCCGCGGTACATACCGCCGATCTGCGGCACCGAGATGTGACTTTCGTCAATAAACAGCAAAGCATCCGGAGGCAGGTATTCAAACAGAGTCGGCGGCGGTTCGCCGGGCGCCCGGCCGGTCAGGTAGCGCGAGTAGTTTTCGATGCCTTTGCAATGACCGGTGGTTTCAAGCATTTCCAAATCAAAACGGGTACGTTGTTCCAGACGTTGCGCCTCGAGCAATTTGTTGTTTTCGCGAAAATAGGCAAGTTGGGGCTGGAGTTCCTGTTTGATGCGTGAAATGGCTTGGGAGAGGGCCGGTCGCGGTGTAACGTAATGGCTGGCCGGATAGACCACTACCTGAGTAAGGTCAGCGGTTTTTTTGCCGGTCAGCGAGTCGAATTCGTAAATGCTTTCGATTTCGTCGCCGAAAAAAGAAATCCGCCAGGCACGATCTTCGAGGTGGGCAGGAAAGATGTCAAGCGTATCTCCCTGAACCCGGAAGGTGCTGCGGACAAAATTAAGCTGGTTGCGTTCGTATTGCAGTTCCGACAAACGCTGATAGACGGCCTGCGGTTCCACTTCGTCTCCGGTTTTGAGTTCGAGAGTCATCGCCGAGTAAGAAGCCACGTCGCCCAAACCGTAAATACAGGAGACCGAAGCAACGATGATTACATCGCGGTTTTCCAGAATACTGCGGGTTGCCGAGTTGCGCATACGGTCAATTTGTTCGTTGATGGCGGAGTCTTTTTCGATATAAGTGTCGGTTTTGGGGACGTAAGCTTCGGGTTGGTAATAATCATAATAAGAGACGAAATATTCCACCTGATTATGAGGAAAAAACTCTTTCATTTCGCTGTAGAGCTGGGCTGCCAGGGTCTTGTTGGGCGCCATGATCAGTGCCGGCCGCTGGCACCGTTCTATGATTTTTGCCATTGTAAAGGTTTTGCCTGATCCGGTAACGCCGAGCAGAACCTGATTGCGCTGGCCTTCTTCAAGACCGCGGCAAAGTTCATCAATCGCCTGCGGCTGGTCGCCGGCGGGCTCGAACGGGCTTTCGATTTGAAATTTTTCACTCATGTCTGTTCTCTTTTTAGAGATAATTTAGGCGGCGTTAACGTCATTTTCCACTGAAGTTTACAAATTAAATTTTATTTGGCGTCTCTTCCAACATTTGTTCGGTGATGAGACGGGCCCGATCCAGCTTCATCCGGCTCAAAATTGCGGCTGCGCTTTCGGTGTTCATCATCTGCAAAAGACGGATCGCCTGCCCGGTTTCCAGGGTTTCGATGATGCGGGCGGCGTCGGCGGGGTTCATTTCGGTGTAGAGTCCGGCAATACGGCGGTTTTCCATCCGGCTTTCAAAGTCGGCAGCTGCGGAAAAATCACCTGCCGCGTTATTGGCAGCGGCATCAGCGTCGAGACGGCGGCGGATGGCCTGTTCAACTTCACGTCCGGAAGAAACGACTTCCGGCTCGGCAACGGGGTGACGGATTTTGCGATGGGGCATCTCGCGGCCGTAACGAACGCCGTTTTCCGGATAAATAACCTCAACATGGGCTTGTGACTCGGCGTGCCGGTGAGAAAGCCGGACACTTTTAACACCGATCAAAAGCAGAGATAAAACGGCCAAGAGCGTAAAAAGAACGGATTTTTGCATTGGAAATTCCTTTTATTTAATGGATCTTAAGGCCTGCAGAAGTTCAAGTTCTGCTTCGGAAGGTTCTTCGTCAACAGCGGTGAATGACGGCACGGTAAAATGCGGCGTTTCATCATTTGTCGGTTCGGCAAAATCCGGTTGGTCAAAACCCGGTGTCGACCGTGCTTCGAAAAAAGGCGTTGCCGACAGTGCTTCTTCTGCAATCGGCAGCTGCAAATCAATTTGATCGGGCGCGGCTTTTTTTTCACCGGCGGCATAGATGTCGGCCGCATGACGCAAGGCCTCGGCAAGTTCGATCATCCGTTGCTGGTTTTGTTGCATTTTTCCCAGCCGGCGGCTGAGCAGAGTGGCATAAAAGACGGTGGGGATTAATAAAAGGATGACGGCTATATTCATCCAAAATTCAACATTTGTCATTTATCATTACCTTTATTGTTCAGTTTGACGGCGATCCGGGTTCCTTTGCGACCGATTACCGCTTCAAATGCCGGCGTGCCGGCGGCGCTTAACCGGATCGGACCGTCCGGTTTCATTTCTAACGGAATGAAGGTTCCTTTCTGCCATTGTGCAACCTGTGACAGTGGCAGTTGCAGCGGAAAGGTTCGTGCGGTCAGGCAAACGTCAGCCCGTTGGATTCCGTTAATAAGGGGCGCTTTGGCTTGATGCGGCTCATTTGCAGGTACCGGTTTGGAACACGGCTGTTTTTGCAGGACGACATCGCCGAATATCAGGCCAAGTTTAACCTCGCGGCCGCGGATGTCAAGTTGTAAAAGCACTGAAAAGCCCTGATGATGGTTACTTGCGGCAACGGCGGGTGAAACCGGAGAAAGGCTGTCTGTTCGGGACAACAAATGAGGAAATTGGTCTCCGATTATGCGGTTTAGCGGCAGTATGCAGCGGTAAAGAATATTATACGAAATACCGCCGGTCGAAAAGCGGGTGCAGTTTTGGGGAGTGCCGAGAGCGGTGGCCGCCAGGACAGCCGCATCGTCGTTTGACAGGCGATAAATGATTTCTGCACTGTTTCCGGGCGTGAAAAGGATATCGGAAGACTGAAAAACAACGGATTGCGAGGACACAGAAAGAACAGCGTCAACCGGGCTGCACAGCATTCTTTTTAAAGAAGCGGCATATTGTCGGACAATGTGTTGAAGTTTTGATTTGATTTCCGGAGCAGCGACGACTCGGGCCGCGGCCAGATCGGTCAATCGGCCGGTCGGAGCCGGTCGCAGCAAAAAGGCGATTTCTTCCGGGTTTAAGATTGTTTCGTCGGCATCCGTTGTCGTCATGGCTGTCCCCAATTGAAATAGATGTTTTTAATTTTGGCCGGAGCGGCTGCCGCACGGATTTGTTCCAACAAAGTTTTTTTCAGGGCAGGCTGCCGCTGATGCCGGATTAATTCGCGGGCGTTGAAACGGCGTACGGACTGAAGCACTTTTTGTTTGACCGCGGCTTCCCGGCGGCGGATAAGTTCAAGGTCGACGAAAGTTTGCGGTTCGATAAAAATGTCGAGGCCGAATTTTCTGTTATCGGCGGTAACAACGTCCAGCCGCGGCAGTTCGTAAAAAACGGGCATTTGAATAACCGGCGCATTTGCGGTTGGTCGTCGGGAAATTTTTTGAGGTTGTCCGCCAAAGATGACGACAGCTGCAACAGCGATGATCAATACTGCCGACAGCCGCCGGACAACCCGCTGCGGCGAGAAACGGACAATTTGGTTGACTTTTACCATTAGGGTTCATTTCCTGTCTTAATTGAAATATGCCGTATTCTAAAACATTTCGGTGCGGCGGCAAAGTGGAAAATGTAATTATAAGCTGCTTTTTTGCATATAAAAACAGTGGATTTGCGGTGTGTTACAAATATGTGAAAAATAAGATGCGTTTTAATAATTGCTTTTTTTTAAAACTGATTTATGCTACAATGCATAGAAGATATAGTGTTTTGAAGGTTAACTGAATGTATTTATGGGTGATTATAGCCACCTTTATTGCGGCGATTTTTGCAATGAATATCTCTATTCGCGGTGATATCAAGGAATTGTATGTCGAACCGCAGGCACAGAATGTGGTTACCAAACTGTATGTGCAACATCGGGCGGCAATGAATTACATTTCGAAAAGAAACCGTAATTCGACGGCACCAGGGCTAAGCTATCAGCCGGGCGAACTGACGGCGGATATGCTGGAAGCCGATCTGCCTTACGGTTTTCAATATGATAGCGGGGTGTCAACTTATAAAACCTGGGTTTACTGTTTGGATAAAGACAAGCTGGAAAACAGCGGCGCGGCGGCGTTGCCGGCAAGTTGCACCGGCGGAATGCCGACTGATCCGGATGCCCCGGATCCCGCACCGGTCGGAAATTGCTGTTCGGGACCGTCAACCGCAGTTTATCTGGTGACTTACGGCTGTGTGCCGGCAAAGTGGCGTGATGTGCGTTCCGGCAAGCCGGATGGTATGCTGCTGAACGCTATGAGAACCACCACCGGATTTACCAACGGAATGGGATATGCGATTGACCGCAAGGAGCTTTCGGAAATTGACGTCAAGCTGGAAACCATCAAAACCAAAATGGGGGTTTACGGTCAGGGCGGCGAATATTACCAGCCGATTCCGAATTATATTGCGGACACTTCGATGGGCAGCCGCTCTTTTGCCAACGTATGCGGCAGCTCACGGCGGCATAATCAGGATTACGATCCGGAAAATCCGCAAAGTCTTGACAGTCTGTACAGCAGCTGTGATTATTGTTTAGTTTATATGACGCCATTCTAATTTTTGGGGGAAAAATGATGAATAAAATATTTAACAGAGTCAACGAAGCCGGTACAATGCTGGTGGAGGCGATGGCAATGCTGGGACTGATTGCCATGGTGACCCCGATTTTATACAAAAAAGCGGCCGAACGAACCACCGAGCTGCAGGATATTAACGCGGCCAACCAGTTGCGGGTGCTTTCGAATGCGATGGACGCTTATATAAAGGACAATTTTACCCGCATCAACAACAATGAAGTAGTCAAAAACAGCTGCGACGAAAGCACGGTCGACTATAAAGATTTTGACGACAATACTAAAGTTGTATTTGGCTTGTCGCATTTATGCGAATATTTGCCGTACGGTTTTCTGAAGGACGGCAAAACTCAGGATACCAAATTGTTTACCACCAGCGGCGATTCATTTAAAGTGGTGCTGAGAAGAACAACCGGTACGGAAACTGCCGAAGATGGTTCGGAAGTGGTAGTTGCCCAGACAGTGACCGGGTTTTTGACCGCTATTCCCAACGAGGGGACCGATTTCCCGTCAACGCGTACGTCCCGTATTGCGACTATGGTCGGCAGTAACGGCGGTTATGTTGAAAATGACGGAACGATTATGGGGGCACAGGGTATTTGGAGTCTGAGCGGCGACAGCGAACTGGGGGTTACGCTGCCGACCAATTCGTTTGTGGTTTCTTCGCTGCAGCCGATTTCTTCTCAAGGGCTGGCCAATGAAGACGTCTTGCACCGCAAAACCGAACGGCAGAACGATTATGTGCTGAACGCGATGGAAACCGATCTGTTTATGAGTTATAATGACAAGAATCATAATATCCGTCAGGTTAACCAGATCATTATGAGCCCGCAGCCGGAATGGATGTTGGGCGGCGATCAGAACGATTTTAAGCGTAATGTCGATGATACGCCGAAGTCTGAATTGAGCGAATACAAGGCCGATTTGGATCATACCTTATATATCGGTTCCAAGGGCGGCGCTTTTATTGAAGGCAATATGGCAGCGCTCGATTCTCTGTTTACGGTCAGAAGCGAAGCTGGTGGTGATGACGGCGGTATCAAATATTATGCAACCGACTCGACAACCGACAGTACGGATCCGTCAAATCCGGTGACGACCAACAGTCGCGGTGCCAATATTTTCAGCGTTACTACCGCTAAAATGGAATACGGCAACATCGGTGCCGAGACCGCCGGTGCGTTGCTGACGGTCAGTAAAGAAGACAATTCGATGGAATTTGAATCGAAGACCAGCAGTACCCCGTCCGGTGGTGGCACACCGACCACCAGTTCGCAAAAACTGATTGCTGCCAACGCCGAGCGTGTCAATTTGATTGACGGTGCTCTGAGTATACGCAATCCCGGGGTTGCAGCCGACGGTGGCAAGTATGATGAATATGATACCAACAAATGGCCGGAACAAAATGCGGCACCGGCAGTGATTGTCGGCGGTGGTGATGTTCACAAGGCCTCTTATACCACTTATGAGTATAATGATGACGGAACGCCCAAAACCGACGGCGCGGGCAATTTTGTCAGTAGTGATCTGGACGGCGAACATGCTTTGACCGTCAACGGGCCGGCGTTTGTCAAAGACAGTTTGAAGACGGCCAAGTTAAAGGCTTATAACGTTGATGCCGCCAAGCTACGCGCCGGTGTTCGTCCCGAAGATTTCAATGACGTCACCGAAGATCCCGATTTTTATATGGTTGCCGAGAAAAAGGGCACTGACGATGGGCGTTTGCTGGTCGGACATTATACCGATGCGGCCAGCGGCGAAAACCGTTATCGTTTGCAAATTTCCGAAGCCGAAGAAACGATTACTCACGGTGACGGAACCTCCAGCGTTGTTCAAAAAGGAGTGCGGTTTGATCATGAAAACGGCCTTAATTTGCGTGCGGGCAATACCGATGTGAATGTTGGCCTGATTGAGCATGACGTTGCCGCTGCAACCAGCAGTGTCAACAGTGATACGGCTGACGGTCAGATCAAACTGGGGGCCTATAATGCCATTTCTCTGGCTACAATAGGCAGCGACGGTAATTTCATTGATAAATCGGTTGTGTCAATTCAGGATGACATGTTGCGGGCTTATAATGATGCTGCCAGCGGATCCAGCCTTGGCTACATCGATTCGGTTACCGATTACGCCCGCTTTATGTCGCGCGGTGCTCAAAACGGCGGTTTTACGCATGATGATCTCTATGCTCGCAGCAACGACAACAATTTGTTTGCTCTCGGTGACATGGATTTCTCAATTACCGAGTTGGGGACCGGGACTGACAGCAGCGGCAATACGGTTACGACCACCCGTCCGGTGGCAGATATCCGGGCAGCACGCAGCAAAGATTATGTAAGTTCGCGTTTTTCGGGTGGCTTTGCCGTCTATGACCATGACGTTACCGGCGGCGACTATCCGGATGATGGCAGTAACATGGGTAATGCGGCTTTGTATGTCAACAAAGGTGATTTCCGGGTTTTGGCTACCGAAAGCAATGCTGATGCCACACTTGACATCACCAAAGGCGATACCATTTTGCAGGTTGACAACAATTCGGATACCGATGTTATCCCCGATGATGATGACCGCGGCAGCGTTTATATCCGCAAAGGGGCGATTAATCTCGCCACCAGCGGCAATACTCGTTTGCTCAACAGTGAGATTGTCGATGATTACAGAACGGACGAGACCAAGTATCCGGTCGGATACATCAGTGCCGACCGCTTTATCGCTCATACCGTTCCGGCGGCGGTAGCGTTGAATTCGTCGACCACCAGCGTTAACTCGGGGGGGGATATCAAAGGTACCGACGGCAAAACGGTTACTCCTTATGAAAAATATGAGGTTAATCCGGCTTACACTTCGGTGATGAACGATATCAAGCTGACCACCCGCGGCGGTGCTCGTTTGAGCGATATTCTGCCCGATTTTATTAACCGCGGTATCTATGTGGTTGATAATACCTTTAAGGATGAAATCAAATGGGTCGGCGCGACTTCCGATGCCTTAAAAGGATCGGAAGTAACCAGCGGGTCGGCAGAAGCGTTTACATCGGCTTATCTCGGATTTGTTCCGGCACCGACTTGTCCACCGGGATATTCGAAGGTAATTACGATTAATCCGTCCGGTTGGGCAATGGCGCAGGCCGGTACTCCGGTTTATCGCGACAGTAAAATTGACATTAACAGCCATAACAATCCGTATTTGTACTGGTATACCCAGAACGGGGAGTTGCGGACAACCGCCGATGAAATTGAGCCGGTTAATCCGTTAACCTTCCAGAAAAACAATTGGCTGAAGGCGATGGTTATGCCGGAATGTGACGGAAAATTCCAGAGTGACGGTAAATGTACCGACAGCAATCTGAAGACGTTTAAGGGATGGGGAACCGTTATGGGCTTTATTTATCCGGCAGCTTATTATGATGACTTCATCAACGGCAATGTCGGCGGCCATAATGTTGGTGGCGGCAACGCCAACACAAATAACGAACAAGATACTGTCTATTGGAATCTGTATCCGGTTCATTACCGGGAGTTGGAAGCCTATGTAACTGTTTACTGCTACTTCCGTCGTGCGGCTTTTGATTCGGATTATGTTGATACGTCGTATGATCAGTTGAACGGGACCCGTCGTGACTTCTGGGATAAATCTTCGGCGACCAACATTGACAATCTGAACGATCCGGCATTGAAATATAATGATCCGTGGTAGTCGAATTATGGTTAGAAAATACCCCCGGTACCCGGGGGTATTTTTGTGGTAATGTGTTGCGAGTTGTCTCTTTTTTAGGGAAGAACGATAAACTATCGGAACAATGCTGTTGCCCTCAGACTCCGATAAACTCTGCGGGGGATATTTCACGTTAAACAGGAACCAACGATTGAATTGTGCTTGTGGGTGCGGATGGTGCCTGATGATATTTTGGCATTGTGTTTTTAATAAATTCGGGTTCTCGATGGGTATCTGATAACGAAAAAAGAGCCGTATTTACAGCTCTTTTTTGTCTTTGGGTTTTGCTCAAACTACCAGTTGTAGCTGAAGCCGAGACCGACGGTCGATGCTTTG
>OHDN01000634.1_pt1 | contig 21608 bp, 15 predicted proteins | sample 1566971 | NCBI WGS metagenome assembly OHDN01 (sample SAMEA3879538, study PRJEB24766) | human gut metagenome | biome: human-associated habitat; feature: feces | place: USA | collected 1985/1987
CATAATTATCCCGTTTTTATATGCGATAATTCTTATTCCTGTCAAGAGATTCGATGTAAATATGTATAGAGTGCGTTTTATTTTGCAAAGGCCCGGCTATCGCAAATGCTATCTCGAAGGCCTTTATCGACCAAGAGGTAACCTCTCGGTCAATGCGATGCGCAAAGCCTGTCAGGAGGAACTCCGACAATATTTGGAGGCACAAGATCCGGAATATCGTAAATTCGACATAAAACTCACATATTTCAACCGTCTTCGCATTGATTTTCTACTGAATGTGGGGATTGTTTGATAACATAAAAACGCTGCCAAGAATCGAAAATCGGCAGCGTTTTTGTTTCCTCCAGTGCAAAATTTCGTATCTTTGCAATATGGGTAACACGTCAGACAATCAACTCATTCTTTTCCACTGCCCGACCATTGAGAAAGCCGGGAACCGGCGGCGTACACGTTCTCTGCCCCGTTCGGGAGATGGAAACATCACGTCGCGTGCAGACCGAATCGCCAAGCGCAACCGCCTCCTGACGGCCCGTTATTACTACTGGACAGAGTTGGAGCGGCGACGTTTCGACGATGTGCTGAAGATCCTTGCCGACAATGAATTTTTCGTCGAGGACCGTACGATCAGCAACGCCCTGGTCGCCGAGGACGAGTTCTACAACAAGCTGATCCGTCAACGTACGACCAAACGCCAGTTGCGTCGGATGTTTCCCGGGTTCGACTGGGGTTAATCCATAAACTCCGATTCGTAGATCATCCGGAATATTTTCAATCCGTTCGACCTATTCTCCGTTAAGACCGACACCCGGGATGTCGGATTGATCTTGCGTCCGAAAGACCACCATTGAAGCGCCTTGTGTATATTCTGCAGGGTGTCGTACTGTTGAAGCGCTTTTTCACGACTCTCTTGCGGTGCGGATGCGTTTGCCGTACCCCAGACGTTGAATGCCACTTGCAGTTGAAATCTCACACGCACGCGTTGTTTTCCGGCCATGTGGGTCGTGCATTGCGGGTAGCTCATCTCGACCAGGCAGCAGGGGAAGGCCACCGGAGGCCGTTCCGAAACATTGAGTTGTCCCTGATCCGAATCGATCCATCGCAATTCGGGGACTTTGTTTTTCAGCTGATCGCACAGGGCGATGAAGAGTTCTTTTTCCATAATCAGTTGTTTAATACGGATTCCACATAAGTCTCGATTCTTTTTTGCAGCTCGGTTTCGAGTTCCCGGGCGTCGCCGATAAACTGTCGCCGGGGAATGTTCACCCTTCGGGTGTGCTGCCGAACGCTCTGATCACCCCGGCGCGTGTGCCGGATATGGGCCGGAACCGCAACCGCACCTTTGAATCCTTCGTTGTGTACCCGGGCATAGTCCACTTTCTCGTTTCCGGCCGCGATGACGATCCGCCCGGGCGTGACCACGACAGGCCGGATGCTGTTGAGCAAAGCTCCGGACTGCACGAGCAGTGACCCCGATTGTTTGGGGACCCGGGGTGGTGCCCACGGATTCCCGTCAAAGGCCTTGTGCCGGAACGTGTCCTGGAAATATCCGACGGATGTTTCAGCGACGATTTCAGCCGTTCCCTGCAGGATCTCCTCCATACGCTTCTCGAGGAGTTTGTCGATTTCTATTTTCATAAAAATTTTGTATATTTGTTCCGAAGCGTACAATTCCGGGGGTGAATCGAATTCTGCTATCCCTCGCGGGTGATGGGGGCATGGGACCAAAGTCTGGGCTTGATACAGCGGATGAGTACGTTAACCCGAAGCAGCGGTATGACACTGGCTATCCAAGGCGTTGCGGATACCTGCAGGACGTGTTCCCAAGGTAAACAACAGTACGTCCGGACGCAAAGACATGCCGCTACGACTTTTTTATAAGCAAGCCCCGTCGGTATCTCCATCGCGGGTCAATGTGGCGGCTGCTTCGCGTTTTCTGTTTCAAATTCGGAGTCTGAACGATCTCGAACCAGGTCGTTATCCTATATTCGAGATTTTCATCCACTTCACAGATCACGTCGATCACCTTTCCGTCATAGAATTTTATGAAATTCATGTTCCTGAACGGTCTGTGATAATCGTTCAACCAAACCTCGTCGGGATTCTTCAGCACCTCTTCGACACATGCCAGTAACGGCACCCGCACTTTCTCATAGTTCCCGGTCGTATGAGTTCGGAACACCTTCTCGTCCATAACGACTTCGCGGCCTTTGTAGTCGTGTAGCGTCTTGTGAGCCTCGTACCATTCTGCGGCCGAACCGCTGTATTCGGGCATCGGTTCCGTCGCTGCCGCCAGGCGTTTGGCAAACGAGTCGAGTCCCCAGTCGTTGTAGTAGAGTCGGCCAAGTAGCTTCGAAGCCTTGTTCTGGAAGCGGCGGATGTAGAACTGGTTCTGCGTGAACACCTCGCCGGTGAGGGCACGGTTTACGCCCCAACCCTGTGCTGCGGCTTTTTTCCACGTCGCCGTTCCGAAGAACTCGTCCACGCGCTGTTGCGAGGCTTCGACCGTCTCTTTCTTGACCTCATGGGCCATCCGCGGCACGACCCGGCAGCGACATCGCCAGTCGTTCGGCGGGAAGATCTTCTTCCATCTGGCATCGTTGTAGGGAAGGACGATCCCTTCGAGCTGGCGATGAGACGGACGCACACGATCGTCTCCGACCGTCCGGTACTCCCAGTAGGGGAACAACTTTGTCTTGCCCATCAGCCGCCGGTAGGTGCTGGCGGCTTCGGCCGTAAGTAGTGCCGTGTCGTACTCGGTACGTTGCCAGTCGCGGTTGAATGCCGTACAAATCTTGCGGGCCTCACGTTCGAAGTCGGCGAAATTACTACTTTCACGGAAGAGGCGGTTGAGTTCCTGCAATTCGGCCAGGGTTTTGGCTGCCGAGAACTGGAACAGGTTAATCTCCATCGCTGTCTGTAAAGCGTCGTCACGTACTCCGTACACAACCCCGATATCAGCATTCCCGATGCTGTCAGCTTCCGGTTGAACGGCCTTCAAAAGGTCTTCGGAAAGGAATCGAAATAGCTCCGTGTCGAACGCGGGCTGCGAGGCGGCCACACGTCCCATCAGCCTCTCTTCGAGCGTATCACTGTCCTGCATCCGCATGAGGGCAGTGCCATCGAACGCCCCGCCCTGCGGGGCTTTGATGAAAAAATCCCATAAGCGGCGCCAAATGTTCCGGTTGTCGGCATTCCGCACCTTCTCCTCGACATCCGTATCCGTTTCAAGGTGCGAGCCTAATACCATATTCGACTTTTCTCCGGCGATCACCTCTCCTTTGTCCGGCATGGGGATCGAATACTTGTCGTGAATGAATGCTGCGGGGATATCGATGATCGTCGAGAGCTTCACGATTTCGTCCACGGAGAGCGGGTCGGCTGCCTTCGGATAGACGAAGCGGCCGCCTTTCACGGGTAAGCCGCAAGTCTCCAGAACAGGCAGCAGCCGTTCATTGAGCGTACGTTGTACAAAACGCAGGTCGCTCGTGTGTTTCGAATCCTCGACCTGCAGATGCACTTCTCCGAGCGAGCGGGCTCCGCGCTCGCCCTGAATGGTGGTCAGCGTCTGTCCGAGGATCGTGATAAGCATCTCTTCATTCGTCGCCTGACGGAACTCATTGAATGACGAGCCAGACCCCCTATTTACCTCTTTGGTTTCAATGTCTGCCTCCTTGGGGATGACGAGATAAGGTGCGGATCCGGCCTCTTCCAAGGCTTGCTTAAGCAGTTCCCGGCTCTGTGGGTCGAACGTGTTGTATTTTCCGATACGCTGAGGCATTCCGAACAGCTCGATCCATTGAGCATAGTCGCCAAATCCACCGCGTTTCCAGATAGCATAGGGTGCAGCTTTGAGCAGCAGCCCGTAGTCCCCGGGACGACCGACGACCAGAAGGTTCGGATCCTGGTCGTACGGTACCGATCGATCTCCTGTGTCGTTCAGCAGAATCTGACAGTTGTCCAGGTCGATATACTTGGGTTTGATAGGTTCGACGTGGAATCCGCTGTTGAAAAAGAGCTCCACGCCCGCCCTGCCGTAGAACAGCCGGTGCATGATTTCGCGGATGAGCGTTTCCCAGGCTGTCGTGTCGATCATCGCTGCGATGGCGGGTTCTTCCTGTCCCCGGGCATTCATGAAGACGACTTCAGCATTCAGCACGGCCTCGATACGTTTGTTGATCGCATCGGCGAGAACTCCGTCGATCATGATGTCTTCGAACAGGTCGTAGAGATATTTCGGCCGTCCGTTGTCGGCCGAGCGCAAAGCTGACCGCCAATCTCCGATGTCGTACACGCGACGCTGCGGAGCCTGGACAACGATCTGCTGCACCACTATCGGCTTTGAGGCTTTCGTGCCGGAACTCTTTCGGGAAGATGTCTTATAACCTATTTGTGCCATAATCAAAAATGTTGTGATCGTTTTGGGTTCGACCCGAAAATGTACTCTCCGGCAGCGGGGTCGGGCTTTCCGTCGCCGTCGGCATCCTCCATTACGGGTAGGTTGGGTTTGATCTCCGAGCGCTGGACGGACTTCAGCCAGGCGACGGCCCGTTCGTATCGATCCTGCCGGAGCTGGAGATCCGTTCCTGCATTGCACAGGTTGATGAAGTGCCATACGGCGATGTCCTTGACGAAAATTAACAGCAGTGCGTTACGTTCGTCACCCTCGGTGCCGAAGATCTTCTTACGGTCATAAGCCCCGAGATACCCCGAGGCCTCCTCAATGGCGGCATCGATAGCCGCGGCCACGATTGCATCGTCCTCTCGGGCGATGGTTTCGATATTCTCTTTATAGAGATGCGTCTGCAACTCTTCAGGTGTCAGAAAAGCCATATTAGAAACGTTTTGATGCGCGTACTCGTTGACCGATGGTATAGGATCCCTCGTTGAGCGTGGAGATCTTCTGGTTGATGATCCATACGCCTCCTTCGATGCAGTCAGGGCCGTCGGCCGGAGATTTCATTTGTCGGTTGAGCAGCAGGAACTGCTCTTCGAGGCGTTTCATGTGCGGATTCTCTCGTTCGTCGATATTCAGTACCAGGCGCCCTTGGCGGATCAACGGTTCGAGGTTTCCCTCGATGCGTTCGAATTTCGGCGGTTTACAGCGACAGTCGGGTGTGATGCCGATGAATCCCCGTTCGCGGGCGCGGGCGGCGAACATTGGGAGGAACACCTGCTCATAGAAAGGATCCTGCAGGCTGTTGTTCTCGATGAAGTAATAAACCTGCACACGTTCGCTCGCATAATCGCGCAGGTTGTAGAACCAGTCCACGAACTCGTCGTTGGTGACATGGTCGAGAAATCCCGTATAGACGTAGAATGTCCCGTCGCAGTAACCGAGCAGAAAATCCGCTTTGAAACTCGATGCCTTGTTGCGGGCGTTTGACGGAGAAGGATCGGCGTAGGCCACTGCGAACTGGAGCCGTTGCATCGGCGGACATTTTCCCCAGATCACCTCCTTGATGACCTCGCCTTCGGAAAGCGGATTGTTCATATACTCCTGCTGGAAGGCTTTGGTGGAAATGGTCTGCTCGATGCGGCGGATACGCTCCTCGGTGTTCTTCTCGGGCCAGGTCGAGCGGCCTTCGGCATCGCGGATGTTCACAATATCCCAATGGTCGGCCTTGGCCCCGGCCCGCGTCACACAGCAATCCCGGGCAATGACGTTCCCGCAGAACACGACCAGCAGGTCGCCGCTCACGGATCGGGTTGGAATCAGGGCTTCCTCGAACCACTGCCACTTCTTTTTTACAATGTCGGGATTACGGCAGTCGGCATCCGTGTCGAAGTCGTCCGGGAGAATCGTATCCGGGCGAAAGGCATCCTTGCGGGTGCCTCGCGGCGATTCCATTGCACCGAGCGCCCGGAATGCCGCGCCCGAGGTCAGCGAGAACTCGTCGGCGGTCCAGTTGCCGGCCTCCCTCAGGTCCCCGTAGTAAGCCTTTAACAGTGAATTTTGTTCGAAGGACTTCTTGTAAGGATCCAGAAGCCGCGTGGCATTCTCATGGCTGTTGGAAACGAGCAGCACGTTGCGCTTGCGTTTCGTCAGTACAAGATACATGATGCACATGAAGACGATGGTCGATTTGGCCAGCTCGCGTGACCACGAGAGCACTTCATACCATTCCGGATTGGAGGTGATCCGCCGGATCGCCTTCTTCTGGAAGGAAGTGAAGGGATGCCGGGTGTATTCGGCGAAGAAGAAAAGCATCCACGAAACGGGATCCTTTTCGAGCTTCTCGAGTCGCCTCATCCGTTCCACAGGTGAGAGTTTGTCCACCGCCTTGTCGCGCTTCAGGGCACGGTGGTATTCACGCCATTCGTTCCAGGCGCGCATGTCATCTACTTTACCCATTTCAGCCGTTCCTGTATGTATGAATCGAAATAGTCCGAGAGCATCTTGGCCTTCTCCAGGTCAATAGCTCGGACATAGTCGAGAATATCTCTTGACACATTGACAATGTCCCGCACGGAGGCCTCCTGTTCGAGCGCCTCGAGGTCGGCGGTGAGTTTGCGCCGGATATCTGCCTCCTTGACCGTCGGATAGCGCGCACCCTGCTCACGCGCCGCGATGCTTTCGTCGAGTTCGTTAAGCTGCATGAGTGTCGATTTGATCCGTGCCTCACGGGTTTGGAGGAAATTCAACTTGAGACCCTCCCACTCTTTGGCCCATCGTACGATAGTAATCCTCGAGACACCGATCTTCACGGCAATCTCGGCTTGGGTGAGATCCGTAGTGAGGAAAAGTAGTTTCGCCCACTCCTTCTTCTGCTTGTTATCCAACTCTTGTGTCATGAAAAATCTCTGTTTTACACCCCAAAGGTAAGCTCTTCACCCGAACGGAGCGAATCGTGGATAAATGGTCTGCATGTAAAGTGCAATTAAAGCGTAATAAATTGTAAAACAATACAATATAATTTGCAAGACGGGTGTTTTCAATCCAATTTTGCCGAAAAATGATGGCTTTTATGAAACGATTTACATTCGTGTTGCACGACGAGACGGTCAATACCTACGGGTTCCGTATGCTCACCAGCGGCGCTAATCTCGAGGAGTTCCGTAAGAACCCCGTGATCCTGCTCAACCATAAGGACTGGGAGCTTCCGATCGGTCGTTGGGAGAACATCCGTATTGAAGGTACGCAGATCCTTGCCGATGCCCTCTTCGACGAGAAGGATGACGAGGCGGTGAAGATTGCCGACAAGGTCGAAGGCGGATTCCTGCGCATGGCTTCTATGGGAGCCTGGCCTCCCGAAGAGGTGAGTGACGCCGCAGAGTTGAAACTTCCCGGGCAGACGCTTCCGACCGTGACGCGCTGGACAGCCCGTGAAGCGTCCATTGTCACGATCGGGGCCAATCATAATGCCCTGGTGCTTTTCGACCGTCAAACGGGAAAACCTCTCGATCTCACGGATGCTTCGACTGTCATCCGGCTTATGGACAGGCTCAATCACTCAAAAATCGATTCGAATATGAACAAGACTTTGAAGGAAGTCCTCAAGTTGCAGGACTCAGCACAGGATGCCGAGGTTATCGGCGCTGTGAACCGGCTGATCGAAAACAACGACCGGCTAACACGTGAAAATCAGGAACTCAGAGATGCTGCAGCGCGTGCGGAGTCCGAGCACAAGGAGATCCGGAAGTCCGAGGCGATTCGCCTCGTGGATGCAGCCATTGCCGACGGAAGGATCAATACCGCAGGCAAGGAGGCTTATCTGAAACTCTTTGATACGGATTTCGAGAGTGCCAAAGCCACCCTCGAAGCCATTCCGCACCGCAAATCCGTCACAGCGCTTATCCGTGAGGGTGAACGACGGCAGTCGGTCGAACTCTCCGACCTTGTAAACAAGTCGTGGGAAGAACTCGATAAGGCAGGGCGCCTTGTTGAACTCAGGGACAAGGCGCCGGAACTCTTCCGTGAGAAGTTCAAAGCGGCCTTCGGTACCGAACCTAACATGTAGAACTCATCAAAAACAAAAAACATTATGGCTATTCAAAAAGAAATCTGGGAGAAATCGATCGTCGAAGGTCTGTTCGCTCCCAACAGCTTCCTTTCGAAAGCGTTCAACGCCGACGAGTATGTCGAAGCGGGAAAGATCGTGCATATCCCGCAGGCAGGTGCCGCTTCGAAAGTCGAGAAGAACCGAACGTCATTACCCGCAACGGTAAAGCAGCGTACCGACACGGACAAAACTTTCGAGCTGGCTGCTTTCACGACGGATCCCGTTTTGATCCCCGATGCCGACAAGGTCGAGCTGTCGTACAACAAACGCGAGTCCGTATTACGGCAGGACAAGCTCGCCCTGCATGAGGCTGTGGCCAAGGATTTTCTGTTCGCCTGGAGTCCTGCCTCGGATCGTGTGATCGAAACCACGGGGGCACCGGTGGATGCTTACACACCTTCGGCGACAGGCAGGCGAAAAGGGCTTTGCAGGGCGGATATTCTGACGCTGATGACGAAATTCAACAGCGAGAACATTCCCCAGGAGGGCCGCTACCTGCTGCTCGATGCGCAGATGTACGCACAGCTGTTGAGCGATCTCACTGCCAATGAGAACTCCGCATTCCTCGCCTCGGCGGATGCCCAGAACGGCATCATCGGAAAACTCTTCTCGTTCAACGTCATGATGCGTTCACAAGCTACGCTCTACACTGCGGATAAAGCTCCGAAGCGGTGGGGCGAAAGCGGTGCCGCCACGGACCTGGCCGCAGCCCTTGCCTGGCACGATCAGTCCGTATGCCGCGCCTTGGGCGAAGTCAAGGCTTTTGAGCAGGAGAAAGCGCCCGACTATTATGGGGATGTCTACTCTTTCCTCGTACGTGCCGGAGGCAGCATCATGCGCGGCGATAATGCAGGTGTAATGGCCCTGGTCGGCACCGCAACCGAGTAAGCCATGAAACCGGCGGATTTCAAGCGCACCTATTATCCGACAATCGAGCGGGTCTGCGCCGAAACAGGGTTGAATCCTCTGTTTGTTGCGGCGCAGGCCGCCCTCGAAAGCGGATGGGGCGATCATGCTATCGGAAATAATCTCTTCGGCATCACGGCCGGAGATAAGTGGACCGGAAAGCGGCGAACCGAACGGACCTTCGAATACTTTTCGGATGACCGGCAGAGCGGACGATTCGAGAAGGTTTATTCGATCACCCGGACCTCCGACGGACGCTACCGTTACGAGGTCGATCGCAAGTTTCGCGACTACGACACACCGGAGGAGGGCATCCGCGACCATGCGAAGGTCCTTTCCGCCAAACGCTACGCAGCAGCCTGGGCGTATCGTAACGACATAACACGCTTCGCTTATGAGATTGCCAAGGCCGGGTACTGTACGGCAGAACCCGCAGCCTACGCGGATTTGATCTCGAAGATTGCACGCATGATCGAACGGGCGTAAACTAACTTTCAAAAACCGATTGAACGATGGACAGCATTTGGATGCAGATACTCGCTTTCGCACTTCCCGGGGGATTCCTCGGCAGCGTTTTCACCTGGATCTTCTCGCGCCGCAAACAGAACAACGACTTTCTCAAAGAGTTGCAGAGTTCGATCAACCTGCTTTCGGGCGAAAACAAGAAGATTCTCGAGGAAAACATCCAACTGCGGCGGGAAAACATCGACCTCAAGGCCAACCAGGAAGAGATGCTCGTACGCATCGACCGGCTGACCAAAGAGGTGGAGCGCCTCCGCAAGACCATCGGAAAACGAAATTCGTATGAAGACAAGACTCTTTTTGCTGCTCTCCATCCTGCTGCTGGCAAGTTGCACTGCGACGAAGAAGCTCCTCTCGACAGGGACGCAGAACAGGACGGATACCGTGTCGCACATGCAGCGCGGCGCACAAAACGCCGTAGAGCAAACCGCACGAGCGGCAATGAACTCTCGATCGGAGGAGACCTCTGTGCTGCGGGCGCTGCGGACGGAGGCGATTCCGCTTCGGACAGCAGCGGTGACGGTGACGGAGGAGAGCCTCCGTAATCTGCCGGAGGGGGCGGCCTATGTTGCCCGTGACGGTCGGCTGACGCTCGAAGCCCGGCGTGACGGGGATACCATCCGCATTTCAGCACGCAGCGATTCGCTTGCCCGACGAGTCGAATATTACAAAGCGACCTCGGCCCGGCAGGACCGATATGCAGATTCTCTGAAGGAGAGTCTGGCAGAAACCCGGGAAGCATACGACCGACTCCTCGAAGTCTCCAGGCATCAATCTTCGGAAACAGCAATACAACAAACGCGGTCCCCGGCCTATCGGGGAAGGTGGATGCTTTTCGGAATCGTTATCGGATGTCTCGGCGGCTGGTGGGCTCATAAAACAAACTTATTTGCAAAACTTTTCAAAACAATTTAATTATGTCTAAACGATCTGTAATTCAAACTAACGACGGCTATCTGATGCTGCTCGACGCTGTCTATTTCAACGGCAGACGCATGGGGAACATTTCGGAAGAGGGCCTTGACTGGGGCGGTGAAGACGCCCAGACCGTCGAACTCTGGGCCGCACAGATTCGGACCAGTCCCGTGCTGGATATCGAAACGCGAGCCGCGACGAATGAGATTACCGGAAAGATGATCGAAATGGTTCCCCAGAACTGCGTCGATCTGATGGGCGGCAAAGTCGCGGGTGAGGAGTGGCAAATGCCCGCCAGCTCGATGCGTGTCGAAGGAGATATGCGCATTCTGACCGGTACGGGTAAGACCGTCAAACTCAAGCGCGTTTCGTTGCGTGCCTCGAAGATTCGCGGCGGCTTGGGCGGCGAAAACGTCCTCGGCATCGAATTCGGACTGAAGGTCCTGGCCCCGCTGGACGGCTCTTCGCCCGGTTCGATTCTGCCGACGGAGCCCTTCATCGAGGCCGACCCGACGTCGCTGACCTTCGAACAGGCAGGCGGCAGCCTCCCGGTCGATATCGAAGCATCGGGTCCGTTCTCGGTAGGTGCTGTGCCCGAAGGCTTCTCGGTGGAAGTCATAAACGGACGCGTCACGGTGATCGCCGAAGCCAATTCCACGGAATCGCCCCGCTCCGGACAACTGGAATTCATCCTGGAGTCCGATCCTGAAACAAAAGCTACCGTATCGCTTTCGCAGCCCAATGCCTAAGCCATGAAACGCAATGTAGAACTGGAGGCAGCGGAAGCTCTGCTCGATGTGGGGATTCTGCTGCCTCTTCTCCGGTTCCGCCTGCCCGGAGGCCGGGAGTGGGTGCTGCGCGTAACGATGCGGCGCCCCTGCCTGGGAGGGCAGATGCGCATCGTACGCCACTACCTGAAGCTGGGAATCACGGCCCGGGAATGGGATGCTTTCTCCGAAGACGAGGAGCGTGCCTTTTTCGACCGGCATGCCAAACGCCTTTCGCTGATCCTTGCGCTGACGATATGTCGCGGCTATCTGTCCGGACTCCTGCTGGCCCCCGTGGTGGCCTGGTTGATCCGGTGGAAGGTACCCTCCGAGTACCGGATCGAAGCCCAGCGCTGGTTCCGCAGAATGCGGGGCACGCGGGATTTTACGAGTATTATCGAATCGGCCGAGAGGATCGATCCCTTCCGGTACGAAGCGAGCCGCCCCAAAAGAGCAGGAAAGGGGAGTTAAGAACCGTTTACGAGAGTTCCCATAGCCCCTTCGGAATCGTTTGGCAAATTGCCTCCGCAACAGGATGGTCGGTGCATTACATTCTGTGGAAGGTCAATTTCCAGACACTGGCCATGATGCTGGCCGATGCCCCGCATTATCGAAGCGTCCCGGCCGAATGTACGGAAGCCGGGAGTGCAACGGGAAAACCCGATACCGCACAACTCTTTCAATCGAAACTCAACTTGCAATGAAACCCGTCGAGATAGAATTCCTCGTAAAGAACAATACCCGCCAGGGACTCTCCGGAGTTTCCGGCGGGATTGATGCCGTGGACAAGGATGCCGCGCAGGCGCGAGGCCGTATTCAGGCTTTGAAGGATGAAATTGTGCGACTTCAGAAAGTCATAGCCCATACGCCGGAAATGGATCAGACGGAAAACATCCGTCAGATAGAAGCATTGCAGCGGCAGCTCCAGGCTTTGCAAGCCGCGACCAAACGCACCGATCTGGTTCCTGCAAGCGCTCCGGCAGCCGTAAGGACTTACAACGGATTGAACATGTCGATCCAACAACTGGCCCGGGAGCTGCCGGTATTGTCGATGGGGCCTCAAATGTTCTTCATGGCCATTTCGAACAACCTGCCGATCTTCACCGACGAACTGGCCCGTGCGCGTAAAGAGTACGAGGCGATGATTGCCAGCGGGCAGAAAGGCGTCCCCGTGTGGCGGCAGGTCCTTTCGTCCCTTCTATCCTGGCAAACGGCGTTAGCCGTCGGAATCACGCTGACAGTAGCGTACGGCAAGGAGATCGGAAACTGGGTAGCGAATCTGTTTCGGGGAAAGAAGGCGCTCGACACCGCTCGCATGGCTTCCGAACGTTTTCAGAATACGATGCTCGAAGGGGCTCGAAACGCCCAGCAGGAGGTCGTAAAATTGAATCTTCTCTACCGGGCCGCGACGGATAACGCCCGCGCCACAGACGATCGCCGGGAAGCCGTGCGCAAACTCAAAGAGGAGTTTTCGGGTTATTTCAAGAATCTTTCCGACGAGCAAATCATGCTCGGACAAGCGAATGACGCTTACGAGGAGCTGATCAAAAACATTTACAAATACGCCAAAGCACAGGCGGCTTTCAAGAGCCTGGTGGATATCGAACAGCAAGAGCTGTTCTTCAATAACACACCGGATATCGAACAATTCCGAAAGGCTTATGACAAATACCTCGAGGCCCAAAAGGATGTTGCTGACAAACGGAAAATCTACTATGCGAAATCATGGCGTCAACCAGGCTATGATCCCCAAACACGCAAAGATCTCTTACAGGCGAAAGACATTCTGTCAGATGCAGAAGAAAGTGTTTCTTACTGGCAGGAAAGGATTTTTGAAGAGATCAGGAAGAACAAAGGAGGAGAAGAGATTATCGATGAGATAGAGGAGAAATTCGATGGCAACCTCGGGGCATTTCTGCAATTCCTCGCAGAGCAGCGGACGAAATTGGCTGCCGTGGCGGAGCAGGCCCAGTTGCTGGAAAACCCGTCCGGCACGACGACCGATCCCGAACCGACTTCCATCGACCAACTCGAAGAACAGTATAAGGCGGCCGTACGTCGCCAACAGCAGAGCCTCGACGACCAGCGGGCCGAGTTGATTGAAAACGAATTCGACCGGGAACGGGAAGCGATCCGCCTCAATTACGAGAAAAACCGTCAGGAATATGAGCGGCAGGAACAACAGACGCTCGCGCTGATTCGCAAACTCCGGGAGTCGGGGGCCGATATCGATTCGAATGCGGAGAAAACCTTTATGGCTGGCACGGCCGCTGCAATAGCCCAAGCTGCGGAAATTCGGGACAGAGAGCTTGCGGATGTCGATAAGAAAGAGGAGGCTTCATACGCCAAGTTGCTGGAGAAGTACGAAACCTACCAGCAGGGGCGTCTGCGAATCGCCCGGAAATACGATCAAGATATTGCCGCTCTTGCCTCAAATCCGGAGGCCCAGCAACTCGCTCGCGAGGCCAAACAAAAAGCGCTCGACGACTTCACGGAACAATTTGCAAGCCAGTTCCCGGAATTCGAAGCCTGGGCCGACCGGGTCGTCGCTGCCTCGGTCAAAAAGCTGGAAAGCCTGGTGATCGAAGCTCAGGAAGAGCTGGAGAACCTGCAAAGCGAGACGCCGGATGACGGTAATACCATCGCCGTTGCACGGGCCAAACTCCGCATGGCCGAACGGCGGTATCTGGCAAAAAAACAGAACAAAACGGAACAGGAAACTACCGATACGACCTCCTGGACGGAGCTTCACCGCGTATTGACCGACGTTATCGGCACTTTCAATGAGGTCGGCGATGCCGTCGGGGGAGCCGGAGGAACCATCATCGCCACCGCAGGAGATATCGCCGGCTCTACCCTGCAAATCATCAATGCCGTTCAGGCATACCGGAAAGCTCAAGCCGCATCGAACACGCTCGGCATGGCCTCCGGAATTCTCGGAGGCATATCGGCCGGTATCGGTGCGCTGACCACTATTGTCAATTTGTTCGAGGGCGGTGAAACTTCGATGGAGCGCAACCTTCGTCTGGCCCGCGAGTTCAACGAAGAACTTCGGATCATGAAAGAGCGCAGCCGTATCGACTCCGATGAATTCGACAATATCTTCGGGGATCGGGTGTACGACCGTTACAAGCAAAATATCGATGTAGTGCGCACCTCGCTTGAAGAGCTGGAGAAAGTCCGGGAGAGAATCCTCTCGCGCGGGGAAGAAAAATATCAGTTGCCGGGAGAGTGGCGAGGCGGAGCCGGCACGGGACTTTCGGGCTTGTTCAGGTACGAAAAAACTTGGGAGAACATTGCCGATTCGATCGCCAACATGCAGGTTCAGACACGTCACTCGACCTGGTTCCGCTCGGCAAAATATCAGTCCCTCGGTTCGCTGCTTCCCGAATTATTCACGGATGGCGAAGTCGATATGGACGCGCTCCGGCAATTCGTCGAAGAGGGCGGAGAAACTTTCCAGCACCTGGCACGGGAGAATCAGGAGATGCTCCGCGAAATGGTGGACGACTGGGAAACCTATGAAGAGGCATTGACTGCGGTCCGGGATTATTTGCAGGATATTTTCGGCGATCTGGGCAGTACGCTTACCGATGCTTTGGTGGATGCTTTCGAAAACGGCACCGATGCGGCGGATACTTTTACCGACAGCGTCGGGCAGGCCCTGCGCTCGCTGGCCAAGGATATGATTTATTCGAGTACGCTCGGTAAGGTATTCGAAGATGCCCAAAAACGCATCGAAGAGGTCATGCAGAGCGACCTTTCCGACGAAGAGCGGTTCGCTCAATGGAGCGAAACGATGAAATCGCTGGTTTCGGGCGTCATGGATCAACAGGACGATTTCAATCGTCTGTGGGAAGAGTTCCGCCGCATTGCAAAAGAGAACGGATTTTCGATCGACGAGGAAGCCGGCACTTCGCAGCAGAACGGTAAGGCCGGAGCCACTCAGACTGTAACGCAGGATTCGTTCTCCCGCGTCGAAGGACTGGTCACATCGGTACAGATCCATTCCGCGAATATCGATGAAAACACCGAAGGTATTGTCCCGGTTCTCAAAGGGTCGCTCGAAGCGATGAATGCCATCCGGGAAAATACCGAACCGATACCCCGAATCTATGAACTGTTGCAAACCATAAAACGCGACGGATTAAAAGCGATCTGATTATGGCTGAAATACTCGAAGGACTGTTGCTGATCAACCAAACGGATGTATATGCCCGTTTCGGGGCTTTCCTCGCGGAAACCGCCGAAGACAGACACGACAACTACGATTCGCTGCTCGCACCTCCGGCTCTCAAGCAGCAGGCGGAGGTTTCCATTCGGGAGGAGGACGGCGTCCGTATGCCCGATATACTGACGCAGACTTATGAAGCCCGTGATATTACGCTGCGATTCGCCATCGTCGCCTCGAACGATGTTTCGTTCTTCACGCGCTACGCCTCGTTCGTGAAATTTCTCAAGGAGGGCGACGACGGGTGGCTGGCGCTCCATCTGACGGACGTAGGGCTGAAATTCCGGGTTTATATGACCGGATTTTCGGATTATTCACAACTGGCGCCATTCGGAAAGGGAGAGGTTGCGGCGACCTTCTCGGTGAAATTCCGGGAGCCGAAGCCGACATTCGAACTCGCTGCGTCGATCTAAAGGTCACGTTCAAATCTTCAAAAAATGGAACTCAAAATATATTCGAAAGAAGGGAATTTGAAGCTGACGGTCTCTCCCGATAGTAACAGTGCTGCAACCTGCGGCATACAGGAGGAGAGTGTCCTCGCGCTCTCCTTCACGGCCTTCGAATGCGTCACGCTCGAAGTTTACGATTATGCGGACTTCCTCGGACGGCGTTATTGGATTCTCGAACGTTATCAGCCGAAGATGAACTGCGACAGCGAGTGGAGCTATTCGGTGCAACTGTCGGGGGTCGAAGGACTCACCACGCAGGTCCTGATGGTCAATCCGGATGATGACGACAATCCGATTCTGACACTCACGGCACCGGCACGCGAACATGCGGCGCTGATTATCGCTAACATGAACCGCAAAATGGGGACGACCGAATGGAAAGTCGGAGAAGTGGTCGTATCGGAGTACATCGATATCGAATATACGGGAAAGTACGCCTCCGATGCTCTTTCGGAATTGTCGTCTGCCGCCGGGACAGAGTGGTGGTTCGACGGGATGACGCTCAACATATCCCGCTGTGAGTTCGGCGAGCCTGTCCCGTTGTCTTACGGCGACGGATTGATCGGAGGAATCGAACGGAGCATGGCCGATGGCGTGAAATTTTTCACTCGGCTCTTCCCGGTAGGCTCCTCCCGCAACATCGATCCGGATCGGTACGGACATGCCCGGCTGCAATTGCCCGACGGGGCAAAGTACGTCGAACAGGATACCCACCTCGGTATCATCGAATATTTCGAGCAGGAAGCGTTCGATGCGATATATCCCCGCCGGATCGGTACGGTCGGTTCCGTACGGTCCGAAGAGCGCACAAGCGATGACGGCTCTCCGTTTACGGTCTGGTATTTCACCGATCCCGACATTCCGTTCGATCCCAATCAATACGAAATAGGCGGCCTCGTCAAACGGGTAACCTTTCAGACCGGAGAGCTTCGCGGACGGGAGTTCGAAGTGAATTACGACTCGGAAAAGAAGGAGTTCGAGATCATCACCCAATGGCCCTACGACAACGATATGCAGTTGCCGTCAGAACCGTTGGTCCCGGCTCCCGGGAACGAATACGTGCTCTGGAATATCAGTATGCCGGACAGTTATTATCCTGCGGCCGAACAGGAATTCAAAACTGCGGTAGATACCTTTATGGCCGACAGCCGTAAAGATATATCCGTGTTCCAGGCATCGACGGATTTTACGGTTGTCTATAAAAGAAACCTCGATTTGAAGCCGGGACAACGGATTCGGCTCGGAAGCGACAAGTTTTTTCCCGATACCGGATACCGCGATATCCGTATCGTCGCGATCAGTCGCTCCGTCGTTCAGCCCGGAAGCATGACTCTCAAAATGAGCGATGTCCTCTCCACAGGCCGTATTTCCCGCATCGAAAATCAGATTTCGGAAGTGACGCAGATAACCCGGCAGGTTTCATCGGAATTTCCTGATATCATTAAATCGTGGGAGGAAACACCGGCGAGCGACACGACGCTCTATTCGTCGCGTAAGAGCGAACGGGAATTTCTGAACAAGCGCCGGGGAGGTACGGTCGAAGGAATCACCCGATTCCTTAAGCGGCAGCAGCTCGACGAGGGATTCCGTACAAGCGACTTCGCCAGCGGCATCACCGGCTTCGGTGCACAGATCGACGGCCGAGGCGCCGGCGAGTTGGAGAGCCTCTTCATCCGTCGTTTTCTGGAGGTTCCGGAGCTTCGGTACAACCGTGTGGGCATCAGCGTCGGGGACGACTGGAGCGCTCCGGGCGCCGGGGTGATCGAGAGCGTGGACAAGGATCAGAAGCTCGTAACGCTCAAACTCGAAGAGGGCGAGATCGGCGCCGTAGCGGTCGGGGATATATGTATGGGCATCTTCCACGACTTCGACCCGTCGAACAATGCGACGGCAGATTCCGACGACGGCCGGGGCAACTTCTCTTTCGCAGGCTTCGCCACGGTCTATTTCCGTATCACGGAGGTCCTGGGCGACCGCAACGAGCAGTTCCGCTACGAGCTGCGTCCCCTGTCGGCCACCTTTACCAAGCAAATCGATCCGATGGAGTCGATGACCTTCGTGGCCTACGGCTCATTCACGAATCCCGCCCGGCAGAGCTCGCGCTACTCGACGCGCACCTACCAGCGTTATCTCCGCAATGTCAGCGACTGGGAGTTCACGGCCGAGAATATCGCCGCGCAGTTCGGTGACCTTACGAACCTCTCCGTCTTCGGGATCCAGATGTCGGGCTATTCGGCCTATCTGGATAATATCTACCTGCAAGGTATGATCAGCAGCCTGGACAAGAAGGCACTGCTGGACACCCGGAGCAAGCTGTTCCGGCTGGTCGGCGACGACGGCGTCGGCGTGGCCTTCACCCCGGAGGCAGGCTGGAAGCAAGGCAAGCTCTACGACCCCGCGACGGGACAGTTCCAGAAGGAGTTCGACATCGAACAGATCGATCAGACGGCCACCGAAGCCCAGGCCACTGCCAATTCCGCCGATCGCAAAGCTCAGCAAGCCAAAGATTACATCGATAACACGCTGCCCGGCGAATTGTCCGAGATCAACAAACGGCTGGACGGTGTCGTGGAAAACTGGTTCTATCCCTATACTCCCTCGCTTTACAATGAACCGGCCCAAACATGGATAGCGGACGGCGAGCAGGAAAACCATATCGGCGACACGTTCACCAATACGCTGCCCGCGAATTTCGACCCGACGGACGCAGGCTGTTGGGAGCAGGGCAGCATCGGTGCATCCTATATCGACGGCATTAAGACCTGGGATCAGATCAAAATCGCCGACAGCACCCGCATCCGGCTCAAAACTCCGGTCGGAGGAATACCCAAAGGCGCCGTATTGTCGGTGGGTGAAGGCTATACGATGGGTTACAATCCGATAGCGTCATCCGGAGCGGTTATAGCAAGTTACGTATGGAGCCAGAGCTATACCGTCGGAAGCGACAATCCCTACATAGCTTTTGTCATCCGCAAAACCGATAATGCCAAAATCACTCCGGCGGAATACCCGCAGATTCACTTCACCATATCGAGCGACGAGACGACGAACCCCGATGCGGGCAAATCGTGGCGGTGGGTAAAAGAAGAGGACGGAACCTATAAATGGACGCCGATCGCCGACAGCGATGCGGTAAAGGCCCTGCAAGAGGCGGCGCGGGCGCAGGACACGGCCGATGCCAAACGTCGTGTATTCGTCGTAACACCGACTACACCCTACGATGTGGGTGACATCTGGACGCAGGGCGAAGGTGGCGACATCATGCGCTGTATCGAATCCCGTGCAACGGGCAATTTCGAAAGCTCGGATTGGGACAAAGCATCCAAATACACCGATGATACGGCAGCCAACGAAGCCAAAGAACGACTGGCAGCCATGTCTTCAGACGGTACGTTATCCAAAGAGGAAAAACCCGCCGTGCGACAGCAATGGTCGCAGATACAGAAAGAGTATGCCAAATACCAGACGGATGCAACATCCTTCGGGGTATCGATAACGGCTTTGAAAGGAGCTTACGATGCTCTCGCAGCCTACCTGAGTAGCATCGGCCTGACCTCGGACACCGACACGACGATCGTCCCCGACACCTTCAACCAGAAATTCGCCGATTACTACGCCGAGGTGAGCCGCTTCTCTAACCTCGTGGCCCAGAAGCAGGCTGACGAAGCGGTGGACAACCTGCAAGTCGGCGCCCGCAACTATATCGCCAAGCAGTTTATCCGGGAATGGAACAGCGCCAAAGAGGGCGTTACGGATGTCGTAACTTCGGGGGCGGACGCGGACGGAGCATATTTGTGTGTCAATTGGGGCAAACTTATTCAGGCCGGGCTTGTCGCAACCAACGCCTCCCAGGTTTCGACGGTCCCCGACTGTTTCGGCGGCCAGATAAAATACAAGCCGAATACTCCGTACGTCTTCAAAGCCCGGATCAAGCAGGGCGCCGAAATTACGTTCCGTATCGCATACGAAGACGGCACCAAAGAAGTGCTTTCCGCTCCTCCGGCGGGAACGGAAGGAGTATATGAAGTGGTCCACACCATCGATGCTTCGCGTGTGGTACAGAAGATATACATGTATATCAACAAAGGTGTTTCCATGTATCTCTACGACATTCAGCTTACGGAAGGCAACAAAGCCCCCACGGGGTATATCACGGCCGAGGAGGATGTGCAGGCGCAGATCGAGCAGGTGAAGCTGAATGTGGACTACATCGCCTCGGATTCGAGCCTGACGCCCTCCGACAAACAGCAGGTAGCTAATGAATGGGCGCGGATTCAAGGCGAATACTGGAGTATCATGGCCAGGGCCGACCAATACAACGTACCCACGGAGGCTTTTACATTCTATTTCCAGCGGCTCGAAGATTATCTCACGCCCCTGCTGGCCGATATGAGTACGACATCCGAGATAACCGGCACAGAATTCAGAGACGTATTTTCCGATTATTATCGATTGAGCCGCAACACGTCGGACTTGATCGACGAAGCGGCGGACGAAGCCATCAAATCGACAGAGTACCTCAAGCAGGCTATGGAAGACGGAAGTACCGAGGTGAAAGGCGGTCTGATAATGACCAATGTGATGTTGCTGAAAAATGCTGATGGCGAGGTGACGGCCGGCGTGAGCGGCTTGCAGGAAGATGATGTGCCCTTCTGGTCGGGAGCAGACTATACGAACCGGAAAAAAGCCGTGTTCAGAGTACACGCCGACGGGGAAGTACACGCCTCCAAAGGAACTGTCGGAATCCTGCAGGTCAAAAACGATTCCGTGGAGGTGAGCGATGCGACCGCAAGCGGAGATAAGATCATACTCACCCCATACAGAATTACGTCCGTATCGCAGGTCCTGGGTGCTTCGAGTGTCCCGGGTGTCGTAGAAACGAAAGAAGTGAGCGCACTGGCTACGGGACAAAGCAATCCTTTTATCCGAAATGTTTACGAATCAAGTCCACCGTTTACCTGTGGACAGGGAGTTCAGATGTCGGCCCGGATTACAGGCCGCATCACAGGCAATGCCGAAGGCGGCGGCGGGGGCGTAAAGATCGAGGTGGTAAACGCTTTGACGGGGAAAGCCGATCCCCTGTACCGAAACAGCACGGCTGAAGCCCAAAACACGAATTTGAATATCGACGAGACGATTTCACATCTTTTCACTGGAGCAGCCCAGAAATACTACATCCGAATTACGGTCGAAGCATCGGCAGCCGGAAAACTTACGGCCTCTGCAACGATGAATGCCGCCCAATTCAACTTCGTGAAAGACATCCGCAAGAACCTGATCGCTCCCAACGGAGTAGCCGTTGTGAAAGGATCGAGCAACTATGCGGTATTCACAGGAGATATTTTCGAAATCCTGATCGGAAAAGCCGGATTACGTATTCAAAACGGGTATGTCTATAAGAGAGATACCGACCATACGACCTGGACAAAGATTTGAGAACCGCCATTGGAGACAGTCGTAAATTAATTGAAGAATTTTTAATGGCTGCGATGGACCATGTATGGAATACGTCGGTTGTCGGCAGAAAAGTGAAAGACGAAGTAGACGGTCAGCATCGAATCTGACAAATAAAGTCCTTCGGGGGAGGACACAAAAAATCCCCCGGTTTGTTAGCAGTCATCTCACCTACATACCAACAAATGCACGATTACTCGCAGCGACCGGGGGATAAAACCTCCTGCTGCGAGTAATTTTTTGTGTCGTTTCCTGTACAGGGGACGGCTGGTATGTAGATGAGATACGCAAAGATACTAATTTTAATAAAATAATCCCTATGTTTACAATCAGGGTAAGCCGCGATGATAGCGGATAAATGAAA
>OHDN01000638.1_pt1 | contig 21564 bp, 15 predicted proteins | sample 1566971 | NCBI WGS metagenome assembly OHDN01 (sample SAMEA3879538, study PRJEB24766) | human gut metagenome | biome: human-associated habitat; feature: feces | place: USA | collected 1985/1987
TGGTCGGCACGAACGGTGAAGCTCGCCGGAGCTCCTTCCGCCAGGTAGGGATAGTAAGCCGTGAGATTCGATTTTTCACTCGAATCGTCGTACCAGAACAGGTCGTCCGAAACGAAGACCGTACCGTCGAAACGCAGAGGCGTATTTTCACAGTAGTTGGCACCGGATTTGACGATCGTGAGTCCGATGCGGTCCCCGGTGTCGAAATTGAGCCCTGTAACACGGGAGATGCTCGGAGCGATTCGGATGCGGGATTGTACGGGGCCTTCGACAGAGTCGTTCTTGCTGCTGCATCCTGTCAGCAATGCGAGGCCGGATAGGATCAGGAAGAATTGTTTCATAGCGTTTTCGGGTTAATTGTTTTTTGTAAGAAGTACATACAAAAGTATAAAAAATAATATATTTCGTTCAATTTATGGAACGATAAAGTCTGTTTTTGCGGTGAATTGGGTGCTTGTGATGCAATAAGCTCGTTCTTTTGCCGGTCTTGTCCGCAAAGGGAATGTCCGGAGGTGTAATTGTACGAAACAGAGAAGCCCTTCCGTCGATGACGGAAGGGCTTCTCTGTTGTTTTTTGCGGTTACATCCGCAGCGAAATGCCTCCTACGCAGTTCATGTCCTCTTTGAGCGGACACCAGGAGAGATGGGTGAAGAGTCCGATTCGGAAGGAACCCATGCTTTTGACCGCCCACAGTTTTCCGGCGTTTATGAAGACGTTTTTCACGGCAAAACCTTTGGCTCCGCCTTCTCCTGCCGTTTTCCAGGGCGCGGCTCCTACGCCCGTTTTCAGGTCGATGGTTTTGACCGTAAAGGGATAGGCTACCTCGACGTATGAGGAGTAGCACCGCCGCCCCCGGGTATCGACATCCCGCGCTCCGAAAAGGATCGTGTACCAGGAGAGCGTGATGGGGACTTTGCGCGATACCTGCCATTCGATGCCGGCTTCGATGCGGTGCGGGGAGTCGGCGCCGAAATGGAAGTAGTTGCGGCTGATCTGCGGATTCCGGTCCGAGGCCGAACCTTCGTCGTAAAGGTCTTTGAGGTGGAAGGTGATGTTTTTGAGCCGGTAGCTGAGCATCAGGTCCGCCTCTTTGTATGAACTCGACGTGAAATCGACCGATCCCCAGGCCGCTATCGTAAAGTTTCCTATGCCGAGCGTCAGTCCCGGTTGCAGACTGGGGCCCGCTTCGTAAACACCGCGCCAGATATAACTGCTGACCAGATCCATCTCGACCTGAAGCGTTACGCCCGGTCTTTTTCCCTCGGGAAGTGCGGTTTCTTCCGCCTTTGCCCGAAGTGCGGACAACAGAAGACAGGGGATAAGGAGTAGGAACATCATGCGGTTGGGTCCCGCGTGGCGTGAGAGGTTTCTCATATCGGAAATAGGGTTAATCGGCTGCAAATGTAGCCTTTTTCGATGGACTGTGCAACTGTTTCGTCGGGCGTGTAACGGATTTGAAACGGTTGTTTGACGCTTTTGTAACGAGGGTGTAGCCCGGGTGAAACAGCGGCCCGGTACTTTTGCCGCTGTAAAATAATAAGTGGATGAATAGATTTTTATTGATTGGGTTATTGATGCTGAAGGGGATCTGCACGACGGTTGCAGCGCCCCTTCTGTCTGTTGTGACCGGTACGGTGCAGGACGCATCGACCGGCGAGGCGGTCATCGGCGCCGCCGTGATTTTGCAGAATACGACGTATGGGGCCGTCGCCGATGCCGACGGCCGCTTCGTTATTAATAATGTAAAGCCGGGCACTTATACGATCGAAGTGCAGATGCTCTCCTACCAGCGCGTAGTGATCGAGGGGTGTCAGATCAAGCCGGGCGAGAATACCCTGCCGCTGATTTCGCTGCAACCCTCGGCCGAAGAGATCGACGAGGTGGTCGTGACCACCGTGCGGCGGCTTTCGAGCGAGGCGGCCGTGATGCAGGCCGTCCGCAACTCCAAAATGGTCGTGAGCGGTGTGTCGAAGCAGATGATTGCCCGCACGCAGGACCGCGATGCGGGTGAAGTCGTGCGACGCATACCCGGTATCTCGATCATCGACGACAAATTCATCGTGGCGAGAGGTCTCTCGCAGCGTTATAATAATGTGTGGGTCAATGATGCGGCCATTCCGAGCTCGGAAGCCGATTCGCGGGCCTTCTCCTTCGATCTGATCCCTGCGGGGCAGATCGAGAACATCATGATCCTGAAGTCCCCCGTTCCGGAAATCCCTGCGGATTTCACGGGCGGGTTCGTCAAGATCAACACCAAAGATACGCCGGGAGAACTACCCTTCGCCCTCTCCTACTCGATCGGGTTCAACACGGCGACCTTCGGCCACGACTTTCTCTACAATCCGGGAAGCGGCAGCGACTGGTTCGGCTGCGACAACGGCAAGCGCGGCGTGCGGGGTGGTATTACGGGTGCTTTCGATAACGCCGATCCGGATTTCGTTACCGACATGACCCGTCACGGCTTCAACAACGACTGGTCGATCAAGACCCGCAAGCCGATTCCCGACCAGCGGTTCTCATTCTCCTACGGCCACAGCTTCCGCCTGGGCAACGGCGCCGATCTAGCGCTGAACGGAGCGCTCAATTACAGCTATGCCACCCGGACCTTCTCGAATATGGAAAACTCCCGTTACGGGGTTTATAACAAGGTGGAGGACAAACCCGAATACTACTACAAATATACCGACGACCAGTACCAGACCAACGTCAAAGTGGGCGTCTTGCTGAATCTGGCTTACCTGAACGGAAAGAATCGCTACTATTTCCGTAACATTTTCAACCAGATCGGACAGGACAAGCTCACGCTGCGCGAAGGCTGGCAGAATATGTCGTCGCTCTATATCCAGGAGAAAACGGAGTATTGCTACACCTCTCGCAGCACGTACAGCGGGCAGATAGCGGGTGTACATACTCTCGAACAGGGAACTCTGGACTGGGATGCCGGATATTCCTACGCCGACAAGAACCAGCCCGACCGCCGTATCGTCAACCGGCAGGAGAACGACATGGTGGGCGATGCGCACTACGGTCAAATGCAGATCGATCAGAACGAGATCCGGCGCGACTTCATGAAATTGCGCGAACACATCGCTTCGGCGGGCATCAACTACTCCTGCACCTTGCGCGAAGGTTCGTCGTTCGCCCCCGAACTGAAGGTCGGACTCTACGGCGAATACCGTACGCGGGACTATCGCACCCGGGCCTATTTCTATCGCTTCGACACGGACAACCTGCCTGCGGACTTTGCTTACGGCGATGTGATCGACGATATTTTGCAAGACGGTAATTACGGCGCCGACAAGCTCTATATCTACGACGACAGCGACAACCGCAACAGCTACAAGGGCGACAACATCCTGACGGCGGCTTATGCCGGCATCGACCTGCCCTTCGGCCGCTGGAACGTTTATGCCGGCGTCCGGTTCGAATACAGCCGTATGGCGCTCACCTCGTACACCAAGATCAAGGACTGGGACAGCGAAACACGAAACTATACCCATGCCGATCCCTTCCCTTCGGTCAATGTGACATACCGCATCAACGACAAGCACCTGCTGCGTGCCGCTTACGGTATGTCCACCAACCGTCCTGAATTCCGCGAAGTTTCCCCTTCGGTCTATTACGATTTCGACCTGTTCAGCGACGTGAAGGGTAATGCCGATTTGAAAGCGGCCTATATCCAGAACGCCGATCTGCGCTGGGAGTGGTATCCGGCTGCGGGCGAAGGTATCTCGGTGGCCGTGTTCTACAAGCATTTCCGCAATCCGATCGAAACGGCTATTCTCGATGCGGGCAGCGGCAGTTATACTTACACGTTCGAGAATGCCGACCGGGCCAATCTGTACGGTGTGGAGCTGGACGTGAAGAAAAACCTCGATTTTATGGGGATGCGCAATTTCTCGGTGGTTCTGAACGGTTCGCTCATGAAGAGCCGTGTGGATTTCGACGACGAGAGCCTCGAGCACGACCGTCCGTTGCAGGGCCAGTCGCCCTATCTGGTCAATGCCGGACTCTTCTACCAGTCGCCCAAACTGGGCCTTACGGTCGGTGTCCTGTATAATCGCATCGGCAAGCGCATCGTGGGCATCGGCCGCAGCGATATGAGCGTGGGCGGCAGCATTGACAACGATATTCCGGATATGTACGAGATGCCGCGCAACGCGCTCGACGTGGTGGTCAGCAAATCTTTCGGCAAGCATTGGGAGCTGAAGTTCAACGCCAAGGACCTGTTGAACGAGAAGGTGCAGTTCGCCCAATTCCCGAAATTCGAGAACGGAGGCGATGTGGTGTCCCGCAAGCAAATCACCAAACAGTTCACGGCGGGACGGATGTTCTCGCTGAGCGTGACGGCCAAATTTTAAGTGAATCGCAGAAATTCGTTCGGGTTCTACCGAGTGAGAAAATAGTCGAAGGAAAATCAACCTTTTTTAATCAAATAAATTATGAAGAAAATTTTATGGGCGGTCTGTTTGATGGCTGCGTTGAGTCTCGCAGGATGCAGCGACGACGAGAACGGTAACGGTGGCAATGGAGGCAACGGCGGTAGCGGCGAGGGCGGAAATCCGTCCGGCGGCGATCTGACGGAGATACTCTTCGAGGACGGGACCCAGATCGGCGACGGACGTCAGGAGTTCGAGATCAAGGGCGACTACACGCTTCCCAAAGGTACCTACCTGTTGAAAGGCTGGTGCTATATCGCCGACGGTGCGAGCCTGACGCTGGCTCCGGGTACGATTATCAAGGGCGACAAGGAGACCAAGGCTGCGCTCATCGTAGAGCCGGGCGGCCAGTTGTGGGCTAAAGGCACGCAGAGCGAGCCGATCGTCTTCACCTCCGAGATGCCTGCCGGCAGCCGTCGGCCGGGCGACTGGGGCGGTATCATTCTCTGCGGTCGCGGTGTGAACAACAAGGGGACGATGCAGATCGAGGGCGGTCCCCGCACTACGCACGGAGGCAGCGACAATGCCGACTGTTCGGGTGCCTTGAGTTACGTGCGCTGCGAGTTCGCCGGCTATCCCTTCAAGGAGGACCAGGAGATCAATGCCATCACGTTCGGTTCGGTGGGATCGGCTACGCAGATCGACCACGTGCAGGTGTCCTATTCCAACGACGACTCCTACGAGTGGTTCGGCGGTGCGGTAAATGCCAAATACCTGATTTCCTATCACACCTGGGACGACGATTTCGATACCGACAATGGATTCTGCGGCAAGGTGCAGTTCTGCCTGGGTGTGCGCCATCCCCGCATTGCCGACACCTCGGCGTCGAACGGCTTCGAGAGCGACAACAACGGCGAAGGTTCTGCCACTTCTCCTTTCACCTCCTGCGTCTTTTCGAACGTGACCTTCGTCGGTCCGGTCGGTCAGGATGCAGCATTCTCCAACACTTCCGATTATATCACCGCAGGCGATATGAATCCCAAGAACGGTTCCAAGCTGGGCCAGTTCCAGTCTGCTATGCAAGTGCGCCGCAATTCGCATCTGAACTGTTTCAATTCGGTGGCGATGGGTTTCCCCGTCGGTCTGATCGTGGAGAACGACAAAGGTTCGCAGACGCAGACTGCGGCGTCCGAGGGTACGTTGAAGATTCAGAACGTCTATATGGCCGGTATGACCGTCCTGGGCAGCGACGTGAACAAATCGTTCGAGGATGGTTTCTGCGACAACGGCGACAAGAACAGCATCGACAAGTCGAAGGAGTCCTTCTCTTCGACCTATTTCAAGTCGATAGCTTCGAACAAGTATTTCGATGCGATCGCCGATCTGAAACTCTCCCAGCCCAACAGTCTGCAAGCCAATCCGAACTACGGTCCGCTCTCCGATAGCCCGCTGCGCGGGGCCGCTTCTTTTACCGATCCGCTGGTTGCCAACGGTTTCGATGAGGTGACCTATATCGGAGCCTTCGCCGACGAGAACGACGGATGGATGTCGGGTTGGACGGAGTTCGATCCCCAGAACAAAGCCTATTAAACCGGGCTTTCGATCAAGCGTTAATAAAAAGTAAAAAGGGAAAGGCAGCGTTTGAAACGCTGCCTTTCTTCTTTTTGTTTTCGGTAAATCCGATTGTCGGATCTTCGACGTGAAAATGTCAGGAGTTCGGCTTTTTTCCGTCGAGCCATTCGATGCCCCGGTGAGTGGCGATTCCGCGCAGGAGAGCCCACCCGAAAGCATCCATTTCCCGACGGGTTCCTCCTTCGAGGTAGAGGCCGAGCAGTACGTTCATCAACCGTTTGGCGAACAGCTGGCAGTCCACATCGGGCAATACGCTGCCGTCGGCGACGCAATGTTCCAGTACTTCGGTAAACGAGTCCAGCCAGAAACGACGGTTTTTTTCGTAGGAATCGGCATAGGAAACCTTCTGTTGCAACTCCTGAAGCGAAATGCAACTGATCATACATACAGCGGCAATGTATTCTTGAATCAGATTCCGGGCCTGTTCGAGGGCCGAACCGGGTTGATAAAAGAGGTAGCCTGCGATCTTTTTCTCCTGTTCTTCCCGGATTTTGTCCCAGCACTGTTCGACCAGGGTGTCCTTATCGCTGAACAGTTCGTAGAGTGTCCGCTTGGAGATCTCCAGCTTTTGTGCGATCTCATCCACCCGGACGGCACGGATGCCGTTCCGGATGATGAGGTCCCGCGTCGTGCAGATGATTTCTTCGCGTGTTACCCTGCGTTTCATTGTTATTTATCGGTTTCGGATTCGATTTCACGGCCGCCGCCCAGGGCATGGTAGAGATCGACGATAGCCTGAATCTCCGAGAAGCGGTCGTTGATTTGCGACAGTTGAGCCGACAGCAGGGTTTGCTGTGCGGTCAGCACTTCGAGATAGGTCGTGCTGCCATGGCGCATCAGGAGCTGGGTGCTCTCGACGGCGGTTTCGAGCGAAGCGACCTGTTTCTGGCGCAGATCGACTTTGGAACGTGCCGACTGGCATTTGGCGAGGGCATTGTTCACTTCTGCTCCAGCGTTGAGCAGGGTCTGCTGGAACGACAGCAGGGCCTCCTGTTGTTGCGCTTTGGCGATTCGAAGCTGTGCCTGGTTTCTGCCCGCGTTGAAGATGGGCTGTACGAGCGATGCCGCAGCATTGAAAATCCATTTGGCGGGGTCGAGCGTCGTAACACCTCCGTCGTTGGTCCAACCCAGCGTACCGCTCAGACTGAGGGCCGGATAGAACGCCGACCGGGCTCCGGCCGTGTTGTAAAAGGCCTGTGCCAGCGAGTATTCGGCATTTTTTACGTCGGGACGGTTGGAGAGCATCTGTGCGGGAATGCCGACCACCAGGTTCTCCGGAAGAATTTGCTCGTCGAGCGTACCGCGCTCGAAGCTGCGGGGAGCTTCGCCCAGCAGCGACGAGAGGCTGTTTTCCATCTCGCGGATCTGGTACTCCAGATCGAACAGTGAAGTTTCGATCGAGTAGTAGTTCGCTTCAGCCTGCGAAACCGCTGCTTCGTTGGTCATGCCCGCCTCTTTCATGGCCCGCATCGTATTGACGGTTTCGAACCATTTTTCAGCGGTTTCCGAAGAGATCTCGTATTGTGCGTCGAGCATCAGCAGCGTGTAATAGAGGTTGGCGACCGAAGCGATGACTTGCGTGCGGACGGCCTGCTGGTACTCCTGGCTTTGCGCGAGAAGAGCCTTCGCCCGGCGCTTGCTGTTGGTGAGTTTACCGAAAATATCGACTTCCCAACTGGCTGTTACGGGGACGGTGTAGGTCCACGTAGCATTCCAAGGGTTAGTCAGGCTGCTCACTCCTCCGTTCGGAGCGAAATTGAACGAGGGCAGGTATGCCAGGCGTGCCGACTTCAGTGTCGCTTCCGCCTCTTTTACGCGCCAGTAAGCCGACTGGAGGTCGGTGTTGTTGTCCAGTCCCTGCTGGATGAGTTGTTGCAGGTAAGGATCGGTGAACATCTCCTGCCAGGAAATGTTCCCCAAGGTCATCGTATCGACCGTTTCGACCCCCTGGCCGTAGAGCCCGTCGGTTTTGATCTCTTCCGGCCGTGTGTAGGGCTTGTAAATGCCGCAGCCAGCCATGGCGGCTGCGGCAAGTATGATGATTAACTTTTTCATGGTTTACTTCTTCTCTTCGTTTTCTTTTTTGCTGTCTTCGATTTCAGCTTCGATCATCCAGTCGGGAGTATTCGTGAATTGAATCGGTTTGACCTTCTCCTGCAGGTGCTGGAAGACGATGAACAGGGACGGCACAAGGAACAACAGAGCCAACGTACCGACGATCATACCGCCGACGACGCCCGAACCGAGGGTCGAGTTACCGTTGGCGCCTACACCCGTTGCGATTACCAGCGGGATCATACCGAACACGCAGGTCAGCACGGTCATCAGAATAGGACGCAGACGGGCTTTGGCGGCCGAGAAGGCGGCTTGCGAGAGACTCATGCCCGACTTGCGGCGGTCGGCCGCATACTCCGTAATCAGAATCGCGGTTTTCGACAACAGACCGATAATCATGATAAGACCCGTCTGGAGGTAAATGTTGTTCTCCTGTCCGATGAGCTTGACGAGAATGAACGAACCCAACAGACCGCACGGTACGGCCAGAATGACGGCGAAAGGAATCAGGAAGCTCTCGTAAAGGGCACTCAGAATCAGGTAGATCAGAATGATACAAATACCGAAGATGATCGCCGTGTTGCTACCTGTCTGACTCTCCTCGCGCGTAAGACCGCCGAAATCGTAGCCATACCCCTTGGGCAGTACTTGTTCCGCAACTTCCTCGATGGCCTCGATCGCATCACCGGTCGAGTATCCGTCGGCGACAGTTCCGCTGACAGCGATACTGTTGTACATGTTGAATCGGCTCAATACCTCCGATCCATATACTTTGGTGAGTTTGACGAACTGGCTGATCGGGGCCATTTCACCGTTCTGCATCCGCACATAGACGTTGTTGAGCGATTCGGGGTCGAGTCGGTATTTCGGATCGGCCTGGATCATTACGCGGTAAACTTTCGAGAAGCGGTTGATGTTCGAAACGTACTGTCCGCCGTAATAGCCCGAAAGAGTCGAAAGGATGTCCGTCGGCGAGATGCCCGCACGTTTGGCCTTCGCTGCATCGATGTCCACCATATACTGCGGGAAATTGATGTTGAAGGTCGAATAGGCCATCTGGATTTCCGGCCGCTGGTTGAGCGCGTAGATGTATTGCAGGTAGATGTTGTAGAAGTCCGTGATGTCACCGCCTGCACGGTCTTGCAGGTACATTTCGAAACCGGCCGAAGTACCGTAGCCGGTGATCATCGGGGGGGCTACTGCGAAGATCTGCGCATCCTTGATATCGGCCGTCCGGGCGTAGATCTGTCCGATGACGGCCTGTACGGCATCCGACTTTTCGGGACGCTCCGACCAGTCTTTCAGTTTGACGATACACATACCGTAGGAGTTACCCTGCCCGGCGATCATACCGTAACCGGCTACCTGCTGGAAGTCGCGGATCTGGGGAATCCCCTTCAATCGCTCGCCTATCTCTCCCATGATTTTGTTGGTTTCGGCGAGCGAGCTGCCCGGAGCCGTCGTTACGTTGATCATGATCGTACCCTGGTCCTCGTCGGGCACCAGACCGGTTTTTGTGCTGTTCATCAGCAGAACCAGGCCGACCATTGCCAGACCCAGCGTTGCCCAAGTGAGCCATTTATGTTTGATGAAGAGCATGACGCCGCGCTGGTATTTCTTGAGCACGGCACCGAAAGCCGTATTGTAAGCCTTGCGGAACCGGGCCGCGAAGTTGTTCTTCACGTTGCCGTCTTCATCGACGTATGGCTTGAGCAGCAGGGCGCAGAGCGCCGGGGAAAGAGTCAGTGCGTTGAGTGCGGAGATACCGACGGCAACGGCCATCGTGATACCGAATTGCGTATAGAACGTACCCGAGGTTCCGCCCATCATCGACACCGGGATAAACACGGCCATAAAGACCAGCGTCGAGGTGATGATGGCCGAAGTGATGCCGCCCATGGCATCGACCGTAGCCAGGTACGATGACTTGTAGCCGCTGTCGAAGCGTGCCTGGACGGCTTCGACGACGATGATCGCGTCGTCCACCACCGTACCGATGGCGAGCACCAGCGCGAAGAGGGTCAGCAGGTTGATCGAGAAGCCCGCGAACGAAAGGAAAGCGAACGTACCCACCAGCGACACGAGGATCGAAATGGTCGGGATCAGCGTCGAGCGTATATCCTGCAGGAAGACGTAAACCACTAAAATGACGAGGATGATGGCCTCGATCAGGGTTTTGATCACTTCGTGGATCGAGGCGTACAGGTAGTCATTCACGCTCATCAAGTGGGTTATCTCTACGCCTTTAGGGAGTTCGGTTGCAATTTCATCGAGCATCGCGTCGATTTCCTCGACGGTTTGTGTGGCGTTCGTGCCTGCGGTCTGGAAGACGAGCGCCGAAACGCCGGGATGACCATTGACCATACCGTGATAAGCATAGGAGTCCTGTCCCAATTCAATGTCTGCCACATCTTTCAGACGCAGTACCTGACCGTCAGAAGTAGCTCGGATTACGATCTCCCCGAACTCTTCAGGTGTCATTTTACGGCCACGGTATTTCATGGTATATTGGAACGTGTTATCTGAGTTCTCGCCGAACATACCGGCTGCCGATTCGATGTTTTGTTCCGCCAGAACGCCTGTAATGTCCGAAGGAATCAACTTGTACTGGGCCATGACGTCCGGCTTCATCCAGATACGCATTGCATAATCGCCACCGAGAGCAAAGAATTCTCCGACGCCCTGGATACGCTGGATGCGCGGTTTGATGTTGATATTGAGGTAATTCGACAAGAAATTTTCATCGTATGAATCGTCTGGACTGCTTAGCGTGAAAACTTTCAGCATCGAAGACTGACGCTTCATGGTCGTAACACCGATTTTTGTAACTTCGGCAGGGAGCGATCCGGTTGCCGTCGCTACTTTATTCTGTACGTTGACGGCCGCCATATCCGCGTTGGTGCCCTGTTTGAAATAAACCGTGATCGATCCGCTACCGGCATTCGATGCTTCGGATTTGATGTACATCATATTTTCCACGCCGTTGATAGCCTCCTCAAGCGGAATGATGACGCTCTTCTGGATGGTTTCGGCGCTGGCGCCCGGATAGCTGGCACGCACCATCACCGTCGGGGGCGCGATGTCGGGGTACTGCTCGACGGGGAGCGTCGCAACACCGATAATACCGCCCAGGACGATTACGATGGAAATGACCGCCGCCAATACCGGGCGGTCTATGAAATGTTTTAGTGTCATATTTTACTGCTCTTTTGTAGGTTGTTCTGCAGGAGCGGTCGCGGTCGTTGCGGCTCCTTTGGGTTTGATCGGGGTTCCTTCGCGCATCAGACCGACGCCTTCGGTCACGATGACTTCGCCCGGGGTGAGTCCGGCGGTGACGATGAAATTCTTGCCGTCGCTCTGGGGCGATACGGTGATATTCTGCGAGGTGGCTACGCCGTTCTCGACCTTATAAACGAATTTCTTGTCCTGCAATTCGAAGGTAGCGACTTGCGGAACGGTGACTACGTTTTTGTAGATGTGCGGCAACAGGACATTACCCGAGCTACCGCTGTGAAGCAAGCGTCCGGGATTGGGGAATACGGCGCGAAGCTGTACGCTGCCCGTCGAAGTGTCGATCACGCCGCTGATCGATTCGATGCGTCCCTCCTGGGAGTAAAGCGATCCGTCGTTGAGCACAAGCTGCACGTTCGGCAACGCCGCCAGCGCTTTGTCCATTGAGCCGTATTCGCGGGTCAGGTCGAGCAGTTGATTCTCCGTCAGGGAGAAATAAACGTACATATCGGAGTTGTCCGATACGGTGGTCAGCGGTTGGGGAATCGATGCGCTCACCAGGGCACCCACACGATACGGCAGGACACCGACTACGCCGTTGGACGGACTTTTCACTTCGGTATAGGAGAGGTTGTTGGCCGCATTGACGAGCTGTGCCTCGGCCTGTGCCAACTGGGATTTTGCCGTCAGCAGGTTGTTCTGGGAAGTTTGCAGGTCGAACTGCGAAACGACGTTCTTGGCGAACAGCTCTTTTTTGCTGTCGTAGGTCAATTGAGCGGTGGCTACGCTGGCCTCGGCAGCTGCGACGTTGGCTTTTGCGGTTTGCAGGGCTGCCTTGTAGGGCACCTGGTCGATAATGAACAACAACTGTCCCTGGCGAACTACTTCACCCTCTTTAACGCACACTTTGGAAATGGTACCCGATACCTGCGGGTAAATGGCGATGTCCTGGCGCCCACGGATGGTTGCCGAGTGGGTGCTCGGAATCGTTACGTCCGATGTCGAAATTGTCATGACGGAATATTCCGCCTCGCCTCTTGCCGTCGGAGCCTGGCCGCACGATACGGCGAAAGCCATGCAGCTTCCGAACAAGACTGCCTGAATTAACTTCTGCTTCATAGTTTTTTGGTTGATTATTATTACTTTGAAAAAAATATTTTCCCGTTAAAAAACTTTTTGTCCTGCAAAAGTACCGTAAAAATCGGGGTGCAGGTCTTTTTCTTGCGAACAATTTTGTCACTTTTCGGTACATTTATAATATATTTGTACGATAATAATCTCAGGGGCTTTCCGTTTGTTCAAAAAAGAAGAAATCATTATGACTGCTGTAAACCCCATAACTGTTTCCGAAGAGGAACCTTTTGTTATCGGAAAATCCGATCTCGCTTATTTCTTCAATAATCCCTGCCGTTGCGACTGCGCACTGGTTCTGCTTTGTACGAGCGGTCATGCCCAGGTGACCGTCGATCTTCGCCGGGGACCTTTGCAGCTCAATACGATCGTACTCTTACTGCCCGGTAGCGTATTGATGCTCGACGATGCGTCGGACGACTTCTCGGTGAGGTTCGGCGCCTTCTCTCCCGACCTGTTCGGGGAGGCCGGATTTCGGCTGGGGCCCTCGTTTTTCAGCTTTTTGAAGGAAAATCCCATTTCTCAAGTAAACGAAAGAATGGCTGCCGGATTGTCTACCTGGTTCGAAATAATGGATTACACCTATCAGGATCGGGGTAATATGTTCCGAAAGACGATCGTGAGAAATCGGTTGCAGAATATTATGCTGGAGCTTTACGATAAGATCCAGCGTAAGGTCAGCAGCCAGTGTCCCACGACTTCCAACCGGCAGATGGAGCTGTTTCATCGCTTTGTTTCCCTAGTTCATGACTGTTGTATCGAAGAGCGTGAGGTTTCTTTCTATGCGGACAAGCTCTGTATCTCGACCCGTTATCTTTCCGCCATCGTGCGCCGGACGACGCATCAATCGGCCAAGGAGTTGATCGATAAGATCGTAATAATGGAAATAAAAGTATTGCTTCAGAACACTACCCTGCCCATTCAGGAGATCGCTTATAAAATGCATTTCCCGGATCAGTCTTATTTGGGGCGTTATTTCAAGAAACATACGGGTATTTCGCCGTCGGTATTCCGTCAGGAAAGCAGAATATCTTATGACTGATGTGAATTACAGAGAATACAAATCGTAAAACTGTGATTTTATGAAATATCTTATATTGTTAAATCTGTGTTTACTTTCATACGTCGGATGTGCAAATAAACATAATAGGCAGAATGATACGACCAATAAAATACAGTCGTTATCGGATAGTTGTAAACTATTGGGTAAAGATCCTCTTTCGAACTACTGTTCCGCGATCGATACAAACGTAATTCATGAGCAGGAGTATGTAATCGACACCGTTGCTGGTGATTTTTATATATATTGTCGTACTGAAGATAATCAGAATATCGTATCTACTACGCACTATAAGTATGCAGATAGGTCGTCTGTCTTAACTGTTTCGAGAAATAATGGAAAATTAGTCTCTCGATTGGAAATCGATAAATACGATTTCGATTCGCTTATTCCGGCGACAGAAATTGATCGTTATCAATTATATAATGTCCATATTCGAGATTATGATGACCGCCGGGTCGTGTTGTCTTTTGGTATTTACCAACCGGATACGGATATTGGTTACCCCGTATTACTTACGATAGATTCTCTGGGAAAACTCTCTGCGGAGATCGAGCATGAAATATGGGAAGATGATTTTTAATTTCGTTTATTGAGGCGATAATCTTTATTCGACGGGATTTATAGTAGAGTACTCGATTACCGGTACCTTTTTGTAAGGTAGCCGGTTTTTTTATAGGAGTTTGATTGGGATTCGTACCGGACCTGGTTTGATTCTATTGAGGTGATTCCTGCGATATTCAGTTGTTTTTTTGTTCAGAATTTCGGAGGAAAGAACGGATTCCACTGTTGGTTTTAGGATTTTGCAGCACCCTTCCGTGCTTTGTTTGAAGAAATAGAGTCGAACGAACGACCTGTTTCTCGCTACTTGTATTTTTCTGTATTAGTGCCGCCGTTGCGACTATGAAAAATCGACTTTAACAGGCTTTTTATTAGCGATTTTATAGATTGAATAGATTATAATTCGAGTTCATTTCAATTTCTTTACAAAATCGGTATTTTTGTTTGTGGTATTAAAATGACTTGTCGTTATGAAATTATTGATCGTGGAAGACGAATCCTCATTGCGTGAGTTGCTGGCACGTGCACTTCGCAAAGAGCAATATGTCGTGGAAACGGCCAGTACATACGCCGAGGCTTCGGACAAATTGGCAGCCTATTCGTATGATTGTATCTTATTGGACATTATGCTGCCGGACGGCAACGGGTTGCAACTTCTCGAGCGTCTTCGAATAGCGGATAAACGCGAAAACGTAATCATTATCTCGGCTCGGGATTCTTTGGAAGACAAGGTCCTCGGGCTGAAAGAAGGTGCGGACGACTACCTGCCTAAACCGTTCCATCTGGCGGAACTCTCGGCGCGTATCCAGAGTGTCATTCGCCGTAGTCGCGGTGGCGGGAAAGGCGGCATTGCGCTGGGTAATGTAACGCTCGACCCGGAAAGTTGCCGAGTGGAAATAGACGGCAAGGAGGTCGCTTTATTGAAAAAGGAGTTCGATATTCTTTCGTATTTCATGCAGCGTCCGCGTCATGTGGTCGATAAGGCGGTTTTGGCCGAAGCCGTATGGGGCGATCATGTCGATCAATCCGACAATTTCCATTTCGTTTATTCGCAGGTCAAAAATCTGCGCCGCAAACTCGAAGAGGCCGGAGCCTCGATCGAAATCAAAGCTGTGTACGGTTTCGGTTACAAACTGATTGATTAAGCAACGCATTTATGAAATTGATCTATAACATATCGCTTCGTCTGTCGCTGGTCTTGTTCCCGCTGATCGCTTTATGGGCGGTCGTATTTTATTTTACCATGATGGACGAGATAAACGATGAAGCGGACGATGCTCTCAAGGATTATTCGGAATTGATCGTAATGAGGGTGCTTGCCGGGGAGCCTTTGCCCCGTTCGAACGAAGGTTCCAACAACAGTTACACGATCATCCCCGTTGAATCCGGATACGTCGCCACCCGTCCTTCGATCGACTACTACGATACCGAGGTGTATATTCCGGAAAAGGATGAAACCGAGCCGGCCCGGGTGTTGGCGACTATTTTTCAGGATAAGGACGGTAATTTTTATGAACTGAAGGTGGCTATGCCTACTTTCGAAAAAGACGATCTGCTGGAAACAGTCATGTGGTGGGTCGTGTGGCTCTATCTTTTCCTTTTGGTGACAGTTTCCGGAACGACCTTGTGGGTGTTCCATAAAAGCATGCTTCCGCTTTATGAGTTGTTGCATTGGTTGGATAGCTATGCTCCCGGGCGCGAAGTCGCGCCTGTGCCGAACAATACCTCTATTACCGAATTTCGTCGATTGAATGTTGCGGCACAGCAGGCCGTGGATCGCTCCGAGGAGTTGTTCGAGCGTCAAAAACAGTTTATAGGCAATGCCTCGCACGAGTTGCAAACTCCGTTGGCTGTACTTGGCGGACGTATGGAGTATCTGCTCGATTGTGCGGACCTGGACGAGGAAACGACGGGCGAAATTATTCAGATGCGGCGTACGCTCGACCATATCGTCCGGCTGAATAAAACGCTGTTGCTGCTTACCAAGATAGATAACGGTCAGTTTCCGCAGAGCACCGACATCGATCTCGTTCCCCTGGTCGAGGAGCGGAAGGCGCTTTATGACGATATATACGGAGAACACAAAATCCGTTGTCGTCTGCATTTGCCCGGGACCTTCTCGGTCCGGATGGATGAATCGCTTTGTTCGATATTGGTTTCCAACCTGATCAAGAACGCCTACCTTCACAGTGCCGACGGAGCCGCCGTAGATATTCGTATCGAGGGAAATGTATTGACGGTTATTAACGACGGAGTATCGCCGCTTGATGAGAAACATATTTTCGAACGCTTTTATCAGGGGTCGCAAAAAGAAGGCTCGACAGGGCTCGGTTTGGCACTGGTCAAAGCCATAACGGATTATTATCGCCTCGGATTAATTTATTGCTTCGAAAATGGCCGCCACCATTTTGGCGTAAGCTGGCGATAATTGGGACGAGGATCAGCTGCATTCGAATATGACGACTGTTTTTTGCTGATTTCGGCGATAATCCTCTGTTACCGGTTCTGACTCTGTCCGAAATCCCTTTCTCGGAGGAACGTCGAAGCATATCGGCCGGTTTCGGATCGGGGTATCGAAATATATAATCGGGTTTGGAAAAAATATTTTGTCAAAATATCGAAATTCCAAATTCGCTCCAAAATCGGTTCTCAATTTTGTACCATACAAACCGATCGGGTGATCTCCCGATAAAAAATATTGAGAAAATGAAGAACACGAGAAAAATGATGGCGTTTTTGATCGGCATCACGCTGCTGACAATCTCGCCGGCTTATGCCGATCACGACCGTGCGGTCACAACCGAACAGATGCCGCGACAGGCGCAAGAGTTCATTGCCCGGTATTTTCCCGGTGAAAAAATCGCCTACGCAAAAAAAGAGAGCGATTTTTTCGAAGTCATTTACGAAGTGATGTTTACGAACGGCAGCAAGGTCGAGTTCCGTCGAAACGGAGCGTGGAAAGAGGTGGATTGCCGTTATTCGTCGTTACCCGCAGGAATCGTTTCGATGCCGATCGAAACCAAAGTACAGGAGCTGTATCCGGGTGCTGCGGTCATCAAAATCGAACGCGACAAGCAGGAGGTCGAGGTCAAGTTGAATAACGGAATGGAGCTGACTTTTGATCGAAGTCATAATTTGATAGGTATCGACGATTGATACCCCGTCCGTTTCCGATAAAGATTTTTCAGGCTGTGATTTCGCAGTACAAATTATTGATAAACATTTAAGTAAACGAAACAATGAATACGAAGAAAAAAACATTATCTGTTTTAACAATGGCTGCGACGGCTCTCCTGTTCGCTGCGTGCGACAAGGATGAAGTCGGAGGACCGGGCGACTCACATATTTCGCAGGAGGTATTGGCGGCTTTTAACGCTCGTTATCCGGGTGCCCAAGATGTACGATGGTCCCTTCGAGGCGACTATGCTGTGGCGAACTTTTTCTTCGAGGCTACCCGGACGGAATCCAGGGCCAACAATGCGGCATGGTTCGAAAATGCAAACGGACAATGGGCCATGACCGAAACGAATATCGACTTCGCGGCACTTCCGCAGGCTGTCCGGGAAGGTTTCGATGCCAGCAAATATACCGAAGCCGAAGGATGGACCCGTACTGGTAAGGTGGATAAGCTCGAGCGCAAGGAGGTCGTCGGGGCCGGTGACAGCGAGGGTGTGACCGTTGTCTATGTTATCGGCGTCACCCGCACGGCAGACGGCATAACGACCGGGATGGACCTGTATTTTTCGACCGAAGGCGTATTGGTGAACGAAGTAACCAATGCTGCGGATGATGGTTATGAAGACTATATTCCAGAGAAACCTGCGGCGGGTATCGAACAGCAGATTCAAGGTTACCTCGATGATAACGGCGGAGGCTCGGTGAATACGGAGGTACGGAAGTCGAGCTTGTTTGCGGCGGTTACAAGCATGAACTCTATTTCGATGCGCAGGGGAACCGCATCTATGCAAAGATCGAATACGGACGTCGGGATATTGGTTCGGCCGTGCCGGAAGCGATTTACAATGCGGTAGCGGCCGACCAGCAGCTGTCGAGCCCCAACGATATCGACGACATCGAAAAATGGTCACTCGATAAGGCTACGGCAGACGGAATCAGCGTTTTCTGGTGTGTCGAAGTGGAGACACGGCATAAAGAGGTCGATATTTACGTAAACGACTCCCCTGTTCGGATCATTTCCCGTCCTGTAATAGATATGGGAAACACGGGAGGTAATGGACTGCCGGTAGAGGATGAGATCGAGCGCTTCCTGAACGATCGTTATCCGGGAGCTAAGGTCGTGGAACGCGAATATGATGACGGATGTCTTGAACTGACGATTCTTCACGAAAATCTCAGGAAAGAGGTGCTTTTCGACGGTCGCAACAACTGGCTCCGCACCGAGTGGGAGCTCCACCGGTTGCCGCAAAATATTTTGGATGCGGTGCAGCAGGCTGGCTATACCCTCGACGACGACGAATTTGAATGCATCGAAACTTCCAGCGGTATGTGGTATGAGTTCGAAGCACGAAAAGACCGTCGAGAGTATGATTTGCGTGTGGATACGAACGGAAATATCGAGGCCTACGAAGATTGATGGATCGGCTAGACAACTTTTGAATTTTTCTAAACCTAATATTCACTTAATTAAAATCAATGTATTATGAAAAAGATGATTTTAGCAGTGGCATTGTTGCTTACAGGCATCGTGTCGGCCTAGGCCGACGGACGCGAGAAACCGATTACGATCGACAACCTTCCTAAAGCCGCGCAGGAATTTCTCGCTACGTATTTCAAGGATCTGACCGTAGCTTATGCGGTTGAGGAGAGCAAATACTTCGGTTCGGAATATGAGGTGACTTATACCGACCGCACGGAAGTGGAATTCCGTGCCGACGGTCGGCGGTCGATCGTAAATATTCGGCCGTTCCTGCGGCGATCGTTCCCCAGCAGATCGCGGATTTCGTAGCGAAGATGAACTACCCCGGTCAGTTTATCCGCAAGATCGACCGTGATGCCTATTCGTGGGAAATCGAACTGTCGAACGGATTGGAAGTCGAATTCGATTTGAATTTCAACGTCACAGACTATGATGACTAAAATTCCCGAAGTTTTGAAATCCGGCTCGGGAAAAAGGTGGGTATGGATCACGGGTGTCGTTGCTATATTCGCTCTACTCTTTGCAATCGCATGGAATATAGAGTGTGAAAGAGCCGTAGCGCCACAGGAACTGCCCGGTGAGGCCCGCTCTTTTATCGCACAGCATTATCCGGAAGAGAATCCTGTTTTGGTAATCAAGACGCTCGACGAACTTGCAGTTACGTATAAAGTCGTTTTCGCCGATGGTACCCAAGTGAAATTTCGCCGAAATGGAATGTGGCGAGAAATTAAAAGCCGTTCGCGGGCGGTTCCGTCGGTTGTTGTTCCGGCGCAGATTGCGGATTACGTCGCTCGGAACTTTCCGGGAACCTTCCTCGTCGGAATCGAGCATACTTGCCGGGAATGGGAAGTGAAGTTGAACAATACGATCGAATTGACCTTCGATGACAAGCGTTTCGCGTTGAAAGAGTACGACGATTGATCGATATATTGTTCCGCTTTCCCGGAAATGGGGAGTTATATTATTTGGAGGTAAAAACCAGCTTCCGGATCGGAGGCTGGTTTTGCTTTGTGGATGTTATTTCCGATTGCTGAAAAGTGTCGGGTATTTCGCTTTTCGAAAAGCGGTTGCGGAATGTGTATCGTTTACTATTGCGGTTGCGAGTTGTTACGCAGTGTGGTTCAGACGGATTTTTGTTCCCCGTTCCGAAGAATCCAAGGGGGCGACGGTTTATCGCTGCAAATGGTCGTGAAATCGGGTTGCAGCCATCGATGTATCGGAGGTGTTCGCCGAATAATTTTTAAGCTCAATATAGAAATCGGTTCTTGCGGATGGAGGATGCTTGCGGAAAGGTTAAAAAACCAAGCCGCCCGGGAAGGCGGCTTGAGAAAAATGGAGAGTTAATTTAGTTGGAATTGGTTGTTTATCGTAAACTTCCGGAAATAAAATTAAGAAAAATTTTTCGAAAAATAAAATTGTTGCGAGAAAAAAATATCGATACACTCCCCGAAAAGAGGAGTGTATCGGCTTTAGAACCTATTCTGATGTTTCAGAGTGTATGCAGGAAGGAATCAACCTCCGATCTCGTTCAATTCCAGCCATCGCATGCTTTTGGTGTCGATCTGGTCCATGAGTGCCGTGATCTGCTCCGAAAGCGCCGTAAGCTCTTCGAACGGCAGGTCGCCGGACGAGAGTTTTTCTTCGATTGCAGCTTTCTTCTGTTCTAATTCCGGTATTTCGGCTTCGAGATGCTCCATCTCCCGTTTTTCCTGGAAGGTGAGCTTGCGTGCCGCTCCTGTTTTTGCCGGGGCCGTCCCGGACTTCCGGATCTCCCCGCCCCTGCTTCCGGATGCCGTGCTCTTGGCTTTCTCCTGGGCGACGGCAGCCTGTTTCGCCGCTTCGTAGTCGCGTTTCCAAGCGGTGTAGTCGGAGTAGGTGCCGGCGAATTCGCGGATCTCGCCGTCTCCGCAGAAGACGAGCAGATGGTCGGCGACTTTATCGACGAAGTAGCGGTCATGCGAAACCACGATCACGCACCCCTTGAACGCTTGCAGGTACTCTTCCAGTACGCCGAGCGTCACGATGTCCAGATCGTTCGTAGGCTCGTCGAGGATCAGGAAATTGGGACTCTGCATCAGGATCGTGCAGAGGTATAACCGCTTGCGTTCGCCGCCGCTGAGCCTTGCGACATAACTGTACTGCACCTCGGGCGGGAAGAGGAAATATTGCAGGAATTGCGATGCGCTCATCCGGCGTCCGTCGCCCAAGTGGATTTCGTGGGCGATGTCGGTTACGATGTCGATCACCCTCTTTCCCTCGTCGAAGTCCAGCCCTTGTTGGCTGTAATAGCCGAAGCGGACGCTCTCGCCCACTTCGATCGTGCCGCTGTCGGGCTGTATGATGCCGGTGAGCAGCTTCAGGAAGGTCGATTTGCCGCAGCCGTTGTCCCCGACGATGCCCAGTTTATCATACCGGGCGAAGTTGTAGTTGAAACGGTCGAGGATCACCAGATCCCCGAAACGCTTGCAGAGCTCTTTGGCTTCGAATATCTTGGTACCGATGCGCGTAGCCTGAACGTCGAGTTTCAGCGACGCCTGCGTGCGGGTACTTCGGAGTCTGGTTTCCAGTTCGTGAAACGAGTCGATGCGGGCCCGGGCTTTGGTCGCCCGCGCCTGAGGCTGGCGGCGCATCCACTCCAGTTCGCGGCGGTAGAGGTTCATGTCGCTCGCCCGCTGTGCCGCGTCGGCCGTTTCGCGCTCCTGTTTCTTTTCCAGGTAATAGGAGTAGTTGCCCGCATAGTGGTAAATCCGGCGGTTTTCCATTTCGAGGATGTCGCTGCACACGCTGTCGAGGAAGTACCGGTCGTGGGTCACCATCAACAGCCCTGCACCGCTTGCCGTGAGGTACTCTTCGAGCC
>OHDN01000647.1_pt1 | contig 21310 bp, 12 predicted proteins | sample 1566971 | NCBI WGS metagenome assembly OHDN01 (sample SAMEA3879538, study PRJEB24766) | human gut metagenome | biome: human-associated habitat; feature: feces | place: USA | collected 1985/1987
CGGATATATATTTAAGAAGAACCTTTTACGGTTCTTCTTCCTGACACTTGCTTCGTGTTTCATAGTAGCATGCAATGATGATGACGATGCTACTAATTCGCTCGACAATCGTACAAGTTTAGTTCTTACTCCTTCTGATTATGAAATAGAACTCAAGGAAGATACCCCGGATGAGGTTGCATTGACGTTAAACTGGACGGAAGCTGACCCAATAGGCTCTGACTATTATATTTCCTATCTTTATAAAATGGATCTGGAAAATAACAGTTTTGGAACAAACACAATGATAAGGGAGTATATTGATGATGATTTTTCTAAAAGTTATACTCATAAAGAATTGCAGAGTTTATTGGTGTCAAAGTGGAAGCAGCAGCCTGGTGATTTAGTAAAGTTACAAGCCCGTATTATCGGTTCTGTAGAAGGGCCTAAGTTTGTAAAACCGGAAGTTTCTACAGTTACTATAAAAGTAAAGATGTATTCTGAAAAGACTTTTGTAGCAGACCATCTTTATATGTCAGGCACAGCTGTTGATGGTGAAGATATTGAAATCTTGCCAATGGAAAGTCAGCCGAAGCGTTATGTTTCCATTTGTGACTTGAAGGCAGGTAATCTTCACTTCCCGATTGTTTGGAAAGATGAAAATAAGATTAATGCCATCTCACCAGTTGCTGCAGAACAACAGATTACTGATGGAGCAATGGAAGCTAAAATTAAGGGGATAGATAATGCTGGATATTGGGTGATTCCTGAAGATGGGCAGTATCGTGTAGTGGTAGATTTTGAAACACGTACCGTTACTATAGGTTTGGCTAGTAATTTTATAGAAGCTGATAAAATCTATATTGCCGGAACTTGTGTTAGCGCAGATGTAGAGATGACTCGCACGATAGAAGATGAAAATCAATATGCGTTCCATGCAGAACTGCAACCAGGTACTATTTATTTCCCGATCTTGTTTAATGGACAGAAAGATATGGCTATTGCTCCCGAAGAATCAGGCGATTTTACAGATGGTACAGCAATGAATATCTCGACAATGAGTCCGGAAACAGCTGCGCTTGGTTATCATTGGAATATTAAGATTGCGGGTGTCTATCGTATTGTGATTAACATAAATACTAAAAAGGTTACGATTTACTCCCCCGAAACAGATCCTAAACCAATGGTTGTTTCGTGGACATGGAACAATAATACGGTGACTACCACTATTGAAAGAGTCTTTATTTGGGGACCATACGATGGATGGGCTAAAGATGGCACTGGTGATACAGGATTCACTATGGCTCATTCTATGACACCTAGTTTGGCAAATCCTTATTTGTTTATATACAAAGGAGCGGAGTTACCCAGAAAGAATTCCATTAAAGACAAAGATGGAAATGCACATCCGGGTGGATTGAACTTTAAAGTCGGACCGCAAAGTGCAGGTTGCTATACCTTTGGCTCAACAGCAGATGCCATCAGAGGATCTTATGACGGTTGCCTTGATATTGCAGAGAGTGACTACAATCAGAAACAGACTGTAGTCGGAGGGCAATCTCACAACCGCTATGCCTTCTTTAGTGTACCTGTAGGAGTTAATTACATAGAATTAGATATTAAAGAACTGACAGTCTTCTTTGATAAGAGATAATCAAGCAGGATAAAATTAAGAGTGCTATATCAATCTCGTGATTTTTATATGAATAAAGAGAACAATGATATAGCACTCTTTAAAAAACAATTAGTAGTATGGTTATAAGAAAGATTAGTTATTATAGAGTAATTGTGTCTCTTTGTCTGTTTATGTTCCTTTTATCTCCTGTTTTCGGAGACGAGAATTCAGCCGTTTCATTTGATAAGGAACTACCGGAGAATAACATAGTTACGATTCAGCCTGATTCTTTGCGTATTCTTCATAACCCGCTTACAGGATGGGTGCTCTATGCAAGTATGGGAGTGGATGCTGCGGATTTTTGGGCACAGTATGACCATATGTATATTCCTGAACTGGGACACAATGTTAGTGTGACAGATTATGCTCATACGCTTTATATTCGCGCTAGTTGGACAGATTTTAATCCACAGGAAGATGTATATGGTTGGAAAATAGATTCTAATTTAAGAGCATATATTGAAGGAGCTTATCAGCGGAATATGCGTTTGGCATTTCGTGTTGTAGTTGACAGTCGTGATAAGAGAACAGAATTTACTCCTCAATTTGTAAAAGATGCCGGTGCAAAAGGATTTATGAATAAAGGTAAATGGTCACCTTATTCTGACGATTCAGTTTTTCAGAAGTACTATACTAAATTTGTGAAGGCCCTGGCTAAAGATTTCAACGATCCTTCGAAAGTTGAATTTATAGATGGATTCGGACTTGGGAAATGGGGAGAATATGATACTCCAAAGAAAGCAGTTTTCGATTGGGTGACAGATATATATTCTCAAGCTTTTGATAAAGTTCCAGTAGTAATTAACTACCATAGATGGATTGGTGCGGGAAAAGATTGGGTAGATGATGAACATTTTGCTGCTGACAGTGAAGAAATGTTAGAAGGAGCAATCAAGAAAGGATATTCATTGCGTCATGATGCATTTGGCATGACAACCTATTATGGCAGTTGGGAGCGTAGGTTCGCAAAAAAATATCGTAATATCTGCCCCATTATTATGGAAGGTGGTTGGATTGTCAAATCACATAGTTATTGGCAGGATCCTAGAGGATATCGCAAGGATTCACACGAGGACGTAAGACGCGGTGAGTTTGATGACAGCAAAGAGGCACATGTCAATATGATGGATTTCCGTTTTGGTGATACAGAGTCCTGGTTTAAAGATGCTTTTGATTTAGTACGCCGATTCCTTCGGGAGGGGGGGGATAGGCTCTATCCCAGTGAAATCTCTTTGCCGCTAGAAGTCTCTAAAAAAACAACTCCGACTATTAAACATTGCTGGAACAATTTGGGATGGGGGTACTGTCCTACTAATATTCCGCAATGGAATCAAAAATATAAAGTAGCTTTCGCTTTGCTCGATTCTGAAACGAATGAGGTGCGATATACATTTGTGGATACGAATACTGATTTATCGAAGTGGATAAAAGGAAGTCCCGTTGAATATGTATTTGAGCCGGATATGTCCAAAGTTGAAACGGGTACTTATGTTTGGGCTGTGGGTTTGGTTGACCGGAGTAATAAAGATCTCATAGGGCTGGATATTGCCGCCAAAGGGGATATATTGGATTCGGGCTGGTTAAAATTGTCGAAAGTAAGCATAAAAAAATAAGAGCTATAGGTATGAAGATTAATTTTCAAAATATGTGCAGTTTGAGAAAAATAAGTTGTGGGCTTATTTTTTCTATGGCTATATCATTAGTCGCTTGTGGCAGTGATAATGATGAAGAAGGAGGTGATAATGGTGATGATGGTTTGGTAGAAGATACTTCTATTCCTGGAAACAGCATTGTCACGGTAAAGCAGAATCGAAATATCATTTTGCATAATCCTCTTTCCGGATGGGTATTATATGCGGGTATTGGTGATGGTTTATCTTCCACATTCTGGCAGGATTATGATAATTTCCCGTCATCGGAAGGCACTGTAAAGGTCTCTGATTATGCAAATACCTTATACCTTCGTGGTGCTTGGGCTGATTTTAATCCTGAAGAAGGAAAATATGCATGGAACTCCGATTGTGATACCCCTTCGGCTAAGCGACTGAAGATGTTGATAGAGGGAGCTAAGCAAAGAAATATGAAATTGGCCTTTACTTTTGTGGTGGATAGTCGTGATAAGCACTATAATTTTACTCCGAATTTTGTAAAAGAGGCTGGCGCGAAAGGATATGAAACACAAACAGGTTCAGTAAAAGTATGGTCTCCCTATCCGGATGATCCTATTTTCCAGAAATATTATGAGAAATTTATCAGGGCTTTGGCTAAGGATTTTAATGATCCCGACAAAGTACAGTTTGTAAGTGGTTCAGGATTTGGAAAATGGGGAGAGTATCATAGTGTATGGTACTATCAGGTGCGTGAGTTGGGAAAACCGGAGCTGCCGACTCGTGAGGCTGTTTTCGATTGGGTGACAGATTTATATTCTCAAGTATTTGATAAAGTTCCTGTGTTTGTAAATTATCATCGTTGGATAGGTACAAGTAAAGAATGGGATGGCAATAACTATGATAAAGATACTGAAAGATTAATAGGAAAAGCAGTAGCTAAAGGATATTCATTACGTCACGATGCGTTTGGTATGAAAACTTATTATTCTACTTGGGAACGCAATTTTATAGCCAAGTGGAAGTATCTCGTTCCTGTAGTAATGGAAGGTGGCTGGGTGAAAAATTCTCATGGAAACTCGATTCAGGGAGATGGATATGCCAATTATGCAGAAGTACGTCAGGGTGAGTTTGATGAGGCTAAAACAGCCTGCGTCAATATGATGGATTTACGCTATAATTCAGACTTTCGTAATGGAGAAACTTATTCATGGTTTAATGAAGCTTTCCAATTAGTTAAACAATTCTGTACAGAAGGAAGCTACCGTTTATTTCCAGACAGAATTTCTTTGCCTACAACTATCTCTAATGGTAAACAGATTGAAATAGCGCACCGTTGGAATAATTTTGGTTGGGGATATTGTCCGACGAATATTCCCCAGTGGAAGAATAAATATAAAGTGGCTTTTGCTTTATTGGACACCAAGAATGATAAACCGAAGTATGTATTTGTTGATGGAGAACCGGAAGCTTGTGATTGGGTGAAAGGTACGGCTAAATCATATACGTTTACAACCCGGGTTGAAGGCGTGGAGGCAGGTAAATACATGTGGGCTGTTGGGATTGTTGACACGGCAAAGCAGAATGAGATTGGAATTCACCTTGCTGTAAAGAACAATGTAACATCTGCCGGATGGTTGAAGTTATTTGAAGTTACCGCTCGGTAAGTCATAGTCAATTGCTACGAGATACATTAATTGTTGGAAATGAATGTATTGGCAGGTCATAGTTCTCCGGTTCGTTGGGGATATATCTCCAAGATGCTAGCCATATATATGCTACGTATTGGATCTATAGATCCAACGTGTTGGGCATATATCTCCAATGAACTGATTGTAAGTGACTGGTACTTAGGTAAATGATAAGTGTATGGAATGGCTGGAATAATTATTTGCTTACGTATTGCTTGATATACATCTGAAAACTAGAAATAATAATTAACTGACAAAAACATTGATGAGAAAAAAAGTTTTGATTTTGGGATTGTGCCTATTGGGAGTCACACATTCTCTTTCGTCAAAAGATAAAAAGAGTATTCCTTTGTATAAGGATGCCAAAGCTCCAATTGAAAAACGTATTGATGATTTAATATCGCGTATGACATTGGAGGAAAAGGTTTTGCAGCTAAACCAATATACATTGGGACGAAATAACAATGTGAATAATGTTGGCGAAGAAGTGAAAAAAGTACCGTCAGAGATTGGTTCTTTGATTTACTTTGATATAAATCCAGAGTTGCGTAATAGTATGCAGAAAAAAGCGATGGAAGAATCTCGTTTGGGCATTCCCATCATTTTTGGCTACGATGCTATTCATGGTTTTCGCACCATATATCCTATTTCGTTGGGGCAGGCCTGTTCATGGAATCCGGGATTGGTAGAACAGGCATGTGCGGTATCTGCACAAGAAGCCCGCATGTCTGGGGTTGATTGGACTTTTTCTCCCATGATCGACGTGGCACGTGATCCTCGATGGGGACGTGTAGCCGAAGGATATGGTGAAGATCCTTATACAAATGGAGTGTTTGCCGCTGCTTCGGTGCGTGGGTATCAGGGAGATGATATGTCAGCAGAGAACCGTATGGCTGCTTGTCTGAAACACTATGTAGGTTATGGTGCTTCGGAGGCTGGGCGAGATTATGTTTATACCGAAATTTCAGCTCAAACTCTTTGGGATACTTATCTACTGCCCTATGAGATGGGAGTGAAAGCTGGTGCGGCCACTTTGATGAGTTCTTTCAATGACATCAGTGGAGTACCCGGGTCAGCTAATCCTTATATCATGACCGAGATATTAAAGAAACGCTGGAAACATGACGGGTTCATTGTGTCTGACTGGGGGGCTGTGGAACAGTTAAAGAATCAGGGATTGGCCGCTACAAAGAAAGATGCTGCTCGGTATGCTTTTAATGCGGGGCTTGAAATGGATATGATGTCTCATGCCTACGATCGTCATCTGAAAGAGCTTGTAGAGGAAGGTAAGGTAACAATGGCACAAGTTGACGAATCAGTTCGTCGGGTATTGCGTGTAAAATTTCGTCTGGGTTTGTTCGAACGTCCTTATACTCCGGTTACTAATGAGAAGGATCGTTTTTTCCGTCCGCAAAGTATGGCTGTGGCCGCTCAACTGGCAGCAGAATCAATGGTGCTGTTGAAAAATGACAATCAGATATTACCACTTACAAATAAAAAAAAGATTGCCGTAGTAGGTCCAATGGCAAAAAATGGTTGGGACTTATTGGGTTCCTGGTGCGGACATGGAAAAGATACGGATGTGGAAATGCTCTATGATGGGTTGACTGCCGAGTTTGGAGGAGATGCCGAATTACGTTATGCAATGGGATGCAAACCGCAGGGCAATGACCGTTCAGGTTTTGCTGGCGCATTGGACGTTGCTCGTTGGTCTGATGTAGTCATTGTTTGTTTGGGCGAGATGCTTACCTGGAGTGGTGAGAATGCTTCCCGTTCTACGATTGCTTTGCCACAGATTCAGGAAGAATTGGTGAAAGAACTAAAGAAAGCCGGAAAGCCTGTCGTACTGGTATTGGTGAATGGACGTCCGCTGGAATTGAATCGTCTGGAACCGGTTTCCGATGCTATACTGGAAATCTGGCAACCGGGTGTGAATGGTGCGCTGCCGATGGCAGGAATTTTATCCGGACGTATCAACCCTTCCGGTAAACTAGCCATGACGTTCCCTTATTCCACAGGACAAATTCCTATTTATTATAATCGCCGCAAGAGCGGACGCGGACATCAGGGATTTTATAAAGATATAACAAGCGATCCGTTATATCCGTTCGGGCATGGATTAAGTTATACCGAATTTAAGTATGGCACTGTTACCCCTTCTGCTACTAAGGTGAAGCGCGGTGATAAACTGTCGGCAGAAGTGACCGTCACCAACACCGGTTCCCGCGACGGAGCAGAGACTGTTCATTGGTTTATCTCCGATCCTTATTGCTCTATCACCCGTCCGGTGAAAGAGTTGAAACACTTTGAGAAACAACTTATCAAAGCCGGAGAAACGAATACTTTCCGTTTCGACATCGACCTGGAACGTGATTTCGGTTTTGTCAATGAGGATGGTAAACGCTTCCTTGAAGCCGGCGAATATCATATTCTGGTACAAGGACAGACCGTTAAAATAGAACTGATAGACTAAAAATGTAAAGAACAAAAGTGTGTGAAGAGCTGATAGCTAAGTTGGTTTTTTACACATATTATATTAACACAGAATCACCATGAAAAAGAAAATAGGAGGCATAGGTTTATGTATGCTATGGAGCATATTAACCTGTGCACAAACAATCACTCCCCAAGCCGAACAACGTGCGAAGGACATTGTATCAAAAATGACTTTGCAAGAGAAAATAGAGTATATCTCCGGATATACCAGTTTTTCTCTGCGTGCCATTCCCCGTTTGGGAATACCTGAAATCAAGTTGGCTGACGGGCCGCAGGGAATTCGTAATCATGCTCCCAAGAGCACTTTATATCCTTCCGGAATACTTTCCGCTTCTACTTGGAACCGGGAATTACTTTATAAGTTAGGGCAAGGCTTGGGACAGGATGCCAAGGCAAGAGGAGTTAATATCCTGTTGGGTCCGGGCGTGAATATCTATCGTGCTCCGTTGTGCGGCCGTAACTTTGAATACTTCGGTGAAGACCCTTACTTGACAGGTGAAACGGCGAAACAATATATCCTGGGAGTACAATCGGAAGGAGTCATTGCTACAATCAAACACTTTGCTGCCAACAACCAGGAATGGAGCCGCCACCATGCCAGCTCTGACATAGACGAACGTACTTTGCAGGAAATCTATTTCCCGGCTTTCCGGAAAGCAGTACAGGAAGCCAATGTCGGCGCCGTAATGAACAGCTACAATCTGTTGAACGGTGTCCATGCCACCGAACATAAATGGCTGAATATTGATGTCTTGCGCAATCTTTGGGGCTTCAAAGGTATTCTGATGTCTGACTGGACTTCCGTATATTCCGCCGTAGGCGCTGCTAACGCCGGACTTGACCTCGAAATGCCGAAAGGACGTTTTATGAATTTGGAGAATCTGTTGCCTGCTATCAAAGCCGGCACAGTGACAGAAGAAACCATCAACCTGAAAGTACAACACATCCTGCAAACTCTGATTGCTTATGGTATGCTGGATAAGGAACAGAAAGACAGCAACATCGCAGAGGATAATCCTTTCTCCCGCCAGACAGCTTTAGAGCTGGCGCGCGAGGGTGTAGTCCTGTTGAAGAATGAAGGAAACTTGCTCCCGCTGAAAGGGAAGACAGCCGTGATGGGGCCTAATGCAAATTTGATTCCTACCGGTGGTGGCAGTGGGTTTGTCACTCCTTTTTCTACCGTCTCAGTAGCTCAAGGCTTGAAAGAATTGAAGAAAAATAATCTGTTACTATTGACGGATGATGTGATTTATGAAGATATTGTCCATGAGTTTTATACTGATGCTAATCGTCAGATGAAAGGCTTCAAGGCTGAATACTTTAAAAACAAGACCCTTTCGGGACAGCCTGAAGTAATACGCACGGAATCCTCTGTTGATTATGACTGGGGATATGGGGCACCTTTGGACGGCTCTCCGACAGATGGATTCTCTGTCCGTTGGACAGCCTGCTACATGCCACAAACTGACGGTCAGTTGAAACTTCATATCGGTGGTGATGACGGTTATCGTCTGTTTGTGAATGACAAGCATATTACGGGAGATTGGGGAAATCATTCCTACTCTAGCCGTGAAGTTGAACTGCCGGTTGAGGGTGGTAAGGAATACCGTTTCCGGATTGAATTCTTTGATAATATTTCTTCGGCCATCATTCGTTTTAATGCTTATAGCCTTAATGAGGCGAAACTTCGTCAAGGATTGGCAAAGGTGGATAATGTTGTGTTCTGCACAGGTTTCAATAGTAATACCGAAGGCGAAGGCTTTGACCGTCCGTTTGCCTTGCTTCGCTATCAGGAACTGTTTATCAAGAAGATTGCGTCCATGCATCCCAATGTTGTGGTTGTACTGAACGCCGGTGGCGGTGTGGATTTCACCAACTGGTATGATGCCGCAAAAGCGATTCTTATGGCCTGGTATCCGGGACAGGAAGGCGGCCAGGCAATTGCTGAAATCCTGACCGGTAAGATTTCTCCAAGTGGAAAGCTACCGATTTCTATCGAGCGGAAATGGGACGATAATCCGGTGCACGGTAGTTATTACGAGAACTTAAAGGCGGAGATTAAGCGTGTAGACTATTCCGAAGGTGTCTTTGTCGGTTATCGTGGATACGACCGTTCGGGAAAAGAACCTTTCTATCCGTTTGGCTACGGTTTGTCCTATACTACTTTCGCTTATAGTAATATGGCTGCAGAGAAAACGGGTGAGCATCAGGTTACCGTTAGCTTTGATATAGAGAATACAGGTAAGATGGATGCTTCGGAGGTGGCACAGGTGTATGTGCATGATGTACAGTCTTCTGTTCCCCGTCCGTTGAAAGAACTGAAAGGATATGAAAAGGTATTCTTGAAGAAAGGGGAGAAGAAGCGGGTTTCTGTTGTACTGGATGAGGATGCATTCTCTTTTTACGATATAAATCAACACCGCTTTGTAGTGGAAAAAGGAGACTTTGAGATCTTAGTCGGGCCTGTTTCCAGTCAATTGCCTTTAAAGGCTACAGTTGAACTGTAATGACCGAATGATAAACAAATAAATATATAATGAAAAAAACACTTTTATTGGGAGTGTCTCTGTTATGTTCCGTTTTTATAATGGCAACAGAGATTCCTTTTCAAAAAGCAGAAATAAAGTCTATCATGCGAAAGGTGGCGGATTGGCAGATTGCCAATCCACACCCCGCTCCTGAACATGACGACTTGAACTGGCCGCAAGGTGCTCTTTATGTCGGCATGGTGGATTGGGCGGAATTGGCTGAAAAAGAAGACAATGATGATACATATTATAAGTGGCTTACCCGTATAGGCCGACGGAATTGCTGGCAGCCGGACAAACGGTTTTACCATGCTGATGACATCGCTGTATCACAGTCCTTTTTGGATTTATACCGCAAGTACAAAGACGAAGCAATGATTATCCCTACGCTCGCCCGTACGGAATGGATTGTCAATCATCCATCCGAAGGTAGTTTCAAGCTGGTGGAGGGAGACTTAAAGACCTTGGAACGTTGGACTTGGTGTGATGCTCTCTTTATGGCTCCCCCTGTATATGCCAAACTGTATATGCTGACCGGAGAGAAAAAGTATATCAAATTTATGAATCGTGAGTATAAAGCGACTTATGATTACCTGTTCGATAAAGAAGAAAACTTGTTCTACCGTGACTGGCGTTATTTTGATAAGTGCGAAGCCAATGGCAAGAAAGTCTTTTGGGGACGTGGCAACGGTTGGGTGCTTGGTGGTCTGGTTGAAATATTAAAGGAACTGCCCAAGAAAGATAAGAACCGCAAATTCTATGAGGAATTATTTGTAAAACTGGCTACACGTGTTGCCGGATTGCAGCATCCGGACGGTTTCTGGCATGCCAGTCTTTTGGATCCTGCCTCTTATCCATCACCGGAAACGAGTTGCACTACTTTCATTGTCTATTCCATTGCTTATGGAATAAACGAAGGTTTATTGGATAAGGAAATTTATCTTCCTGTAATGATAAAAGGCTGGAATGCATTAGTCTCGGCTGTGGAACCGAATGGGAAACTGGGTTATGTGCAGCAAATCGGTGCCGACCCGAAGAAAGTGACTCGTGACATGACGGAAGTTTATGGAGTTGGTGCTTTTTTGATGGCAGGCAATGAAATTTACAAAATGGCGAGATAATCTGTTCCCTCTGTGAAGATAGTAGACAATAATCATAAAAACGCTGTACTGTGATGAAAAAATTCTTATTGACATGCATAGCCGTAGCCTGTAGCCTTGTGGCTGTAGCCGAAGAACTGCTCATCGAAGCAGAAAGCTTCAGCCAGCGAGGCGGCTGGGTGCTCGACCAGCAGTTCATGGATCAAATGGGTTCGCCCTATCTCATGGCACATGGCATGGGCATCCCTGTGGCGGATGCTACGGCAGAAATCAACATTCCCCAGGCGGGCACTTACTACGTATATGCCCGTACTTACAACTGGACTTCACCTTGGACCGATGCCGAGGGGCCCGGAAAGTTCCGCCTGGCTTTAGGCGGCAAGTTACTGAAAATGACGTTAGGACATACAGGTAATTCCTGGCAATGGCAATTTGCCGGAAAGACAGTATTGAAAGCAGGGACTACCACCCTTGCCCTGAAAGACCTCACCGGTTTCGATGGTCGTTGCGATGCCATTTACCTTACGACCGATGCGAACACGCAACCCGCTACCTGGGATGCGGCAGAGACAGCCGCACTTCGTACCCGCTTGCGACAAAAACAGACGGTACCCGCTCATCAATACGACTTTGTGGTAGTAGGAGGGGGAATAGCCGGAATGTGTGCTGCCGCATCTGCTGCCCGATTAGGCTGTAAGGTAGCACTAGTGAACGACCGTCCTGTATTGGGCGGCAATAACTCGTCAGAGATTCGTGTACATCTCGGCGGTATCATCGAAATGGAACCTAACCAGGGATTGGGGCGTATGATACGTGAGTTCGGTCATGAACGCTCCGGCAATGCCCAACCGGGCGACTACTATGAAGACCAGAAGAAGGAAGACTTTATAGAGGCCGAAAAGAACATTACCCTTTATGTTTCTCAACGTGCGGTAGCCGTGAAGATGCAAGGAGACCGCATTGCGTCAGTCACTATCCAGCACATCGAGACAGGCAAACAAACCGAACTTACCGCTCCTCTCTTTAGCGACTGCACAGGCGATGCTACCATAGGCTATTTAGCCGGTGCCGATTGGGCTATGGGACGTGAAGGTCGCGATGAATATGGCGAGAGCCTTGCTCCCGAACAGCCCGACTCATTGGTCATGGGCGCCTCTATACAATGGTATAGCAAGGACATGAAGAAGAAAACCTCATTCCCTCATTTTGAATATGGCGTGCGCTTTGACGCTGAAAACTGTGAGCCTGTAACTATGGGCGAGTGGAAATGGGAAACGGGTATGAACCGCAATCAAGTCAGCGAAGCTGAACGTGTACGCGACTATGGACTTTTGGTGATATATTCCAACTGGAGCTATCTGAAGAATCACTATAAAGACCATAAGAAGTATGCCAACCGTTCCCTCGACTGGGTGGCGTATGTTTCAGGCAAACGTGAATCACGCCGTCTCTTGGGCGACTACGTACTGTCACAGGACGATATAGACAAGAATGTGGCGCATGAGGATGCTTCGTTTACCACGACCTGGAGCATCGATCTTCACTTCCCCGACAGCGTGAACAGTGTCCGCTTTCCCGGCAATGAATTCAAGTCGGCTACGGTGCATCGTTGGATTTATCCTTATGCCGTTCCCTATCGCTGCCTCTATTCTCGCAATGTGGACAACCTTTTTATGGCAGGTCGCAATATGAGCTGCACCCATGTAGCTTTGGGTACGGTACGTGTGATGCGTACTACCGGCATGATGGGTGAAGTAGTAGGTATGGCAGCCGGACTCTGCCACAAGCATAGTGTAGAGCCGCGCGACATCTATCATCATCACCTGCCGGAACTGAAGCAACTTATGCAAGCGGGTCTGGGCAAACGCGATGTGCCCGATAACCAACGCTTCAACGAACCCAACAAATTGTTGGAAGTTCCGGGAGCTTACATCAAACCGTAGACAAACTATGAGCAAAAAAAATATTATCACGATATTTCTATCGGCAATATGTACCTTGCCGCTTTGGGGAGGACAACAGTATTACGCTTTTCTGAAAGGTGACACGCTACGTATAGGCAATAACTATATGGAACGCGCCATGCTGTGGAATAACGGTGCGCCTGTTACCATCAGCCTTACTGACAAGCAACACGGAAAAAACATTCCGGTACAGGGCAAACAACCCGATTTCTCGATTGTGAAAGGTATCCCTACGGACGCCACATTCACCGTGAACGAGATACCGACGAACGGCATCCACGCCAGTTATCTGCAGGCTACCGTGGCTTGCACTATCGGTTCGCTGAATATAGAGCGTCGCTATCGCATTTATGCAGACTGTCCCGCCATTGCTTGCGACACCTATCTGAAAGGGCAAGTGGAACTTTATCAGAATAAGGAGGATAACCGCTCTAACGCCGACCGCAAAAATATAGAGCACACGGCCGATATGGCTACGGGGGTGAAAACTCCCACGCTCGACAGGTTGCAACTATCCGGCAATCATTGGAGTGCCCGCACAATCGAGTTTTTCGACTACACCGATTGGAACGACAATCTGGTGACCGGGCGTACCTGGCTTCCTTACCGTCGCAATACGTATCGTGGTAATTTGCTTTTTGCTCATGATGTAGCTACGCGTCAAGGCTTCTTTTTTTTGAAAGAGGCTCCCAGTAGCAGTACCCAATTACATTATTCGGGTTCTGACTTCGTGGCGGACTTTAGTGATTTTATGGTAGTGGGGCTGGGCATTGCGTCTCATGATGTAAAGCCGGATAGCTGGACCCGCGTTTATGGATGCGTTACCGGCATCTATACCGGTGGCGAGCAAGAAGCGCTTACTGCCCTGCGCCTCTATCAGAAACAACTGCGCCATCATACCGCCGCACAGGATGAGATGATTATGCTCAATACCTGGGGCGACCGTAGCCAGGATGCCAAAATAGATGAGGCTTTCTGTCTGGCAGAACTAGACCGTGCCGCACGCATGGGCATTACCCTCTTTCAACTGGACGATGGCTGGCAGAGCGGAAAAAGCCCTAACTCGAAGACTGCCGGAGGTAGTTTTAAGGATATTTGGAAGAATACCGGTTACTGGACGCCCACCCCCACGAAATTCCCTCATGGTCTGAAACCTATTGTAGAGAAAGGCAAGAAATTGGGTATTCGCATCGGATTATGGTTCAACCCCAGCATACAGAATGATTTTGCCGATTGGCAAAAAGATGCGCAAGCCATTATCGGACTTTATAAGAAGTACGGCATCTGTTGTTTCAAGATAGACGGCCTGCAGATACCTACCAAGACAGCCGAACAGAATCTGCGCCGACTGTTTGATACCGTGTTGGAGCAAACCAACTATGAAGTGATTTTCAACCTCGATGCCACTGCCGGTCGTCGCGGCGGGTATCACTATATGAACGAGTACGGCAACATCTTCCTGGAAAACCGCTATACCGATTGGGGCAACTATTACCCTTATCGCACCTTGCGCAACCTCTGGATGCTGTCTCGCTATGTACCGGCGGAGAAGATGCAGATAGAGTTTCTTAATAAATGGCGTAATGCCGACAAGTATGACGCTGCCGATCCTTTTGCCCCCGCCCGTTACAGTTTCGATTACCTCTTTGCTATCACCTTGGCGGCACAGCCGTTGGCTTGGATGGAGGCTTCGAACTTGCCCGAAGAGGCTTATATTACGGCATCTCTGCTCAAGAAATACCAACCCTTGCAACTCCGGTTTCATCAAGGCGTCATACTGCCTATTGGTGAAGAACCCTCGGGACGCTCGTGGACCGGATTCCAGTCGACCGTCTCCGGCACGCAAGGTTATCTTGTTGTTTACCGTGAAGACAACGAGCAAGCCAGGGGGACTATTGACACCTGGCTTCCTGAAGGCAAGAAAGTGGATTTTATCCCTGTGATGGGAAGTGGCAAGAAGTTTGCCGCAAAAGTCGGCGCACAGGGTAGAGTAAGTTTCGAGCTAAATGATAAGAACTCTTTCGCACTCTATCAATACGAAGTAAAACCATAAAAAGGCGGCTATCTGCATTCTACGCTAATGACGAGTGATGTGTTAACTTCTGATTTACAGAGTAGTATGGTAGGTGGAGAGAAGCATTAATACCTCTGCTGTTGGATGTTAATAGTTGAGTTGTCAGGTATTAATAGCTGAGCGGATAGGTATTAATAGTTGAGACAATGGGTATTAATAGTTTGAGACAATGAGTATTAATAGCTGATAAATGGGATATTAATATAACAACGACAAATGAAATAAAATAGGGAACTATGGTAAAAAGTGTACGTTTTCTTCTTCTCCTGATAGCATTTGTCTCCATGCAGATAGTTGCATGGGGACAGCCGCAGGAAAGACTGGTTCAAGTGCAGGTCACTCCAGACCACACCAATTGGCTGTATAAACCGGGAGAAAAAGTGAAATTCAAAGTAGTGGTATTGAAATGCAATATCCCACAGGATAATCTGGAAGTACGTTATGAGATTTCGGAAGACATGATGAAACCTCATCAGACAGGCAAACAGCCTTTGAAGAATGAAAAGCTTGAAATTAACGCAGGGACTATGAAAAAAGAAGGGTTCCTGCGTTGCCGTGCTTTTGTCACTTGCCAAGGGCGTGAGTATGAAGGCGTGGCTACCGTCGGCTTTTCTCCTGAAAAATTGCAACCGACCACTCCGTTGCCCGTCGACTTTCTGGAATTTTGGAAAAGTACCAAAGTAGCCGCTGAAAAGTGGGCACTGGAACCGATAATGACTTTACTGCCAGAAAGGTGCACGGATAAGGTGAACGTATATCATGTCTCCTTTGCGAACAATGACTATGCGTCCCGTATGTACGGCATCCTTTGTGTTCCGAAGGCTTCCGGGGAATATCCGGCGATTCTGAAAGTGCCGGGCGCAGGCATCCGTGCCTATAACGGAGAAGCTGAACGTGCCGGAAAGGGTTTCATCATATTGGAAATCGGTATTCACGGCATTCCGGTCAATATGGAGGGGGATGTCTATCACCGTCTTTATAATGGAGCTTTGAAGAATTATCACTCGTTCAATATGGATAATCGGGACAAGTACTATTATAAGCGGGTCTATACCGGCTGTGTGAGAGCCATTGAATTCATTTACACACTTCCCGAATTCAATGGTAATCTGGCGACCTTTGGAGGAAGCCAGGGCGGTGCGCTTTCCATTGTAATTGCCGGACTGGATGCTCGTGTCAAGGGATTGGTTTCTTTCTATCCTGCTTTGTGTGATATAGCGGGTTATGCCCACGGCCGTGCAGGCGGTTGGCCGCATCTGTTTAAGGATGAGAAGAACCGGACACCGGAAAAGATTAAAACCATTCAGTATTTTGATGTAGTCAACTTTGCCCGTCAGATTAAAGTGCCGGGATTTTATACCTTCGGATATAATGACAGAGTTTGTCCGCCTACCACCACTTACTCCACTTATAACGTGATTAATGCTCCAAAAGAACTGTTTGTAGCTGAAACGACCGCTCACTATGCCTATGCCGAACAGTGGAGCGCAGCCTGGAACTGGGTAATGAATTTCCTAAAAAATAAATCGAAATAGGCACGGATTACACGGATTAACACTGTTGTTTTACATATTTATTCTATTCTAAAAGCCGTGAAACCCGTGTAATCCATGCCTGAACTTATTATATATACTAATTATAACAACATACTTAAATGAAAACAGGTGAGAAATTAAGTCTATGTCTATTGTTGCTAATCGCTTTTGCCGGAAGCGTTGCGGCACAGGAGCTGATAACGAATGTATATGGTCGCAACATCCATTCGCTGAATGGTAAATGGAATGCCATCATCGACCTGTACGACCAGGGACAACGGATGAAAATCTATGAGAACCGGCAACCGGAAGGAAATATTGATTTCTACGAATATGCGTTTGAAGGCGGGTTGCGTCTTAATGTTCCGGGAGACTGGAACTCTCAATCACCCGAATTGAAGTATTACGAAGGCACTGTATGGTATGCCCGTCACTTTGATGCCAAACGCTTGGCAGACAAACGCCAGTTCCTTTATTTCGGTGCTGTCAGCTATCGTTGCAAAGTCTACCTGAACGGAAAAGAGATAGCAGAGCACGAAGGCGGTTTTACTCCTTTCCAAGTGGAAGTGACAGACCTGTTGAAAGACGGTGACAACTTCCTGGCGGTAGAAGTGAACAACCGCCGTACCAAAGACGCCATTCCCGCTATGGCATTCGACTGGTGGAACTATGGCGGCATCACAAGAGATGTATTGCTAGTGAAAACTCCCCGGACATTTATAAAAGATTATTTCATCCAATTGGATAAAAACACTCCAGACCGCATCATCGCCCGCGTGCGTCTTTCTGATAAAAAGGCTGGTGAGAAAGTAACAGTTGCCATCCCCGAACTCAAAATCAACGCGGAGCTCACCACCGACGCAGAAGGAAAGGCGGAAACCGTATTGAATGCGAAGAGGCTGCAACGCTGGTCGCCGGAAGAACCGAAACTCTATGGCGTGACTGTATCTTCAAGTGCCGACCGTGTGGAAGAGCAAATCGGCTTCCGCAATATCACCGTGAAAGGAACTGATATTTACCTGAACGGGAAGCCGACATTTATGTGCTGTATCTCTTTTCACGAAGAAATCCCGCAACGTATGGGACGTGCTTTCTCGGAAGCCGATGCGGCCATGTTGCTGAATGAAGCGAAAGCGCTTGGCGTGAACATGATTCGCCTGGCTCATTATCCGCAGAATGAGTACACGGTACGCCTGGCGGAAAAGATGGGCTTCCTTCTCTGGCAGGAGATTCCCATTTGGCAAGGCATTGACTTTACAGACAATGATACGCGTAAGAAAGCGCAGAGGATGCTTTCTGAAATGATTAAGCGTGATCAGAACCGCTGCGCGGTAGGTTATTGGGGTGTCGCCAATGAAACACAGCCTTCCAAAGAACGGAATGAATTCCTTACTTCCCTGCTCGAAACGGGAAAGCAACTGGACACTACCCGCCTGTATGTTGCCGCTTTCGACCTTGTGCACTTCAATAGCGAAAAACAGCGTTTTGTAATGGAAGATTCTTTTACTTCCCAACTGGACGTCGTAGCTATCAATAAATATATGGGCTGGTATCATCCGTGGCCTGTGGAACCGAAAGACGCTATATGGGAAGTAGTGACGGACAAACCGTTGATTATCTCGGAATTTGGCGGCGAAGCATTGTACGGTCAGTCCGGTGATGAGAATGTAGTCAGCTCTTGGAGTGAGGAATACCAGGCACGTCTGTATAGGGATAATATCCGTATGTTCGACAATATCCCGAACCTGCGTGGCGTATCTCCCTGGATTCTGTTCGACTTCCGTTCCCCATTCCGTTTCCACCCCACCAATCAGGATGGCTGGAACCGCAAAGGGCTCATATCCGACCAGGGTATGCGTAAGAAAGCGTGGTATCTGATGAGAGATTATTACATGAAAAAGAGAAATAACCGATAAGTTTAGTTATATTTGAATGTGATGAAGCAATATAAGATTGTAGTGATTTGTATGTGCATACTGCTCCTTCTTGCCGGAGGAGTGTATGCGCAGCAAAAAACGGTCAGGATACTTGCCATCGGCAACAGCTTCTCCCAAGATGCCGTGGAGCAATATCTGCATGAACTTGCCGAAGCCGAAGGCATTTCAACCATAATCGGCAATATGTTTATTGGCGGCTGTTCCCTGGAACGTCATGTGAAAAATGCCCGTGACAATGCTCCTGCCTATGCCTACCGGAAAATCGGTACAGATGGAAAAAAACGGGAAAAGGGTAAGATGTCTTTGGAAACGGTGCTTGCAGATGAAGACTGGGATTACGTCAGCCTGCAACAGGCAAGTCCTTTTTCGGGAATGTATGAGACGTATGAAGCTTCTCTTCCCGAGCTCATAGAATATGTAAAAGCACGCCTTCCAAAGAAAACAAAGCTGATGCTGCACCAAACCTGGGCGTATGCATCTACTTCCAAGCATAGTGGATTTAAAAACTACAACTGCAATCAACTGATCATGTATCAGGCAATTGCCGATGCTGTGAAGAAAGCGGCTAAGGTGAATAAGATAAAGATTGTCATCCCTTCGGGCACTGCCATACAAAATGCGCGTACCTCTTTCATCGGCGACCATCTGAATCGGGACGGCTATCATCTGGATGTGAAGATTGGACGTTATACCGCTGCTTGTACCTGGTTCGAACGCATCTTCAAACACAATGTAATCGGGAATCCTTATACCCCGGAAGGGCTGGATGAGGCACGAAAAGCTGTTGCTCAGAAAGCTGCCCATGCAGCAGTAAAGCATCCGTATAAGGTAACCGATCTGTCTATTACTAACTAACAATGGACATTGCCGCCCGTCTTGCAGCAGAATCCATGGTATTATAGATGACTTGATTCAAATGTAAATGCAGCACACCAAAGGCGATTTGATTGCTCGTGGCAACCCGATGGTGTACTGCATTTATTTTTCGTATATTGTATGGTTTACTCCATTAAGAACTGGCGTATAGGACAATGGCGTATACCCTCGTAGCTGTTTCCGCTGAATGTATCTTCTGTTAACACTATTTTGGGATAGTTGTCCTGTATCTTTAGTAAGTTTCCAAATTCTCTTTCTGCTGTGTCGCCATCTATTTTTAAAGCGACCTGTATATATAGTTTTTCTCCATTCTTCTCTCCGATAAAATCAATTTCCTTATCTCCGTAATAGCCAACCTTAATGTCGTAACCTTTGTATAGAAGGTGGTTATACACTAGATTTTAACAAAAGTATGCTTTCTTATAGGGAAACACTTTGTTTCAACCTTTGAAACTAATAGTTTCCCTGTTTGAAACATTTCGTTTCATGTAGTGAAACAAATGGTTTCATGGCATGAAACAAACCACGGCTTGTGGGGTGACGCCCAGTATGCTGTGGGATGACTGAAGATGACCTTTAAACAAACTTGAGGTGTATTTATAATGAAAGCTGGAGAAAGGGATGTTTTATCCTTCCTCCAGCTCTTATATTATTGATGAGCAGTGAATTACTTCACTTCCCAAGTATCATTAGTCATTAGCAGCTCCTGAAAATTATGATATTTCTTCTTGCCTTTGATTTCTTCGATTTGTTCAGCGACAGCATCATTGTAAGTTGGAGCATCTACATCACGGATTACACCGAGTGCAATCGGGAAGTCAGGACCTTCCATCAAAGCCAGTTTCAATTGAAGCGTATTGTCCTGGCAGTGTGCGTCGTGGATAAGGATATCTTTTTCTGTGACACCGTTCTCACCAAGTTTCACTACTTTCAGCCCGAAGCCTTCCTGCATCAATCCGAATTCCTTATTTTCACCAAATAACATCGGTTTGCCATGTTCCAGGTAGATAGCGTTCTTAGCGCGTCCTTCTTTGGTAGCAACACTGGCGTGAGTTCCGTCGTTGAAGATCACGCAGTTTTGCAGAACTTCTACAACAGAAGCACCTTTGTGATTAGCTGCTGCTTTCAACACTTCTACGGAAGCGGCACCATCTACTGCAATACAACGTGCGAAGAAACGTCCGCGGGCACCGAAAGCCAGCTCTGCCGGATGGAACGGGTCTTCCACTGTTCCGTAAGGAGATGATTTGCTGACGAATCCGCGTTCTGAAGTCGGTGAATATTGTCCCTTTGTCAAACCATAGATACGGTTGTTCAACAGAATCATGTTCAAGTCAATGTTGCGGCGAACGGCATGGATGAAGTGATTACCACCGATTGCCAAACCGTCACCGTCACCGGAAATCTGCCAGATAGTCAAATTTGGATTGGCTACTTTTGCTCCTGTTGCAACAGCAGCGGCACGTCCGTGAATAGTGTGGAACCCATACGTATTTACGTAGTAAGGCAGGCGGGAAGAACAACCGATACCGGAAATGACGGCAATATTGTGCGGAGCTACTCCCAGTTCGGCCATAGCTTTGTGCAGTGAGTTCAGGAAAGCGTGGTCACCGCATCCCGGACACCAGCGAGGTTGGCCTGATTTATAATCTTGTACGGTATATACTTTATCGCTCATCTTTTATTCCTCCAATAATTTAGTGAATGCATCTATCAATTCTCTCGTAACGAAAGGCTGTCCTTTCACTTGGTTGAACTGGCTGATGTTCAATCCGGGTATCTTCATCCGTAAATAACCTGCGAATTGTCCCAAATTCTGTTCAGCTACTACGATCTTCTTGTATTTAC
>OHDN01000660.1_pt1 | contig 21020 bp, 17 predicted proteins | sample 1566971 | NCBI WGS metagenome assembly OHDN01 (sample SAMEA3879538, study PRJEB24766) | human gut metagenome | biome: human-associated habitat; feature: feces | place: USA | collected 1985/1987
AAGCTATGTCTTCTTTTGTGCGGTTTTCAATTTGCGCAACTTATTGTACCTTATCAACGAGCTCCCATACCCTCGCATCCAGTGTTTCCTCATGGATACGGTGGGAGGCGCAATAGGTTTTTCCATTCCGGTGGTATCCACGGCATACATATTCCACACGGCTCTTGCCGTTCCAGCAGCGGATCATAGGAATGAACGTATTCCCACATTCCTGGCAGGTCAGTAACCCCGCGTAACGGTGCTTGGCCTGATTGCCGTTTGCGGGGCGGGCCTGCCGCTTGAGTAACGCCTGTACCTGCTCCCATTCCTGTTTTCCTATGATTACGGGGAAGAATCCCTCATGACGATACCAGTCGGTTTTATCTATATGCTTGGTCTTACCGTTGTTGTATTCTCTGCGGTGGTTGTTCAGCACGCCGGTGTACGCTTCTTCCACCAAGATGTTTTTCACACTGACATATGTCCATAGGAACTGACCGTCACGGGTCTTGTGCGGCTTCTGGCTGTCGTAACCGATCCGTTCCGCCATGATTTGCGCGGGCGTTTTGCGTCCGAGACTGTTGAGCCTGCGGGCGATTTCCTTCTGTCCGCAGCCCTGCAAATACAGAGAGTAGATAAGCTGTACCGTTTCAGCTGCTTCCGGCTGCACCAAAACCTGATTCGTATTTCTGTCTTTCCAGTAGCCGAAGGGCGGCGTGATCACGAGCCCCTCTTTCTGCTTCTGCCGGTAGCCAGCGCGGATTTTCTTTCCGATGTCCTTGGCATAATAATCATTCATCAAGCCGCGGACGCCGATCATAAGATCGTCTTCCTCGCAGAAGGTATCCACCCCCTCCGTTACGGAGATAACCCGCACTTGCTGCTGTCTCAGGAAGTCGATAAACAATGCGGTTTGGGTTCGGTGACGACCCAGCCTCGAAAGATCCTTCACAAGGACAGCGTCAATCTGTTTCGCCTGAACCGCCGCTGTGAGCGTATCCAGCCCACGGCGGCTGAAATTCATGCCGCTGATATTATCGTCAGAAGAACTGCCGGCGATTGACCAGCCTTTCTTTTCTGCAAAGGCGCGGCAGATTTCCTGTTGGTTTTGCAGGGAATTCTGCGCCGGATCATCGTCGTTGGAGAGCCGCGCATAGAGCCAAACCCGCATTGCCATAGCCTTTTACCCCGCGATTCCGTCTCCATAGAGCAGCCGCGCCAGCCTGTCCCAGTCAAAATCCAGCGCACCATATTGCTCTGCCAGCGTCCCGTTTTTATAGACATCCAGATGTGTGCGGAACGGCGCTTTGATCTGAATGTCCAAGCTGAGCTTCCCGTCTGTCTCCTGCACATAGATCTTTTCAACCAGCATCCGCAGGTGCGCTTCCGTCATAGCGCCCTCAGCGAGAATGTCGTCAATCATGCTGATATCCCTCTTGAGCTTCGTTTGCCGATCCCGCAGGACAGCGGAGATGTTTTGCAGTTCTTCGATCTGCTTTTTCGCCGCGGCGATTTCTTCTTCGCGCTTTTGAATCATGCGGTCGTAGCGCTCGGCATTTGCCCGGTCCCGTATCCGCTCCATTAAAATTGCCTCCATTTCATCCTCCAGACAGCGAATTTTCTTTTCCAGTTTGATGATTTGCGCACCGGTCAGCTCTGCTTTTGGTGTCCACTGTGCGATCAGCTGCTCCAGCGCATCCCAGTTCTGCTGATACAGCCCCTTGGTATTTTTGAGTTCGTCCATAATCAGTTTGTCCAGTGCAGCTTCTTCGATCTGGTGCTGGGAGCAATGCTCCTTCCCGAAGCGGTTGTAGGTACTGCAAACATAGGTGACCCGTTCACCGCTTTTCAGATGGATGCGCTTGCCGAACATGGCTCTGCCGCAGTCCTCGCAGCGGAGAAGTCCACTGTAGCGCAGGATCTCCTGCGAGGGCGCGGCGCGCACGTTCAGCCGTTTCCGCTCCGCCAGCATCATCTGCGTCTGCTCCCACAGCTCCGGCGTGATGATCGGCGGGAGGTAATTTTCATGACGGAACTGTTCTTCCGGCTCTGTGAAACGGAAGGTTTTGTTGATTTTGTTCCGCTCACTTTTGTGGCAGATGAGTGTCCCGACATAGCTTTCGTCCCTGAGAATACGAGCGATCATGGTTGCGTCCCATAGATACTTCTTGGAAATATGATCCTGTGTGTACGGGAGCCGTTTGTTTAGCATTTCCAACTGCATCTGTGCCGGTGTCTTGCATTTACGTTCGTTGAGCATCATGGCGATTGCCTTCAGCCCGCAGCCGGAGTTGTAAGCCGTGAAAATCAGCCGGATCGTTTCCGCTGCTTCTTCTACGATTACGACGCGCTTTGTATTTTTGTCTTTGAAATAACCGAAGGGCGGAGTAATTACAATGCCCTCTTTCTGCTTCTGACGATAACCTGTCCGCACACGGCGGCTGCCGTCGCGGGCATAGAAATCATTGACCAAACCTTTGAAGCCAATGATGAGATCGTCGTTTTCATTGAACGTATCGATATTTTCCGTTGCTGAGAGGACGCGGACGTCGTGTTCCCGCAGGTAGTCAATAAACAGGGCTGTCTGCGTTCGGTGACGGCCCAGCCGGGAAAGATCCTTGACAATGATCGCCTCGATTTTCCCAGCTCCCACAACTTCGTAGATTTTGTCAATGCCCTCGCGGTTGAAGTGCATGCCGCTGACATTGTCGTCAAAGGACTCGCCGACCACCTCATGCCCGTTTGTGACGGCGTATTCATAAATGATTTTCCGCTGATTTGTCAGGGAGTTCAGTTCATCGTCCTCGTCCCGACTCAGGCGGTAATACAACCAGACCTTCATGTTTCCTCCTTTCCGCTATGGTGTGTGCCGATTGCAGCACACACCATAGCACACTGTTTTTCAAATAGCTAGAACAATCCATCATGCGCAGCAGGAATCTACATGATCAACAAAATCCTCCTGCGACTTTGTATATGGCTGGTCTACCGAGAGGTAGTCATGCACCAGCATTTTCAGAAATTCATCGAACTGCGCATCCGTACCGATGTAGCTGAACATGACCTCCGAAATATTTTCTTTTCGTTTTCTTGCCATAGGCGTTCCTTTCATAGTTCCTGTTTCATATCCCAATCTTCGTGATCGTCCTCGGCATGACCGAGGGCGGTTTTCCTTTGCCGGAGCTTCTTGCGGCGCTTGCTGTCGATGTGCGGCGGCATGGTGGATGCATCACGTTGTGGAACATCGTCCGTCATCTGCTCCACAGCACGGCCAAGGCGCACAGCGCCGCGCACAAGGTCACCGCTGTAATCGAGATCCACGCGCAGGTGATGATCTTCTTCTGTGCCGTCTGCTCCATATCCGAAAGCTGCTTCTTCGAATCGTTCAGGATCGCGGTTAGGGAGAGCTTCGTATTCTCTGTCAGCGCCTTGCAGTTGGAAGAATACCTCTCGTTCAGGCTCCCAGCCTGTTTCTCGAAATTTTCTGCGCTCGTTTGCATCTTGATCAGAGATTCCTGCGCTTCTGCTTTCGTCAGAAGCATTTTCAGATCCGTGTCCAACTGCATCTGCTGCCGAAACAGCCTGTCCTGCATTTCGAGCAGCGCGCTCCAGTTCCGCTCCGTGACCATCACGCTGGGTTCCAGCCGTTGCGCCTCGTCCATCAGCTTTTTGTGCTGCGTCAACATTTCTTGTGTTGTCATTCTCCGTTCTGTATCCAAATTCCGCCTCCATATTTTCTTTCAGGTATTTTTCTATGTGCAACTTGTTATCACGGCACTTGCGTCCATCCGGCGTGACGTAGGTGATATTCTTCCGGCTGTCCGTCCATGTGGCATCGTAACCCTCAGAGCGGAGCAAGATCAGAAATTCCTCACGGTTTCCTGCGCAGCGCATACACTCGTCGATCACGCGCATGAGTTCAAACTTCCAGCTCTCGCCCTTGACTGCCGTGTAGTATTCCGCGTTGGACATCCCGCGCGACTGCCGCTGGCCATCCCTCTGAAATTTCGGCAGCCCCAGTTCTTCGCAGATCTGATCATTGCGAACGCGCAGTTCCTGAATCTGTTCGTCTGCCATATGTACTTTTTTGCCGGTTTCAAAATTGACGCTGTTGATGATGCAGTGTGAATGAATGTGTTCGCGGTCAACGTGCGTGCAGACCAGAACCTCACAGCCGTCGAAGTATCCAGCAAGTCGGTGCGCTGCTTCGTGCGCCGTGCGCGGGTCGATGCCTGCGCCCTTCGGGAAACTCTGCACCATGTGGTAGAACATCACACCGCCGTCCTTGTGGTGCAGCAGCTTCGTACTCAGGAATTCGTCGAATGCGGTTTCCGGCTGACAGTCAATACCGCTGACGAGCTGCTGCCCATCCCAGAGCGTCTTACTGAGTTTGGAAACGTAGCGCATGACACTTTTCATACACCCGCGCGTCTGTGTCCCCTTTTTGTAATTCACGAAATGGACGATTGCGATTTGACTGCACCCCCTTCCTGCATTTCCCGCAGAGCGGTATTGATTTTTGCGAACTCGTGCGCGGCAGAATCCAGATTGGCGAACTGTACCTTGCCCATATTCGCCAGTACCGTCAGCTGGTTGAGGTTGTTGCCGATGGCCTTCTGCTGCCGCAGGACTTCCCTGAGTCCGTCAAGAATCACGATGCGTTTTCCGAGACAACACGCGGTCACATGGTCGCTTTGCGTCATGTGCGTCTGCGCCGCTTTTCGGCGGATTGTCTCTAAATCTTGTGCTGAAATTCTAATGCTGAATTGTTTGTCCTTTTTCATATATCCTCCGTTCGTATGAAGTGGGTACGGGCTTCTGCCCGATTCGAGGCGTTTGGCAGGAAGCCGGGACGCCGGCGACTAGCCAAATGCGATGCTGGCTCCTTCGTCGGCACAAGCTCCATATCCCTCGCCCCGCCGCAAGCGGCAGGTCTCGTCCATTCCGCTGCGCCTCCTCTCAAAATCGCAATCGCGTTGCTGGATTGCGATTTTGTATTTTTTGCGCACGTCGACGCAACGTTGGCTTTTCCTGTCGCGCCGCGCACACATCCGCAGCCGGGGCGCAAAGCCGCACAAAGCGGCGACACGCGCCTCACGGCGGCGAACGGTGCCTGCTGCGGAAGGGTGCAAGGATGCAAACCGTTCAAGGTGTTACCCCCTTGCCCTCTTGCTCCGGCAAGCGCCAGAGCCATTGGTCGGCGCGGCGCTCCGAAAGAATGCCGAGATTTCGCTTTGCAATTTTCAGCGTCCGCTCTGAAATGCCGAGCTGCTTTGCAAGCGCAAGGACTTCTTCGGCTGGTCTCGGCTGCGTCAGAAACGTGCGCAGCTCGTCCTCCATCTGCATGGTCTTTGTCTGCACCTGCCCGGTGCCGTTCAGGATGTTGTCAACGGTCGCGTCGCAGAAGCCTTTCCACTGAAAGCCATACTCGGGGTGAAGCTCGAATGCAATGGACGCACCTTCCGGCGCAAGGCTGTTTTTATCCTGCGCTACAATGCGGAGCGTATCACCGCTTTTCAGCCGCCCAACGATCAAGACACTCCGGGCAGATGCACGAAAATCAATGGACCCAAGACCTCGGTAGCCTGCCTTTAATCCTTGCGCCTTGTTCATATGCCCAATCAGAATGACGGCGCATTGTGTGCGTTCTGCCATCAAGGACATACGCTTGAGGACGGGACGGACTTCATTTGCGCGGTGCATATCCACATCGCTTCCGAGATAGGCCTGCAGCGGATCAAGCACGATCAGCTTTGCCGCTGTCCTGCGGATCGCTTCTTCCAGCCTTGCGTCACAGAGTGTCAGCTCCCGTTTGCCCTCGTCGATGACCAGAACACGTGTGCAGTCTGCGCCTGCGCTCTCTAACCTTGGCTTGATGGTGTCCGCCAGACCGTCCTCGGCGGTCTGGTAGATCACGTTCATCGGCTCCGCTGCCCGTTCGCACTCCGGCAGCGGATCGCCGCGCGTCAGAGCTGCAATGACCGCCAGAATGAAGCTCGTTTTGCCCTCGCCGGGGTCGCCTTGAATGATCGTCAGCTTGCCAAGTGGGATGTACGGATACCAGAGCCATTGCACCTCCTCCGCATTGATTTCGCTCATGGAAATCAGTTTTAATGGTGTGTTTCCTGTCAAAAAATCTCCTCCGAATCAAAAAGTAAAGGTGCGTACCACGTTTTTCGCGGCACGCACCTTTCTACTTGTAGTATGGAGATTTTTCTGATACACTCAGAGTAATAACAGACAAATAAAAATCATTTGCGGACAGGTTTCCAAAGGAGAAGCGTATGTTTCAGTCCATTACGTTTTATGTTGGAGAAAAAACGCTTGGCATTTACGGAGAAGAATTTCCGCTTGGAGCACTGACAACGGAGATTTTGAACATCACGCCAGCGGAATATCAAGCGCTTGACGGCCGCTTGAAATCTGCGATAGAAGGTATGGCTCTTTATGAAAAAACACACAATCTGACCGACTGGCATCAGGCCAATGAGCAGATGCTCCTGCTGAATGAAGCACTCTGCCATCATCGTATTTTTCGTCTAATTCAGACGGACGCATATATTCTGACAGAGGCGAAGCAGCTCACAGAAATGCCGATTGCACAGGGTGATCCGCTTGAAATGGATGCGCACGACCACGAGATTTTACGTCAGATCTGTGCATATGAAGACTACTTGGAAAATCCGAAGAAATACGGCAGAATCAAAAATCCGGAGGAATTGAGCGAGACGCAGCGGGAATGGTATTTGAACTTGTATCCGCCCATTCCGCCAAAGCCGGAGGCGAAAACCCCGGCGCTGCTGATCGCACCTGTGCCGCTGGATTTGAAGTGGCAGATGTATAAAGCATATTGTATGAATTATGCGCAGGTGCTTAAAGATGTCGCCTCCGTCTGTCAGACGCTTCGTGCGTTTATTCGGGAGTCGCTTTCCAGACTTGAACATCTGTCGCCGAATCAATATATCGCGGCTCTAAATGGATTTTTCTTTCCGGAATTCCGACACAAATGGATCGCCAATCCGATAGAAGGCAGCGGCAATTATACGCTCTTTGATGATGTCAGAATCCATCTCGTGCCGCGGGAAACAGCACCGGATTCGGGGCAATTCAGGGTTTTTGAATACTACGAAACAGCGCATCTACAAACGCTTCTGAAGCTGGATTTCTATAAAGGACTGGAAGCCGGGCATCTGATTCGGAAGTGCGAACTGTGCGGCAGGCTTTTTCTGCTGCAAAAGGGCTATCACACAAAATACTGCGATTCTGCGAATCCGGATAACCCGCGCTATTCCTGTGCGCAGCTCGGTTACCGGACGCGCGGTGTCAAAGAAACAGCGGCGGACAGTCCACTGACACAGGCGCTTTCCCGCTGCTATCAGCGCATCGACAAGGACAAAGCCCGCGGCATCATCACGGCAGAGGAGCAGATGCGACTGCGCGCAAAGGCGGAAGAACTTTATCACGAAGCGCGAACGCAGCCCGGTATGCCCTATGAAGCCTTCAACGAATCCCTGGCAACCAGAAATCTCTATCCGCTCTGCGATGTGCAGCGCAAAAGTAAGCCCGTAGGACGCCCAAGAAAGCAAAACTGACGGTGCTGCGTGAGGAGGTGACAGCTTATGACGAACGAAGAACTGTACCGGCAATATCTCAGCGGCGACACGGAAGCCTTTGAGCAGCTCTATCTGCAAATGCAGGAGTTCATTGCTTCTGTGGCAAAGGACGCGGCGCAGAGCTTTGGCTGTTCGGACAAAGAAACGCTGGACGAGCTGTGTGCCGAAGGTGCGTTAGAGCTTTGTGAACGCCTTTCCACCGGGGTGTATGACGAGGATCGCGGAAAATTGACCACATATCTGCATCCGTTTCTGCGCGGGAAAATGTACCGCTATTTGGAGGCAAACCTCGGTGCGGCGGTACTGCCCAAGGACGAAATGCAGCGCGTAAAGCAGGCGCAGCGGCTGCACAAAGAGGAAAACCTTTCTCCGGATGAAGTTGCACAGATGCTCGGCGTTTCCGCTGAAAAAGCTGCGCAGCTGATCGGCTGCAAGACGAAGCCGCTTCCTGTCTCTGCGCTTTCAGATACTGATCCGGACGATGATCCGCTTGCGTGGCTGCTGCTCGACCAGCACGCTCTCACGCCGGAACAGGCTGTTTACCGGCAGGTCTGCACGGAGGAACTGGAGCAGCTTTTTCACACACTCAGCGCGAAAGACCGGGCAATCCTCGGTCAAACCTACGGCGTGTTCGGCTACGAAAAGCTGTCTGCAGACGAGCTGGGCCTGCGCGAAATGCTCTCGCCGGATGGCGTGACAAAAGCCAGAAAAGCTGCACTGGAGCGTCTGCGCAGCCGGTATCCCGGCAGCGGCCTACACCTCTGGCGGGATGTGTATCATGCGCTGAAAGATATTTCAGATATCTGACAAAGATACTGTTTTTCAACAGAGTTTTTACAGACGCGGTATTCAAAAAGAGAAGGACCAGAGGAAAAATCCTCTGGCCCCGATGGTTTATTCGCGCGGATATGAAGTATTTATCAGCGGCATCTGTCTCAAAAAGCTCCGGAGCGAGCAGCATGAAACAAATTTAAAATAGTCAAAAGATCCACTAAAAACTGTGGATCTTTTGCGCTGCAAGGGTATGATTGTGTGCTGGATTCTAAAGAAATCTGACATTTGCCCCACCCATGCCGAGCGCGGTCTTGATGCCGATGCCGCTGTAATCTGCCCAGAGCAGGATGGCGCGCCACAACTCCGCCAACGGAACAGGAAGTCTGGAGTCCAGCGTAACCTTTCCGACAAATGCCGGAATATATACATTCTTTAGATGATATCGAACGGATTTCAATGTATAATCGCGGATATAAATGCCGCTTTCCAGCATACACAGTGCGTCCGGGTCGCAAAGCGGATATTCCTCACAAAAACTGTTCCAACGATTCACAAGACTTTGCAGAATCAGCTTTTCCTGTGGAAAAATCACATAGCGTCCGTTTTGCTTGAACGAAGCGGCACTCAGAAACTGAATTTCCGTGCACAAGGAAGTGGTCTGGCGCGCCTGTCGGATGATGTCTTCAAATTGAATCTCTGTTTTTGGCTGTTTGGAAACAACAGAAATTTCACCTGTGTGCAGGGAAATCGTTTCAATCGATTCTATAACCGGAGCAAATAGCTCAGACGCTCCCGTACTCAGAAGATGGATATTCCATATAGACGTATCCTTTTCTTTATCAAACGTTACGAACTGAGAAATCGGGTGGTCCTGCTGACTGTGAAGCGCTTCCGCTGCGGCAGAAGGAATCTGCGTCAGCAACCACGCATACAGCTTATAGCCATCCGACGGCATAAGCCGGGCGGACAGTTCTAACTGGTAAGTCGTTATCAAGAGAGCTTCACCTCGCACAGACCATATGGATACAATTCACCTTCGTAAAGCGCATATTTTATAGTTCTCGGCGAGATACCATCCGCGCGGTCTTCTTCGTGTCGGTGCTTGCGGAACGAGCGGCTCAGCTCGTTGATTGCCGCTTGCAGTCCGTCCTTTTCGCCGAGGTACGGATATGTAAGCGTTTTGGAAAAGAAGCCCACGCCGCCGCCCAAAAAGAGCGTGTTGTCATAGGAAACTTCTGCCGCATGACGCGGCGCTGTAAAATGGCATAAATAGGTTTTCTCGTAGAAGCTGTCAAACGTCCGAACGCTGCTCATCAGGCTCTCTGCCGTAATTTTCTGATGCAATACCGACTGATCGAGCGTCAGTTTGAAATGAAGCTTCGTTCCGGGACGGATACACTCGCGGCAGAGGTTGATCCGGTGCGTCTGCCCATTCGGATCTGCATCTGTTTTACCAGCAAGGATCATGCAGGTGTCGCTGACCGGCAGGCTGTCCGAAATGCTGAGGCCGCGCAGGATACTGTTCACTGCGTCATCCAGCACAGCGCCGTTCCGATCCTTCTTGAGTTTCAGCGTATGGAGATATGTCCCTTCCGGAAAACCCTTGCGCGTATCGCCAAACGCAGAATGTGGAGAATTGTCCGAAAGAATCCAATCAGTAAGAATCGCGGTACGGAGCGCACCTTTTACACTGCTTCCGGGAACATAGACGCGGCCGTCTGCTCCGCGCACAAAGGCGTTGATTTCCTTCAGAGAATGCTCTGCGTCGAGCGCGTCTGCGGCAGCGATGCTGTAGCGGCTGACAGCGCGGATATCGTTCAGGCTCAGGCAGCATTCTGCCGTGAGAAACCGGTAAAGATCCGTCTGCGCCCCCAGCATGAACTGTGTGTACTTATCTTCCAGCTTCCGTTCCAGCAGCAGATGAAAAAACTTTGTTTCATCTAACAGCATCACTTCGTCGCAGGATACTCTGGCAAAACGCGGCGTTAAAAAGACATATTCTTTTTTCACATAGCTTTTGCCGCTGCCAACAAAAACTGGAGCTTTTGCAATCAGCGTCAGATCGAATACCTCCAGTTGTCCTTCGTGAATCATAACGATACCCCCAGCAGAACAGGAGCTGAATAGCGGTAGACAGGATGTTTTCCGCTTTCTCCGACGTTAAACAGGCCGCCGGAAAACTTCCGCTTCAAAACAGACCCTGCGGCAAAAAAATACTGCGTGTCTTTCTTCTGCGGCTCGGCTGCATAGGTTTCAGATTGAATAAAGCCGCCTCTGCGGGTCAGCTGATAATAGGCACCTTCTAAAACAGCTTCGAGGTCTTCCGTTTCGGGCAGCGCCGTCGTCAGCATCAGATAAGAGTTGCTTTCCCGCGCAAGCGCGTCATGCAGCCACTCGGTCTGATCGTCGAATGGCTCGTCCAAGAAAATCACATCCTCGATTTCAAAAGAACCATATCCGGCGCTGGTCTTCCCGCCGATCCCGCTCATGCCGAGCAAACGGAGCAGCGTTTCATAATAGGGGCCGTCCTCCTCCGGGCAGCACAGCATGAACCACAGGCCGCAATCTTCAAAGAACCGGAACACGCCGACCTGATACGGGTTAGCGTCCTCACCGTCTGTAACAGCCGCTTTCGTGTAATCCTCATGCACGCCGAAGCCTTCCGCTGTTTCTGGAACAAATGCGGCCCCGCCGTGTACGGACACAGAAAATCGCTCAAAGGCATGCACCGGGAGCCAGCGCAGCTTTTTCATGGTCTTTCGCTGCCTTGCCGGAAGCTCCTCGGATGAGGGCGCATGGATAAAGGGCTTTGGAAGATAGAATGTATCGCCGCAGTAAGGCATAGCGTCGGAAAGCGTCAATTCTCCTCGCCGGACGGCTTCACAGAGCCGTGTCACGCCTGCTTCACCATCTGCGTGCAGAGCAGTATGGCAAAGCGCTGAGAAGAACGTATCGGCGCGGAAGGTTTCTTCCGATGCGTAGAGCGACATTGCAGCGTCAGACAATCCGAAGTGGACAGGTGCGGTGAACCGGAGACTAAACAGAAAACAACTCATAGTTTGCAACCTCCTCAAAGAGGCCCGTCAGAGAAGCCGTATCCGCGTCACAGGCAACACCGGTCAGGTGGAAGTTTGTGAAGCTGACTCTGCCGCTGCCGCGTGAGCCATGTCCACCGAGATAGTCCAGCTGCAGCAGCTTCATCCCCTTTGCGAGCAATGCAAGGTCTTCCTGTGCTTCGCGCTCGCCGCTAAATTCATAGACAATGTTCACGCCGAAGCTGGTTCCCGGCACGACGCGCTCGATCTGGCGCGGATTTGCAACAGAATTGATCCGGTCGATGGCGTTTTCAAATTTCACCTCGGTCAGGCCAACCGCTTTCATCTGCTCTTTATTATTGACAAAGCAATCGGCAAACTGGAGCCGCGCCGCTCTGACTGGCCTAGCGCTTCCAAACAGGCGCAGGATCGGTGCTTCGTCGTTTTTGAAATCCGGCATATGTTCGATGTCACCGGAAAAACTTCTTGCCAGCAGCGTGCGGAGCTTTCCCTTGAGGCTGCTGCCGGGAACGATTGGATTTCCCGTGAGCGTATCGCGGACAACAGGACTGTCGACCGCACCGATCGCGGAAAAGGCGCCGGATGCGCCGATATGCATACCGGTTCGGACGATCAGATCACACTGAATCAGAATTTTCCCGTACATACTTACGCCTCCTTGCCGCCGTAGTAGCGATGATACGCTACCAGCGCTTCCATATAGTGTGCAAACGCAATCAGAGTCTCGCGATTTGTGCTGATGCCCTTGAGATATTGCAGAAGATGTGCCTTTTCGACAAACACCTTCGTTGCAGGATCGCGCCCGGCTTCATATGCTGTGCGGATGCGCATCATGCCGATACCTGCAATGCTCTCCTTTGTCAGTTCCGGTTCGGTACGGAGCCGCTCGGCGTCATAGATGCCGCTGACGAGGCTCAGAAGGTTCCGGATTTTGCTGGTTGTGATCGTCGGGCGCTGACCGCTCATTTCGCGCATGATCGCGTCAGCGCGGTCGATGTAGTCATCGGGAACCTTTTCGGGCTGAATTTCTGCGAGCGGCTGGTTGTAAGTCGGGCGCTGCTGTGCGCCATACCCCGAACGCTGCGGCGGACGGGACTGTCCGCCGCCAGAATAGCCGCGGTTGTAGCCACTGTAGCTGTTATTGTTGTATGCCATCTGTATCCCCCTCCCGGTTCTCATAGACATGAAGATAAATTGCCGTGATTAACTCGGCGCGGTCTGTTTTGTTCAGCGCCCAGCGGTACATCTTGTCTGCAAACGTCCGGTACGCGCCAAACGCAGGCGATGTGCGCGGCGGCTCCAGCCGGGCGAGCAGATAGGCGTATCTGGCAAGCTGCAATTTGCCGTCCTTCGGGTCCTGCGCCGTGCGCAGAAGGTCGAGCGTCCGATACAAAAATGCAGTTCCACGCTCTTGACCGCGCGCGCCGAAAAAAGCCTCTAACGCAGCCTTTTTCTCGCCCAGCACGCGCCCGGTAAACGTGTTCCAGTCATAGCAGTGCGCACTTTCAAACAGACAGACGGCATCTTTGTCCGGTGCCTGCTTTGCAAGGTCCTCCAGATCACCGGAAGCTGCCGCCGAGAGGCGGACCGGGTAATGATCGTCCACCAGAGCAAGTCCCGCGCTGATGGTAAGCGCGCCGCAGGAGAAGGCGGTGAATGCCTGCCGGATGCGAAGCGCAGCCTCTACAACATCATTCCATGCGCCAAGTAAAAACACATCATCGCCGCCGGAATAGACGACCGTCACGGCAAGGGCCGGCTTGCTTTCAAAGCGTCCGGAAAGAATATCGTTGATGTAACACTTAAAGAACAGGGACATCTGCCGGGAAAACGCCGCTGTGCGCGAGATGGTAACGAAATGCTCGCGTTCCTGCGCAGTTGCTTTTTCCGGGCGCTCGAAGCCCGCGACAAATGCCTGCCCAAGATTGTCCACGTCCATCCGGCACACGCCGATGCGTTTGACGCCGTTAGCTTCCTGCGCAAGCGCTTCTATGCTGTTGCTGAAGGCATAGTCTCCAACGTAGATGCGCGTACTGTATTGAAGTCCGGTATAGGCTTTGTTTTTGGAATAAATTCTCGTCACAGCTTCGCCGCCGTTTAACCGGCTGCGGGCTGTTTTTTCGTCCATGAAAGTGACGCCGACCGTGCCATCCGGTGTAGGAAGCACGAAGTCTGCGCTGTCTGACTCCCCCGGGCTTACAAAATAGATGTCGCAGCGCTGAATTTTCTCAGACAGCGAAACGAACAGCCGGCACCAGCTGCACCGTCCGTCCTGAAGGCTGTCCGTGCGTCCGCAGATTTTGCATTCACGTCCGCCATCGGCGTGGGTGCTGTTGAGCTTCAAGATTGCCTGCGCATCATAGCGGTGCAGCTTGTGCCCAGCCAGCGCAGAGGATACGCGCCGGAACATCTTCTTGTAGGGACTTTGTTCAGCAGGAACGTCGATCAGCTCGTTGCCGCTGCACGGGGTATATCCGTGCGCGAGGAACAGCGAAATGCCGAACTGTTCCGAGAGCCAGTCGTTGAAGCGCCGGTTCCAGCGCTCGATCGCTGTCCGGACTTCCATGGTGTTCGGCAGGAGCATATAGCAGTGTCCGCCGCCGGTATAAAGAAGGTTCGCCCGTCCGACGCCGCATAAGGACAGCAGCTCGTCTGCGTAATGCTCCATCGCAAGTTCAAGAAAGAACGAGCGGCTTCGCAGCGAACGCAGCGCCTTGTCAGATGCAACCGTGTAAATAAACTTCTGGATGCCGGAAAAATCCGCCGAGTAAAGAAGAAACGCCTGCTCGTCCATGAACTGCTTTTCCTTGTCGAAAAGGCGCTTTTTGAACTGCGTTTCCTGTTCTGCCGCCAGATACTCGCTGATGCAAACGCCGATGGCGGCAGTGGTCTTTAGATGGTCAAAGAGTGAAATATCCGGGCTTTCCGCTGTGTTGGTGCTCGATGGGAAGGCGCTGAGGTAGCTTTCCAGCAGACACAGCAGGGAGTTGAGCCACTGCTCCGTGCGCGAAAGCTCCGCGAGTCTCGGTGCCAGCGCGTCAACAGCTGTCTGATACTGCGCCGCCGTCAGCGCGTCCATGTTTTCCAGCGGCAGGTGCAGCTGCCCGGTCTGCGGAACAGGTGAGACCGCCTTTCCGGGATGCTCGCCGTTCATATGCGAAAAGACGGATACAAGCGGCAGATAGCGCCGGAAACTTGTTTCTTCCGTGTCTATGCTGCGCCGGTCGGCCGCGGCGGAGATATTGTCCGCGATGCAGGCAATCCACGCAATGCTGCTGTCCGCAGGCGGCGCGGCGCGCAGTGCAGCGGCATGGTGCAGGCGGACGCAGTCGAGAATGTCCGGGTTCTGGGGCCAGAGCTTTTTTAAGTACGCATAGCCGAGGCTGCTGTGATCGCCGGTTTGTCCGCCCGCACGCAGCACCGGCTTACCGATGTCGTGCAGCAGACAGCCGAAGCTGACGCGCACGCTTTCTTCTCTCAACGTGTCTCACGCTCCTTTGTTTGAATCTTGGCCCCTAGCGGGGTGTAGGTTGTTTCCATGAGTGAAATTCGGATGTATGAAGCACAGAAGTTTCCGTCCCCTTGCGGGGTGGGGGTTGTTTCTTGTATGTTACACTGGGCGGGCCGACTTGCTAGTTTCCGTCCCCTTGCGGGGTGGGGGTTGTTTCACGGGACATCGACGAATCCGTAGCGGCTCAAAAAGATTTCCGTCCCCTCGCGGGGTGTGGGTTGTTTCATAGCGTATGACAGACAAGGAAATCGTGCAGGCGCTGTTTCCGTCACCTTACGGAGCATAAGTTATTTCCTGGTACAATGGCCGCTGGCTCGGCGTCCTGCGGTTTCCGTCCCCCTACGGGGTGTAAAGTGTTTCATGGGCTTAGAGCAAACCGCGATTGAGCGACTGCGTTTCCGTCCCCTTGCGGGGTATAAGGTATTTCGGCCACTGGCGCAAGGAGTTCGGTGGGCATCGGTGGTTTCCGTCCCCTTACGGGGTGTAAGTGCTTCAGGTCGTCACGACCGGCAAGCTGCAGATCAGCAAGTTTCCGTCCCCTTGCGGGGTATGGAGTGTTTCTGGAAGAAAAAGTAAACGGCGAACTTTGGATTGTTCCGTCCACTTGCGGGGTGTAGATCGTTTTGTAAATCCCCTGAAGAGTCCGTTGAGAATTGCGACGAGTTTCCGTCCCCTTGCGGGGTGTGGGTTGTTTTGGCAGAGCTGCACATTCTTTCTGGTGCAACAGGAAAAAGAATTGTCAACTCTGCTGTTTTATTGTATCATATTGGCAGATGGTTTATCAATAGCAAACTGAGAAACTGCAAAGTGCCGTGCGAAGCGCATAAAACAGCGACTTAATTTGTACTGTGAAAATAGAGGTTCGCACACGTAAGAAGGTTCATAAACTCGAAAGCGAGGAACGATCCATGATGAGACTATTGTTTACCTGTATGGGTACGTCAGACCCTGTGCGCGGATACCACGATGGCCCGATGCTGCATATCATCCGCCATTACCGCCCGGAGCTGATCTGTGTGTTCCTTTCCGGCGAGGCTGCGGCGCTCGACGGCTGTGGCGCGCGGCTGGACACCGTTTTATCGCACATTCAGAACAACTGGGGCGGCTATGCGCCGGAGCTGCGTGTCGTGCGCACACAGATTGATGATCCGTCAGACATGGACGCCGTCGGTGCGCCGATTACGGAGGCTGTGGCGGCACTGACAGAGGAGTTTCCCGATGGAGAGGTGCTGCTGAATCTCAGCTCCGGCACACCGCAGATGAAAATTGCGCTTGCATTTCTCGCCGCCGATCTGCGGCGCAGCATGCGCGGCATTCAGGTCAAGAATTTTGAACGCGCTTCCGGCACCACCGAGCGGACAAATGCCCCTGATTACAGTGTCGCCGACGAGTTGGAGTGCAACGAGGATGAAGCGCCGGATGCTCCGAACCGCTGCTCGGAGCCGGAGCTCATGCACATGCAGAGGCAAAGAGCCAAAGAACAGCTTCTGACGCTGCTTGACGTACGCGATTACAGCGCGATTTACACGATGAAGAATCTTCCAAACCAGCTGAAGGCGCTGATCGGGCATCTGGACGCGCGCGACCAGATGCAAAGCGAAGCGGCGCGGAATTTTGCGCAGAATCTCAAGCTGCCGTTTTCTTTGTACCCGGTTCGCACTGGTGCGCTGCGCAGCGATTATGCGGAGGTCAGCGAGGCGTATCTGGTGCTGCTCAACCGCAGCCACCGGCAGCAGTATGAGGAGATGATCCTGCGTCTTAATCCGCTTGTTGTCCGGCTGGAATTGCAGCTAATGAAAACCGTGCTGGCGGGGCAAAACCTGCGTTTGGAAGACGTGATCGACCGTCCGTATTCCCGGCGGCCGCGTTTCGTACCGGATATGCTGGCAAATAAGCTGCCGGAGGTCTACCAAAGCGTTTGCACATATTTTGGTGCGCCCCTTCGGGAGAGCGACGTCAGCATGGAGCTGTGCTATCGGATTTTGGAGCATCTGCCGGATGTTCCTGTAGATGCTATGCCCGTGCTAAAAAGCTGCAACCTGCTGAACGAAAGCTGCCGCAATTCACTTGCACACCAGTTGACCGCCGTGACTGCGGAGCAGATCACCGCCGCCTGCGGCATGCAGCCGGCGCAGCTGCTGAACCAGGTGGGCAAGCTGATCGCTTCCATTTATCCGGAGTGCGACCCAGCGCTGTTCACGATCTATAAACGCTGCGGAGATTACATCAAATCCAGGATTTTATAGGGAAATTTCTTAGAAAACGCAGCAGCGAGGAATAATATGGCTAATATGTGCGTTAAATGCCGAGTGTTGTCAAAACCCTCCGTATCTTCTGCTTGTCAATTCCATAGTCGGCTGCTTCACTGTACAGGCACTTTATTCTGTTATTAAAATCTTCGCGCGTTCCGCCATTTCTAATAACTTGTTTGCGCATTCGATCCAAATACGATGCAACGGCATCTGAATCACAACTATCTTTTATCAAGTATATAATGACTTTTCGAGTATAGTAATTATTACGCACATCGCTGCGGCAAAGATAGTATTCTGTGAGGATTTTACTTCGGGCAATGATGCGTAGCAGGTCGGCACCATATGGATCGCTATTATCTGAGACGCTGTCTGGTGCGAGGTGTTCATCTGCATACTGTGTGATGAGCCGTTCCCAGTACTTTGTTACGGTTTTAGGATTTTTTCGTACCAGTTTCTGAAAGGATGCATATATCGCTTCTCTATTACGGAGTTCAAGTGCTTTATGAAATAACTCCTTGGGATCCTGGTTCCTATCCAGCTTGATTGCTGCGCTGTCAATCGCAGCATTTTCAATGTCATTTTTCTTAAATAAGTCCGCTGGTTTTTCTGGAAGTACGAAATGGACTTTACTCAGTTTATCCCGAAGGATTGCGGAATTGATCTGCTCTGTGTATATCCATTCAACTAATACCACCCCATTTTGCTTGCACTTTTTCTTTTTGAGAGCGTCATTTTCCATCCGATGTTCTAATGCCGCCTGTCCGCCGAAGAACTCAACGCTTTCGTAATGCTGCTGTCCTTGATACTCAAAACCAACTTTTATAGATGGCACATAGGCATCTAAACTTTGACGTTCCAACCACTGACTATGATATTGAAAAACCACATCAGGGTAATACATCTTGACTAGTGAATACATCTCGTATTCTCTTTTCCAACGAACGTATAACGCTTGGTCAATATCAAGCGATTCAAGAATTGAGCGAAGCGTTTCCTTATACAGTCCCAAGTTTCCAATACAGTGGGCTGTGCGATATGTATTGATGTGCATATCAATATCGTCAAGTAATTGTAAAAGTCTTTCTCCCATGCATTCTAAAAAGCTTGGATCTGTAATATTTGCATGATTCCGAATTTGGATATATGCAGATCTATCTGGTCGTGCGCCAAGAATCTTTAATCCGTACTGCTTCAAGTCCCTAGCGATATTTTTAGCCGGTTCCTCGTAAAATGTCAGATAAGAATGAATCTTGCAATAATGCAATGCATAGTCCATCAGTCCGATGTAATCGCACTGTTCGCGATCAAATACGGTAAAGTAGACAAAATCGCTATCTTCAGCAAATAGGCTCGGAATGTGCATATGTCGCAAGGCATACTTTGCAATCAACAACACGCTCTGAAATAACTCGGTTTCTCCCTCCTGATAAATAAAAGCGAGTTCCGTTTTCGGATCATATTGAAATTGCATAAGGTATTTTTCAAAAACAGATTTTTCCGGAACAGCTTCTACAATTTGAGGTATATCCAAAGCTGAGACTACTTCCTCATGGATCAGCGTGCGTTCCACAGTCTGACTGTCAATAGATTTGCTTTCAGTTTTTTCTTTATGACGAACTGCCTCAATGTCAACAGGGATGTTTTGTGAAGGTACTCCTGTACCAGTATTAGTTGACTTCTTTTTGAACCATGAAAAGAAACTCATGCCTTACACCTCATATGTCAAATAGACAAATAGCCAAGAACAGTTAGCCATTTTGGATTGTTTGGTATAATTTTACCACATCATTTTGCCACTAACAAGTTCAACGCAAAATCATATTTTTTGCAAGCAGCAGATTTTCGCCACTTATGCCAAATTCAAATTAGAAAGTCCCTTGTATTGGACATAAAATGTTCTACACTGGATTTACAGATCAAGGAATTGGAGGTGCAGCCCATGCTTCACAGTTCGCAGAAGCGATTTGACAAAAACGGCGATGGCAAACTGACCGGCGCCGAGTGGCAGCGGTGGTACTGGCGCACGTTCGGTGATGAGATCGAAGCAAAGGAAAGACGCCGCCGCAATCAGGCTGCGGAGCAGCAGCGCGCCGAAATTGCCGCGCAGTTTGTGGGGCGGGCTGTGAGCATCATCAACTGGATGTGGCGCGATCTAGAGCATCTGGAGGGTGAGCGCGAGGATCAGGATATCCGCACGATGCAGCTTGCTCTGTATATAATTTCCGCGGCCATGCAGATGCAGAAGGTCGATGAGAGCATGCGCTATCTTCTGCGCGCCTTCTGGCAGCGTTTCTATCCGACGCTGGGCGAGAGCGTCTATCAGGCATTGTGCGCGAAGCAGCTCCTGTTTGAAGAATATGGGGTGATCTCTGAAACCCGCCTTGGCTCGTTCTGGAAAGGGCTTTTGGATGAGCTGCCGCGGGAGCGGCGTGTCGGAAAAGATGCCGACCTGCGAGAGTTGCTGAACGACGCAAACCGTCTCTATAACTATTTCCGCGATGACAGCGCACCGGAAATTGATTTTGCCAAGGAGATCGAGCCATACTGGGCAGCGATCCGCCTGCCGGGAGAAACGGAAGAACCTGAGGAAGACGACGAGGACGAGGAACCGGAGGAAGAATCTGAGCCTTGGACAGAATATTACGAAAAAGAAGCACCTGCGGAGGGATCTGCGGGCGGCGGATATTATCAGTTCTGCAAAGTGCAGTTCAAAGAAAACGGCGCAGGCTATGCCTATCTGACCGGCGGCATCTCTCTGAAGGCCGGGGATTTTGTCATAGTTCCGGTTGGCCGGTACGACGCGGAAAAGCTTGCACGTGTGACGGACGTTTTCGTCTGCTCTGCGCAGGATGCGCCGTATCCGCCGGAAAAAACGAAAGTTGTACTCCGAAAAGCAGAACAGACCGCTTTCCCGGAAAAGCCGAAAGCACCGCCTGCGGAGCCGGTCAAAGAGGAGCCGCCTGCTGCCCCTGTGCAAGTGAAGCGGGAAGAACCGCCTGTCGCACAGCCTGTGCCTGTCGTGCAGCCTGCGCCTGTTCCGCAGGCAAAGCCGACTTTCAAACCTGAAATTTCCAAAAAGCATGTCCGTATCCCGTGGAAGGGTCTGCTCGTGACCGCTGCAATCGCGGCTGTTTTGATTTTTGCGCTCCCGCCGCTGCTCCAGACCGCTGAGGCCAACCGCCAGCAGATTATCGCGCAGCAGGCCGAGGAAGAAGCCCGACGCGAAGCCAGACGGCAGGAAGAAGAACAGCAGCGCTTGGCGGCAGAAGCAGCGGCCAAGGAACAGCAGAGAACGCGCAATGTGGCGATCCACAAGCAAAAAAGAGCGGGCCTGCCCTATATCGGCCTGTCGGAGAGCAGCATCAACTCGACACAGACGCTCGGAAGTGCAGGCACGTCTAAGACAGAGCAGCGTCACGAACACGATTGGCAAGGGAATGTGGATACGGTCGTTTCGGTGACGTACACATGGTACACGGAGAATCGGAAGGCAATCTTTAAGGCGGTCTGTGAGGACGGAAAAGTAGTCACAACGCAGCAGCTCGGCGGAGGCGCTTGCTGGAACGGATATAAATTGCTTGTCCCCGTAGTAAAACCCGAGCCTCTGCCGCCGCAGACCTTCAACTATGGCGGCTCGAACAGCCCCGACACCTCTCTCGGCCCCGGTTCGACCGGCCTGCGGGATGAATATGACAGCCCGGAAGATCTCTATGAAGACAATCCCGGCGATTATGAGGATGAGGACGAGGCTTGGGATGCGTGGGAGAATGACTGAGTGCCGCCATATCTATAAACAGTTTTAGAGAGGAGTGTCGCAGCTTGCTTTTGCAGG
>OHDN01000714.1_pt1 | contig 19955 bp, 17 predicted proteins | sample 1566971 | NCBI WGS metagenome assembly OHDN01 (sample SAMEA3879538, study PRJEB24766) | human gut metagenome | biome: human-associated habitat; feature: feces | place: USA | collected 1985/1987
GAAAAATTTAACAAATTGATAATACATACAATACTGACCGAAGAGAAATCTTTTGTCAGTATTTTTAATATACAGGAAATAATCAGATATGTGTCGAAGTGTGAAAATAAAGGTTGATATTATGTTCTAATGTAGGATATAATTATTAGATGTTAAATGATATAGAAACGAGGTAAACAATGAAAAAAGGTCAGGAATATATAGGGGCAGTTGATGAAATTACATTTCCCAATAAAGGCATAATACATTATGAGGAAGAACGTGATGGCGATAAGGTCATAGTTCCAGTCATCGTAAAAGGAACTCTTCCAGGGCAGAAAGTAAGATTTCTTGTAAATAAAAAACGTTCAGGTAAATGCGAAGGCAGATTATTAGAAGTCATAGAGAAGTCAGAGTTAGAAAACAGGACAGCACCCTGTCCACATTTTGGAGTATGTGGAGGTTGTACATATCAGAATCTAAGTTATGACAATCAATTAGCATTAAAACGTGATATGGTTAAGAAGATTATTGATGGTGTGATCAGTGAACCATATGAATTTCAGGGAATAATAGGAAGTCCTGACGAATTTGGATATAGAAATAAGATGGAATTCTCATTTGGTGATGAATGTAAAGGTGGAGATTTGGCACTGGGATTGCATAAAAAAGGAAGCTTTTATGATATTGTGACTGTTGATAATTGTAAGATTGTTAATCAGGATTACAATATGATTCTTACTACGGTTTTATCTTATTTTAAAGAAAGAAATATTGCTTTTTATCACAAAATGACTAAGGAGGGATATTTAAGACATTTATTAGTAAGAAGAGCAGTTAAAACAGGAGAAATCACGATAAGTCTGGTAACAACGACAGCACTTTCATTAGATTTGCAAGAATTAGTTGACGAACTCTTAGCGCTTAAGGTCAGTGGTAAAATTGTTGGAATAATGCATATATATAATGATGGACTCGCAGATATGGTTAGAAGCGACAGAACAGTGGTCTTATACGGAAGTGAATTCTTCTATGAAGAAATATTAGGATTAAAATTCAAGATTTCTACTTTTTCATTCTTCCAGACTAATTCGCTAGGTGCAGAAAAACTTTATGAAAAAGCAAGAGAATTTGTGGGAGAAACAAAGGACAAGCTGATTTTCGATTTATATAGCGGAACAGGAACGATTGCGCAGATGCTTGCATCTGTTGCCAAGAAAGTAATAGGAGTAGAAATCGTGGAGGAAGCCGTAGAAGCCGCCAAGGAAAATGCAGCCTTGAATGGTTTAGATAACTGTGAATTTATCGCCGGAGATGTCCTTAAGGTTATCGATGATATTGAGGATAAACCCGACCTTATTGTGTTGGACCCACCTAGAGATGGAATACATCCAAAGGCTTTGGAGAAGATTATTGATTATGGGGTAGACCGAATGGTGTATATTTCCTGCAAACCAACTTCACTTGCAAGAGATTTAGAGGTGCTGACAGCAAGAGGATATAGGGTGGAGAAAGTGTGTGCGGTTGACATGTTTCCGGGAACGCCACATGTAGAGACGGTTGTTCTTTTGTCTAAACTATAACAAAAGCCGGATGATTACATTGATGTCACGATTGAACTTGATAATGTGGATATAACATCTGCAGAGACTAAGGCAACATATGATGAGATAAAGAAGTATGTGTCTGAACACAATGCCGGCATGAAGGTTTCCAATCTGTATATTTCACAGGTAAAGAGAAAATGCGGAATTGAGGTTGGAAAGAATTTGCACGTTGCAACGAGGAGAATGGACTGCTTGCAGGGCAATTCGACGACTGCCGCGACAGACTTGGAACTTGTTCCAAGTCCTGATTTACCTAAAAATGAAGACAGTAGGCAGCCACAGTGTCCGGAAGATAAAGAGAGAGCAATTGTGGAGGCATTGGAGCATTTTAAGATGATTCAGCAGAAATAAAAGGAGTTTGATAAAGGAGAATACTGACTTATGAAAATACATATTATTGGTTGCAGTGGTTCTGGAAAAAGCTATTTAGCAAATGCACTTTCAAAAAAGTATAATATTTCCCATTTCGACTTAGATGATATTCAATGGGATAATAACGCCAAAGAATATGGCAAAAAGAGAACGCTTGATGAACGAAAAGCGTTATTACAAGAAATATTATATAATAATGATGAGTGGATAATTGAGGGGGTATATTATGCCTGGGTACAGCAAAGTTTTGATGAAGCTGATAAAATATATGTTTTAGATATGCCTGGTTATTTATATAAAAGTAGAATTATTATGCGCTCTATAAAAAGAAAATTGGGAATACAAAAAGGAAAAAGAGAAACTTTGAAATCGGTCTATAACCTTTTGAAATGGACTGAAACTTTTCAGAATAAAAATCTGAAAGAAATAAGAAGTATTTTAGATAGATATGATGATAAAGTTATATGGCTATCAAGAAAAAAAGATGTAGAGAAAATAATAAAGGCGGTATGATAACTTCCAGTTTGTATGTATGGTAAATCTAAACTGTATTTTAGCAACATATCTTGTGTGTGGGCAGAAAATGCCCCCACTTTCACTATTTGGGGGCAAAAAGCACCCCCACATATAATAAACAAAGGGTTCAAAGGAAAAATCCCTTGCTAGAACAGCATTTGGATGGAGACATCTCTAATGTGTATCTAGCCGTCGCCGGGGACTAATATGTAAGAAGGAATATTGTTTGAGCAGGAAAAGACATAGAAGACTCTGGTTATATCGCAGGATATGTGCCTTGAAAGAATTGATTTGCGATAGATAGAAATATTTGAAAACTACCATTCAGTAAAATCTATTCCATTTTAGTAAGTCTTGAGATAAAATATGTTCTGTGAATTATTCACAAGATAATATTTTGAGGAGGCTTGGCAATGAACAAGGATTTTGAACGCTGCTGTAGCTTTCTTGCAGACATGATTATTAAATATGCACCAGAGATAAAAGAAGAAGTAGAGGAGTGTATGATGATCAAGGATTCAATTGATGACGAGAAAGTAAGCAGGCAGAAACAATTTGACCGGTTCTGTTATTACTTAGGTGGGGTAAAACAGTTTCTGGACAAAAAGGCTGCATAGGCAGCTGGCATCCTGTAGATAATATGTTACGGGATGTATACATATATTACGGGACTTCATTCATAAGAGTGGAGTCTTTTTGTTTTATTCTTTCATCTTGGTAAAAGTTTTGGTTGAACAGAGGTTGGAATGATGATAAGATTTAGTTGGGACAATAGTGAACACATATGTTCGCATTTCATAACTAAGAAGTAATGGATTGGAGAGGTGCTTATGGCAGATAAAATTGGAACTAATGAATATGGGGAAATACTTATATATCAGACTGATGATGGGCAGACCAATATAGAAGTTAAAATAGAAGATGATACAGTGTGGCTGACGCAACAGCAGCTTACTGAATTATATCAATGCAGTAAATCAAATATAAGTGAACATATAAAGCATATATTCGAAGAAGGGGAGCTGGATAAGGATTCAGTTGTTCGGAAATTCCGAACAACTGCAGATGATGGAAAAACATATAATGTTACTTATTACAATTTAGATATGATTATCTCTCTTGGATACAGAATTAAATCAGTGATTGAAACAAGATTCAGACAGTGGGCGACACAGAGATTAAAAGAATATATGATTAAGGGTTTTACGATAGATGATGAGCGACTGAAAGGAAATGGTGGAGGAAATTACTGGAAAGAGTTACTTGACAGAATCAGGGATATAAGATCTTCAGAAAAGGTATTGTATCGTCAGGTTCTTGATTTGTATGCTACGAGTGTAGATTACAATCCTCATAGCGAAGAGTCTGTTAGATTCTTTAAAATTGTTCAGAATAAACTTCACTATGCAGCTCATGGTCATACTACGGCAGAGGTTATATATCAACGGGCAGATGCAGAAAAGCCATTTATGGGACTTACTTCATTTGCCGGAGAATTACCAGCATTAAAGGATATAGGAATTGCAAAGAATTATCTTGAAGAAAATGAACTCAAAGTATTAAACAATCTTGTTTCTGGTTATTTTGATCTGGCTGAAATTAATGCAATTGAGCATAAGCCAATGTATATGGATGATTATGTAAAGCAGCTGGATAGTGTGTTGTCATCAGGAAATAGAAAACTTTTAACTGGAGCTGGTTCTGTAAGTCATAAACAGGCATTGGAGAAAGCGAAAGCGGAACATAGAAAATATCAGGAGATTACTTTGACACCAGTCGAAAAAGCATATCTTGAAAGCATTAAAGAGGTTTCTAAGGAAGTAAAAAGGAGATAACATCTGATGAAAAAACAGCAGAAATCCGTCCAGGGCGGATACATCTGCACAAGAGCGAGGACAAAAACGGTATTCTGTGGAGCGGTTGGTGCCTCAAAAAACACCGCATTCTGGTAGGGCTGTGCCGCCGTTGAACAAATCAGTGCAGCGAAACCGAATACTGCAAAAGCCAGGGCATTCCCCGAAGCGGCAGACAGCAAGAAAACGCAAGCAACGACAGCGGATAATTGTGAGTAGCTCTGTTTTGGCATCAATATTGATTATCACTATTATTGTTGTGATATGTAAAAGCTGCTCAGATGGCAAGGAGAATCTCGCTGTATTGCAGGGAGTTTGGCATTACAATCAGTACACAGAGTATGAGTTTGACGGTAGAGGCAGTGGCTGTATGTGTATTGAGGAAACCAATCACTATGAGTTCACCTACACCATAGACGGTGATACCCTCAAGATAGACTATGCACTCGATTATGTGACCGACTGCGAATACGATTTCAAGCTTGAAAACAATAATTTGACCCTCATTGGAGGAAAAGGAACGGCAAATCCCAGTCAGGAGTACACCCTTGAACGGGATACATTGAAGAAAGGAGTTTTTATGAAGAAATTTACCTTATTTGTTACACTGACACTCTGCATTCTGCTGCTGGTGGGATGCGGAAAACAGCCGCAGAAGCCGACGGGTGGTACGGAGCCGCCCACAAGCAGCACGCAGTCGGAAAACACCGAGCTTGCTTCCCTAAGAAGCAGTATCGCTGAAAAGAAATGTATGCTCGGCGTCGGCTTTCTCGGCTATGTGGACAGCGAGTGCGACGAAAAAGCAGTGCAGCAATTCGTGAATGACAGTGCGCTTGCAAGCGAATATCCGTTCTTGAAGGAGCTTAACGAGGTGGTTTTGGACGGTTCCGAGCTGTACGCCTTTGTCCCTACCGGCAAAGATGCCGTTATCACCATTTACTATGCGGAGATATCTGAGGACGGAAACTATATCGATCACAAGGATGTGCCTCTCTTCATCGGCGATGCAGGCGAAGCAATTGTAGTGCGCTGCAACCTCAGCGAAATACATTCCAATATGCTCATCTCGGTTAAGGATGGTGCAAATATGCTGGAATTCCACCCTATGCTCTCTATGAAGGACGGCCATGTGGCGACGGAGTCCGGTTGCTATGATTTTACCAATTATGAAATGACCGAGGAGGAACGCGCTAAAAATGCAAGTGAGCTTCTTACCGCAACTGACGAAGTAAAGGATGCGCTGGAACGCGGAATGAAACTGCTCTACACCGGCGATACGCAGGTCATCAACGGGCAACAATGCCTGCTCTTTGCAATCGGCACGGAGCACGACGATCAATTTGTCCGAGAGCAGCTCTACGCCGTGTCGGATGATCAGGTTTATACATTCTATACTGACGCAAACGAGTGGAAGGTCTTGGGTGCGGATTAAGAAGGTGACGGAGGGCGGCTATGAGAAGAAACAAACGCAGCGGGGGTATAAACAATGACGGGAGGAGCTTATGCAACAGAATATTGAATTTGAGTGGTGCATTGATTTTCTGGTACGGATGATTGATAAGTACAAATGCTAATATAAGAATGTAGGAATGTACATTCTTATAGTATCATTTACATTAAGGCGGATATTGAAGCGACGAAGAATAGACAGTATTATGAAGATGTGAAGGAATTGCTGGATTTAAAGTTTAAGATACTTCCGGCATTGGAGGATGTTGCATGTGGAAGAAAGCACAGACGTAAGATTGAAAAGGATGGTGAAGCATAATGGCGATTATAAAGCATATTTCTGTGAAGAATAGATTTTATTCGGATGCAGTGGAGTATCTGACATGCAAATTTGATGAGTACACAAATAAACCAATTCTGGATGAAAAAGGAAGAATACAGGAGAGATTCTTATCTGATAGATGGAGTAAACTGCGATGCAGATACCTTTGGTGCAGAATGCATTGAAACAAATCGGCTGTATGGCAAGAATAACGCTGTAAAAGATGTGAAGGCTCATCACTATATTATCAGCTTTCAGACAACAGATATTATTACCATGGAACAGGCAATGGAGTTTGGAAAGCAGTGGTTATCTGTATTTGCTCCGGGACATCAGGCAGTGCTTGCGGTGCATCCGGATGGACACAATGGCAGCCAGAATATGCATGTTCATATCGTGATAAATTCCGTCAGAAAGTATGAGGGGAGGAAAGAAAAGTGGCATGACAAGCCCTGCGAATGGAAGCAAGGCTGTAAGCACAAAAGTACCGGAAAGATGATGCATAATGCAAAAAAATGGGTGATGGAGAAGTGTATCCGATTGGGTTTTAGTCAGGTGGATTTGCTAGCCAAGAAGCATACGGACAACTACTGGGTAGAAAAGCGTCTGATGAATCAGAATGCCGAGGATGGTATTGGTGTTACATCCAACAGAGAATTGATTTGGGATACCATAGATAAGCTGTTGCCCGTTGTAGATTTTTTTGAACAGATGGTGGAATGCCTGAAGGGGATATATGGCTGGAATGTCCGTGTTACGGATAAAACAGTAACCTTTGCCACTTCGGACATGAAAAAGGGAATACGAGGGAATAAGCTTGGTGATGGATATGGCAAAGCAGAGCTTGTGGAACGGATAGCCCAGATTGTAACAGAAAGAGAAGCGGTAAATGAGGCACGAAGAATAGCAGAGGACCAAGCAAAAGTAAAGGCAGAAGCTGCTGCAAGAGAGGAAGTAATCCGAAAGAAAAAGCAGATTGAAGAAGAACGAAAGAAGGCAGAAATCCTGTCAAGGAAACGGAAGCTTGCATATGGGCGAAATAATATTCAGCATAAATATTACAGTGCGGAATTGAATCGTTCTGACTGGAACAGGGAGTATGTAGAGTATCTGGACGCACAATTTATCAGAGATGCTGCTTTGTTATCCGAGGAAGAACTTACAGCACCGATTATGACGAGGGAAGAGTTTGAGAAAGAACAGGCGATTGCTTTGTATCGTGAACAGGCTGATAAGGCAGGAGAACTTTGGGATAAGGCATTGTCGGAGTTATCCAGTGTAACACATAAGTGGAAATGGGAATATATGGATTATTTGGAAGAAATCCGGTTTAAGGATTTATTGAATGTAACGCTACGTGAGGCTAAAGAAGAGATTCTGACTTATGAGGAATTTGCAAAATTAAAGAAAGCAGTAAAAGAGATACAGGAGCAGACTTTTGAAGTGTTTGATAGATCGGTTGATGCAAAAGATGAGATACAGACTGTTGTAGTGTCAGAGAAAGCAGATATTAAAGTTCCTGAGATAGAAGAAGTGGTAATAGAAAAGGCGGAGCATGTTCCAGAGGTAATTGATTATACCAAGTTGTCTATAGAAGAACGCGCGTCTATTTTGCAAGCACCTACAGATGATTATGCAACAGAGTACGATGCGTATTGTCAGCGTATGGGATATACAGCAGAAAAGATGAAAAGTGTTCGTTATAAGATGGATGTGTATGATGAATTTATATAGGAATATCAGTATCGTAAAATGCATTGTGGTTTGAGCGGTGATTCAGGAATAGTAAATATTTCAGAAAAGAGAAGAGGAACAAGGTAATACAGTGTTAGATTACTAGGCGGCCTGCGATTTATTGGCAGTACGTCTAGTATGAAAATTAAAGATTTCTGAATTTTTAAGAAAAGAAAAGGAATACATAAAAAATATATTGACCATATAAGTACAAAGAAAAACTATACTCAATTGCTCTGTCAGATATAAATATTCTGAAAACTATTTGAGATTTTGGATAAAATCTGTTATAATACTATTGTATATTTATGGCGAGTTGGGGATTTATATTCTTTTTACATTAGAAATTATGAAGGGAGAATTTGACTATGGCAAACGGAAATTCAACAATCATTTTCGTCTCAAGCATAGAGATGTTTTTTCAGCGTGTTAAGTCTTACTTCATACAATTTATAACGAACAAGTTGCTGGAGACAGGGTTCATTGGGTCTTGGCTTCGGCTTTTTGCGTTTACTGGAAAGGTGGTGGTTTAATAGTGAAGTCCTAACCGGTAAACACATCTTTTCCGGTTAAATCTTCCCCGATGTGTCCGTTGTCGGAGAAAGTAAATAGCGGGTAAAAATTATTTTGGAGGAATAAAAATGAAAATGAAAAAGAAACTTCTAAGCCTTCTGCTTACGTTGTGCCTTGCGATGGCGCTTGTTCCGATGTCAGCGTTTGCGGAAGGAACCGTAGCCGATAGTTGGGATGGCACAGCGGATACAAGTTGGTATACGGATGCGCCTGACGCTTCGGAATACCATATTTCAACGGCTGAACAGCTTGCGGGTTTGGCCCAGCTTGTGAATGCCGATCCCGGAACCACAAATTTTGCAGGGAAAACTTTCTATTTGGAAAATGACCTTGATTTATCCGGGCATGAATGGATTTCGATTGGTACTGTCCTCGGCGGGGATTACCCTGAATACAGTTTTTGCGGCGTGTTTGATGGACAGGGCCATGTAATCTCAAATCTCTACTCTCATGAATCATACATTGAGGGCGCGGATGAGTCCCATAATTTACTTAGAAACGCTCTGTTCGGCAGTGTTTACAACGGCGAAGTCAAAAACCTTGGTGTTGCAGACGCTGAAATCTGGATTGATCCTAAAGATAACAGTGCCGCAGGTAAAGGCATTTTAGTTGACTGGATGGGTAAGTCCAAAATTACCAACTGCTGGACATCCGGCAGTATTTACAGTGGCACCAAAATAGAAAAGAATATTGGCGGTATCGTTGGCGTTACCGTGCAGGGCTGCACCATTTCCGGTTGCTATTCAACAGCAACACTTACAGGTAATTTCACAAATTCCGAGGGATATTATACAGATCCGGATCCAGCTAATTGGCCGTTCGACACCATTGGCGGTATTGTTGGAGCAAGATTTGACGGTAATTTAACGGTTACGGATTGTTGGTTTGATGGTAAGATTGTTGTCAACTCCATTACGGCCGCTGTTGGCGGAATCGTTGGGTATACGGATGACCAATCGGGCTCGGGAACAGTCAATAACTGTATGGTTACGACGACCGACATGGGCGTAGATGAAGATGGAAATACTTGTTGGGTGGCTTATGCCTTCGGCGGCACAGTAGAAAATTGCTATTGGCCGAATGACACGAAATATGGCCCGTCTCCGCTCGCGTATGGAGAAGGTACTGCCGTCACAGACTTTACCTCCGCAGATGTCCTTGCTGGCTTGAAAAACAATGCCGGTGCGGGCGTTGAGTGGGTTGCCGGAATCGGCCATCCAACTTTTGTGTGGGATGACAATAACATTCTCGCTGATTACACAGCTGTTGATGCGGCCATCACAAGTGCAGAGGCTCTTGATAGCAACCTTTATACAAATTATTCTGCGGTAGAAGATTCCATTAATGCTGTTGACCGAGCGAAAAGTAAAGCCCAGCAAACAGAGGTAGATACAATGGCGAAAGCTATAGAGGATGCGATCGATGCCCTTCAATACAAGGGAGCAAATTACACCAAAGTAGATGCAGCCATTGACAAGGCAAAAGCACTGAACAAGGATAATTACAAGGATTTCTCTGGTGTTGAAGCTGCTGTCAACGCTGTTGTCCGAGGCAAGAACATTACTGAGCAATCAGAAGTGGACAAGATGGCAAAGGCTATTGAAAAAGCGATTGATGCCCTGGAATACAAGGGAGCTGATTACACTAAGGTAGACGCAGCCATTGGCAAGGCAAAAGCACTGAACAAGGATAACTATAAGGACTTCTCAGGTGTGGATGATGCTGTCAATGCTGTTGTCCGAGGCAAGAACATTACTGAGCAATCAGAAGTGGACAAGATGGCAAAGGCTATTGAAAAAGCGATTGATGCCCTGGAATACAAGGGAGCTGATTACACTAAGGTAGACGCAGCCATTGGCAAGGCAAAAGCACTGAACAAGGATAACTATAAGGACTTCTCAGGTGTGGATGATGCTGTCAATGCTGTTGTCCGAGGCAAGAACATTACTGAGCAATCAGAAGTGGACAAGATGGCAAAGGCTATTGAAAAAGCGATTGATGCCCTGGAATACAAGGGAGCTGATTACACTAAGGTTGATGAAGCCATTGCCAAGGCAAAAGCACTGAACAAGGATAACTACAAGGACTTCTCCGGTGTGGAAGATGCTGTTAAGGCTGTTGTCCGAGGCAAGAACATTACTGAGCAAACAGAAGTGGACAAGATGGCAAAGGCTATTGAAAAAGCGATTGATGCCCTGGAATACAAGGGAGCTGATTACACTAAGGTTGATGAAGCCATTGCCAAGGCAAAAGCACTGAACAAGGATAACTACAAGGACTTCTCCGGTGTGGAAGATGCTGTTAAGGCTGTTGTCCGAGGCAAGAACATTACTGAGCAAACAGAAGTGGACAAGATGGCAAAGGCTATTGAAAAAGCGATTGATGCCCTGGAATACAAGGACGCTGACTACACCAAAGTAGATGAAGCGATTGCCAAGGCAAAAGCACTGAACAAGGATAACTACAAGGACTTCTCCGGTGTGGAAGATGCTGTTAAGGCTGTTGTCCGAGGCAAGAACATTACTGAGCAAACAGAAGTGGACAAGATGGCAAAGGCTATTGAAAAAGCGATTGATGCCCTGGAATACAAGGACGCTGACTACACCAAAGTAGATGAAGCGATTGCCAAGGCAAAAGCACTGAACAAGGATAACTACAAGGACTTCTCTGGTGTGGAAGATGCTGTTAAGGCTGTTGTCCGAGGCAAGAACGTTACCGAGCAGAGCGAGGTAGATGCAATGACTAAAGCTATCGAGGATGCTATTGGCAACCTGCAATACAAAGATGCTGACTACACAAAGGTTGACGTAGCCATTGCCAAGGCAAAAGCATTGAACAAGGATAACTACAAGGACTTCTCTGGTGTGGAAGATGCTGTTAAGGCTGTTGTCCGAGGCAAGAACGTTACCGAGCAGAGCGAGGTAGATGCAATGACTAAAGCTATCGAGGATGCTATTGGCAACCTGCAATACAAAGATGCTGACTACACAAAGGTTGACGTAGCCATTGCCAAGGCAAAAGCATTGAACAAGGATGACTATAAGGACTTCTCATCTGTGGAAGCTGTCCTTAAGGCTGTTGTTCGTGACAAGAACATTACCAAACAGACAGAAGTTGACGCAATGGCCAAGGCAATCGATGATGCGATTGCTGCTCTAGAGAAAAAGCAAGCCAGCACAAAGCCAGGAACATCCAATAAGGGCCCACAGACAGACGATACCAACAACCTTGCTTTGTGGCTTATCCTGCTGTTTGCTTGTGGTGGTGTAACCATCGGTACAACGTTTGTAAGCAGAAAGAAAAAGTACAACAAATAACTGAATAGTGCTCCTTTGCTCGTAAGATAGAGCAAGACAAAAGCGTCGTAGCAATACGGCGCTTTATTTTTGTATTCATGTTATTTTTTTGAGCTGTCGCTAATTTGTTCTAACATACCGATACTTTCAATAAAATCCTTCTCAACAGGAGAGAGTGTATCATCCAGTTGATTCTTATATTTATCATATTCCGCATGAGCTTTTTCGATAGCCTGCTTATGGCTGATGCGACCGCTGTTGGTAAGAATATCACGTCGTGTCATTTTCAGATAATCGTCAATGGTTTCCAGCCAGTCTTTCATATACATTGGTTCTTTGTTAAGGGCGTGTACCTCAGCAATATCAAGGTAGGCGGTGACTATCTTATTGAGAGCGTCAAGCTCCTGTTCAGTAAGATAGTTCTTTGCTACTTCTACATCAGAACGACGGATTTCGTTATGTTCCCACGAGGTAAGCCCCATATTTTCTTTTTCAGCATCGGCACGCTCATAGATTACTTCGGCGGCGGTATGCTTGTGGGCAGCCCAGTGCATTTTGTTTTGAACCTGTTTGAAGAACAGAACAGAGCTTTCAGCATGAGGATCATAATCAATGCTGGTTGCATAGATTTCCAGAACTTTTCTCCAGAATACTTTTTCTGAAGAGCGGATGTCTCTGATACGTGCAAGCAATTCGTCAAAGTAATTGCCTCCGCCAAGTCTCTTCAATCGGTCATCATCTAATGCAAATCCCTTTTTCATATATTCCTTTAATATTCCCATAGCCCAGATACGGAACTGTGTACCACGATGGGATTTCACACGGTAACCAACGGAGATAATGACATCAAGATTGTAGTAATCTACATTATATTTTTTGCCATCTGTGGCAGTGTAGGCAAATTTTGCCCATACTGAATTTTTATCTAATTCCCCCTCTTTGAAAATGTTACGTATATGTTTTCCGATAACACTGCGATCTCGTTGAAACAGCTCTGCCATCTGGTCTATGGATAGCCATACAGTATCTTCATCAAAGGTAGTTTCTATCTTGGTTAAGCCATCTTCGGTTGTGTACATAATTATGCTTGAATTTCTCATACAATCAGTCCTCCTGTGTTGGTGTATCATTTTTCTTCGACCTGCTTTTATATACATTGTACTGATTCTTGCATTGTGGAGAGCAGAATTCCATGTTTGATCTTGTGGCAGCAAATGCCTTGCCGCAGTGTTTACATACCTTCAGGCTTGAATCGTCATCGGTCAGCATAAAGGAAAACATCATCTGTATGCATAACAATAAGGAATTGAAATCCCAGACTAAGGTAGGACGTTCACGCAGTTCAATGTGATAGGTGGGAGCCACACCACCAAATGCAGCCATTCCTTGACGATAGAGGCTCCGTTCATTTTCATCCAGTTTGTCATAGTCTTGGTAATATAAAAAACTGGAGAAAAAGGTAAATGCCCAGTCACGGAATACTTCAACCAGCCAGTCATAGGATTCGGCATATTCTCTTTGGAAGCTCATCATCACTGCCTGTGGCTTGTTTTTCATGGTCATAATAAGTGCCATCATTTCCGGGCTGTCTGTACTCCAACTGGATTCAATGCCTTTCTTGCGGAAATCAATCTTATCGAAAGGGAAGAAGTAGGGCAGATATCTTTCCGTCGAAATACTTTCTTCTCTGATGAAATGATTCTTTGGCAGATATACTGTTTCATATGTAATAAAATTCGGTGTGGTGGGAAGTGCTGTCATAAGTCCCAGCATACCGTACTCGGACACAAAGCCCATAATGGCTTCTTTTACTGTTGATTTGCTTGCCTTATTAATGGCAGTAGTACCGATATTGATTGCGGTCAGCACCAGCTTCTCATAATCCTTGATAGGATTGTAGATGGATGGCTTGGCATCGGCTGCAGGGGTTATATAACATTTCTCATCTGCAGAAGTGCGCCATTCATACTTATCATATCGGACCCAGTTTGAACTGGAGTTCTGAAAGATATTCTTCATTGTAATTCCTTTCACTATAAAAACTATTACTATAATAACATGTCCGTGTGCATTTTCAAATAGCTTTTTTATCATTTGCATTATTTGTCTCTTGTTTTGTTTCCAGCTTTGCCTGTTCTCTTGCAATCTTTCTCACCATAACCCCAATCTTTTTTAGTAGGGCAAGTTTTTCTTTGTCGAGTTTTTCAAGGGCTGTCGGTAAATCTTTTGCATGTCTGGACAGAAAATCCCGTTCCTCACCGGTAAAAGGAAAATCCTGTCCAAGCCTGTCTGCCAGTCCAAGAAGTACTTTCTTTTCAATCTGCCCAAGGACAGTGGAGCGGACTCCACGAATGTTTCGGTCGCTCTGGTTCCACATGGCAGCAAGCTTTTGAGTACTGTAGTCCCTAATATATAGGAAGTAGAGTAGTTCTTTATGTTCGTCCTTTAACTCATAAATAATCTTTGAATAATCTTCGTCAGCAAGGGATTCATGCATCTCAAAAGGACAGTTGAAGATTATATCTATAAAGTCTCACCTCATAAGCTGTCGCCAGTAAGAATAATCAATAGGAGCCGGAATGACAATGGCAAGTGGTGCTACATCTTTCCTGCTATCGATATTTTCCCTGCCGATTTCGTGATAGCGTTCTTTTCGTTCACGGTTGTCATCCAGATGATCCCATTGCTTAATCACTTCCTCAAAATCAGAAATACTTCTTGCCGCATCTTCCATTCGCTTCAGAGCAATGGCTCGTATATCCCGTTTCAAAAGAGTTCTGTCAGGATGCTCATACTCCAAGAAGTCCGGCAATTCCTGTTGTTTTGTATAGTTCATTTATCTGTAATACCTACCTTATACATAAAATAATCAGAGTTCATCAGAAGCTTACTTTTTCAAGAAATCTGACTTTTTTCAAAAACACTTCCGCAAAACCACTTCTAAATCTCCTATAAGTGAGAGAGTAATCTTTTTAAATATAAAAATATTACTTCAAACATTAAAAGTGAAATGATTCATACAATCAGTATAACATAAAACAAACGTATGTTCTATAATTATTTAATAAAAATCGAATGTTTGTTTGCTGGTGCTGGCGGAGTAGCTGTTAATAGCATTTGTTAGTGTACGTGAGACTGGTTGTTTGTAATTCGTGAAAAACAGTATTTTGAGAGGAGGTTTTGCTATGGAGTGGTATCAGATGGATGTAGGAAAGTGTCTGGAATTCAGCAAGAAAATGGCGGTACTTAGAAAACTGGTTCGCCTTGGGCTGATTTCGGAAAATGAATATATTCGGGCAAAGAATAGGATTATGAGTTCATATCACATTCTGGAGTCGGAATATTTCAAGACCGGTACAGGAAAAAGGGTTGCTTAGACAACCGCTTGTATACGTTCGTTCATATTTTCATTTTTTAGTATGCTTGGCGCGAAGAGGAACATGAAGCAAAGATTTCAATTTAAGGAGGATTTTATTATGGCAGAAGTAGAAGTAATTAAGGCAGTGGATGGGCCAATTCTTCGTAAGAGGGATTATGAGGGCAATCCGGTTGTTATTACAAGACAGAGAGTTGCTGCATATGTGCGTGTCAGCACCGATGGTGATGAGCAGCTTGAGAGTTTCCAGTCCCAGAAGCAGTATTATCAGGACAAGATATCGGAAAACCGGGACTGGGTTATGGTTGGCATTTATGCGGATGAAGCGATTACAGGAACAAAGGTCGATAAGCGTGAGCAGTTCCAACGTATGATTCATGATTGTATGGATGGAAAAATTGATGTGATTATGACAAAGTCTGTATCACGATTTTCCAGAAATACGGTTGATATCTTGCAGTATGTGCGCCTTTTAAAGGGAAGAGGTATTGCAGTGATTTTTGAAAAAGAGAATATCAATACCTTGACGGAACAGGGAGAAATGATGCTTACACTTATGGGAACGCTGGCTCAGAACGAAGTGGAATCCACATCAAAAAATGTGAAGCTGGGTATTAAGATGAAGATGAAGCGTGGAGAACTGATGGGCTTTAACGGTTGTCTTGGTTATGATTATCATCCGGAGGATAAGACAATTACAGTTAATGAAGCAGAGGCGGAAACTGTGCGACTGATTTTTGAATTGTATTTACAGGGGTATGGTACTTATACCATTGCAAAACGACTGGAGGCACTTGGAAAAGTAAATAAAAAAGGTGTGGTAAAATGGACGGACAGCGGTGTCCGAGGCATTATCAAGAATGAGAAGTATAAAGGTGATCTGCTATTGCAGAAAACCATTACAACAGATCCGATTTCCAAGAGACGTATTGAAAATTTCGGTGAAGAGGAGCAGTATTATGTCCGTGATCACCATGAGCCAATTGTAAGCAGGGAGGTATGGGAGCAGGCGAAAGAAATTCGTCTGTCCCGTAATCATCCATCAGATACGAAGGCTGATGGCAAGAGGGAAAAGTACACTAAGAAATATGCATTTTCCAGCATGTGCGAGTGTGGCTTCTGCGGTACGAAACTTACAAGGCGCACCCTTCACAGCGGTTCAAAATATGAAACACCGGTCTGGTATTACAGAAATGCCGCTAATAAAGGAAAGCATAACTGCCCGAACAGTAAGTCGATGCGTGAATCCATACTGGAGAATGCATTTCTTGAGGCATATAAGCTGTTAGCCGGAAGCTTTGATGATGTGATAGACTCCGTCATTGATACGATTGAGGGCATCAGTACGAATAATGAGGATATCGGCAGATTAAAAAAGGAGCAGAAAGCTTTGGAGAATCTAGAACAGCGTAGAAAGAGGCTTACGGACTTATATTTGGATGAAGGAATTTCCAAGGAAGCATATGATGAAAAGTATGAGGAGCTGACCATGAAAATCCAGAAGACAAAAGAGTCTATTAGAATTCTTCAAGATAATGTCTCTAATCAGAAGGATGTCAGCAAGAGAATGAGCAGCCTTAAGAAAGCACTTGCGGATGGAGATATTCTGGATGAGTTCGACAGAGTTGTATTTGAAAGCATTGTGGAGAAGGTTATCGTTGGAGAAACCAATGATGATGGCACGGTAGATCCGTTTAAGCTGACCTTTGTTATGAAAGGGAATGGCAACAGTGTTGTCCCGAATGCAAAGGCATGGTTCAAGGCTGAAAAAAGTACAACAAAGACTGCATAGATTGTGGTATACTATTTAAGGTAGCAAGGTACCTGCTGTTTTATCAGTAGCAGGTGCCATGATATAAAAACATTCATAAGGAGGGCTTGATTATGGCTGATCAGACGTTACCATTGAATGTTAGTGATGAGATGAAATCAGACGATAAAAGACAGAATTGTGTAGGAATGGAGAGCAACGAAGAATTGTGTTCTTCTTCATCAGACGCTGCTGAAGAATTGTATTCTTCTTCGGTAACCGACGCATGTGGAGACGGTAGCTCTTTTGTCTAAACTATAATAAAATCCGGATGATTACTTTAAGGTCACGATTTGTACCGAAAGAAAAACTTTTCAAAAAGAAATTTGCAAAAGGAGATGCTTTGTTTAGCAAATAAAAAAGATAAAATAACCATCCGTTCCAGTGCAGCAGAATATTTAACCTATGTTGCCTCTGTTGGTAATCAGCAAGACAGTATTGAGATGCGTTATGAGGATGAGAATATATGGCTGACGCAGAAGATGATGGCCACATTGTATGATGTTGGATTGCCGACGATAAATGAACATATTAAAAAAATATTTGCAGACAGTGAGTTAGAAGAGACAACAACTATTCGGAAATTCCGAATAGTTCAAACTGAGGGTTCACGTCAGGTCACACGCGATACCAAGAGCGTATTGTATCAGCATATTTGGATTTGGCAGAGGATCGTGCAGAACGTCATATTCCTATGACAATGGAGGACTGGTCAAAGCGATTGGATTTATTTTTGATGGCAGATGACAGAGAAGTCCTTCAGGATGCTGGCAAAATTACTGCGGAAATTGCCAAGGCAAAAGTCGAGACAGAATTTGAAAAATATCGTGTTATTCAGGATAGAATATTCATGTCTGACTTCGATAGATATATGCTGGAACTTGAAGAAAATGCGAAGAAGTAGCAGTATTGCTATCAAATTTTTTGGCTGAATTTTTCAGTATGTAAGGTCGAGTGTATGGAAACAAAAAGTAATCTTAAATAGATGGAGGAGTATATATATGAGGAATATTATTCGCTACCATGGATACAGTAGGATAACGGATGAGCAGGAAAGTACGCAGAGTGCCGGTTGTTCTTGATGCAGGAGAAATAAGGGATTTGCCAATGGAAGATATCCGGGTGATTCTAAGAGGTGCAGATGAGCTGATTTCAACTGGTGGGAGAAGTATGCTGGCTAAAATATTAAAGGGTTCAAAGGATAAAAAGATATTAGAATATAAACTAAATGAGTGCCCTGCTTACGGATATTATTATGATATGAAATTAGATGATATCAGTAAGTGCATTGATTGGATGATTAAGAAAGATTACCTCAGAATCAAGTATGATTATCGTCTCCCGTTATTAGTGTTTTCAGAAAAGGGATGGGAAATAGAGAAAGAAACATTTGCGGAAGAGCTTTATCAGAGATTTTGTCTGGATATAAAGGAAAAGAATGCCTGCGTCATTTTTAAAATGAAAGATGTAAACAGACAGGTTGTTATGCTTGTACTTGATAAAATAGAAAAAGAAGGAACAGAGGAATTTTTAACCTGTTTAGAAGCATGGAAGTAAAGAAGGTTGCAGTTCGGATTGCAGAGGTTGAAAATACGATTAAAAATAGAGCAAAGCTATCAGAGTAGAAAAGAGTAAGAATTTATAGAGAGCTGGAAAGTGAGGTAAGTTGATATGGCAAATGATATCGTTAACTATCAGGATGTGATTACTGACATAAAGGGAATTATTTCATCTGGTCGTGAAGTGGCTTATAATGCAGCAAATAAAGCTATGGTGCTTACCTATTGGCATGTAGGTAAGCGTATTGTGGAACAGGAACAGGCAGGAAAAGAAAGAGCAAAATATGGTCAGGCTTTAATTGAGGCATTAGCGGATGAACTTACAAAAGAATATGGAAAAAGTTTTTCAAAAAGAAATCTGCAATATTTTCGTAAATTTTATCTTGCTTTTCCAAATGAGCAGATTGTGAACGCATGCGTTCACAATTTGAATTGGACACATTTTAGAGCACTTTTACGTGTGCCGGATGAAAATGCAAGAATGTGGTATATGAACGAAGCTGCACAGGAAGGCTGGAGTTCAAGAACTTTAGATAGAAATATCAGCACACAATATTATTACAGATTAATGCAGTCACCAAAGAAAGGTGCGGTCATGAATGAAATGCTGCAGAAAACAGCGGAAAATCAAAGGAATAAATTTGAACTCCTAAAAAGTCCGATTGTTGCAGAGTTTCTTGGCTTCAAAAATGAAGATTCTTATATTGAAAGTGATTTGGAATCAGCTATTTTAACACATATCAGGGACTTTCTTATGGAGATGGGAAAGGGATTTGCTTTTGTTGCCAGACAGCAGCATATTGTTACTGAGACAGAAGACTATTTTATTGATCTTGTTTTCTATAATATTGAGTTAAAATGTTATGTGCTTATAGATTTAAAAATGGGGAAAATCACTCATCAGGATGTGGGACAGATTGATATGTATGTCCGGATGTATGATGAATTGAAATGTAAGGAGGGAGATAATCCTACACTTGGTATATTACTTTGTGCGGAAACAGATGAGGATATAGCAAGGTATTCTGTGCTACATGATAATGATAGACTTTTTATGTCGAAATATCTCACATATCTGCCAACAAAAGAGCAGCTGAAAGCAGAGATAGAAAGACAGAAAGAAATATTTTATATGCAGCATCCGGAATTGTCTGAAAACGATAAAGAAGGTATGGAAGAATAACAAAGCATATCATACAATCCAGTTGTATGGAATTATGGACAACTGAAAATGAAAAATTTAAAACAAATTTAGATAGTTCATCATTAAAATCTTACGATATAAAAAATCATACTGAAGCTGTTAACGAAATATTTAAATCAATATACGTTGGTGAACTAACTGATAAATTATTTGATGAATTGAAAAAATATTTAAGCAAGATTGAAAATAAATTAGGCAGTTATATCAAGTTGTATTTAATTGAAGAAAGTGGTACTAATAAAAGTAATTCAGTAAATTCATTTTATATTAATTTAGGAACTTGGTGTGTAGTATATCAAAATGCA
>OHDN01000718.1_pt1 | contig 19822 bp, 20 predicted proteins | sample 1566971 | NCBI WGS metagenome assembly OHDN01 (sample SAMEA3879538, study PRJEB24766) | human gut metagenome | biome: human-associated habitat; feature: feces | place: USA | collected 1985/1987
ATAATGTTGAAAAGAAGGACCATAGAGGGACTGAAAATGAATTCCTCCATCTTTCTTTCTATAATAATAATATCTTTTGTACCTTTGTGTCATAAACAAAAAAATGGAAGAAAATTTTGATATACGCGAGCAACAGCTCACAACTAAAGAACGCGATTTTGAGAATGCCTTACGTCCGTTGAATTTTGAAGATTTTAGTGGGCAGGATAAGGTGGTAGATAATCTGCGCATCTTTGTCAAGGCGGCGCGTCTGCGGGCCGAGGCGTTAGACCATGTTCTTTTGCACGGACCTCCTGGCTTGGGCAAGACGACCTTAAGTAATATCATTGCCAATGAACTGGGAGTAGGTTTTAAAGTAACCTCAGGACCGGTGCTGGATAAACCGGGGGATTTGGCGGGAGTACTGACCAGCTTGGAACCCAATGATGTGCTTTTTATTGATGAAATACATCGGTTGAGCCCTGTGGTAGAAGAATATCTGTATTCTGCCATGGAGGATTATCGTATTGATATAATGATAGACAAGGGACCTTCGGCGCGTAGTATCCAGTTGGAGCTGAGTCCGTTTACTTTGGTTGGAGCCACTACTAGGAGTGGGTTGCTGACTGCGCCTTTGCGTGCCCGTTTTGGAATTAATCTTCATTTGGAGTATTATGACGATGATGTATTGACAAGCATTATCCGTCGCTCTGCTAATATATTGAATGTGCCTTGTGACATGAAAGCAGCGGGTGAGATTGCTTCGCGCAGCCGTGGAACGCCCCGTATTGCAAATGCGTTGTTGAGGCGTGTCCGTGATTTTGCCCAGGTGAAAGGTTCCGGAAGGATTGATGTGGAAATTGCCCGGTTTGCTTTAGAAGCCTTGAACATTGACAGATATGGACTGGATGAGATAGATAACAAGATTTTATGTACTATTATAGATAAGTTTAAGGGAGGTCCTGTGGGGCTGACTACTATTGCAACCGCTTTGGGTGAAGACGCCGGAACAATAGAGGAGGTTTATGAACCTTTTTTGATTAAAGAAGGTTTCTTAAAACGTACTCCGCGTGGACGTGAGGTCACGGAACTGGCCTATATACACTTGGGACGGAGCATTTATAATAGTCAGAAGACATTATTTGATGATTAGAAGATGGCAGGATTAAAAGCATTAGCCAAGGAAACAGCCATATATGGGATGAGTAGCATCATCGGGCGGTTCCTGAATTATTTGTTAGTACCGATATATACCAACGCTTTGCCTGTGGAATCGGGGGGCTATGGTGTCATTACCAATATGTATGCTATAACTGCCTTGTTGATGGTGCTTTTAACATATGGTATGGAAACCGGCTTTTTCCGATTTGCCAATAAGGGGGTGGATGATCCGATGCGTGTCTATTCCACTACTTTGCTTTCGGTGGGGGCGACTGCGGTCTTGTTTTTAATTGTTTGTCTTTCTTTTCTGTATCCCATAGCAGGTTTCTTGGGATATGGAGAGCATCCGTGGTATATGGGGATGATGCTGATTGTAGTTGCAATGGACGCTTTCCAAGCTATTCCTTTCGCTTATTTGCGGTATAAGAAACGCCCTGTTAAGTTTGCTGCATTGAAATTGTTGTTCATTTTTGCCAGCATTGTCTTGAATATCGCTTATTTTGTAGGTATGAAGGGAGAGAATGTCGGAGTGGCTTTTGCTATAAATTTGGCTTGTACTTCTTTGGTGATGCTATGTATGTGGAAAGAATTGGTGGGCTTCAGATATGTGCTAGACAGGGAGTTGTTGCGGCGTATGCTGCATTATTCTTTCCCGATTCTGATTCTGGGTATTGCCGGAATCTTAAATCAGGTAGCTGATAAAATTATTTTTCCGTTTGTTTATCCTGATAAGGCGGAGGCGACTATCCAGTTGGGTATTTATGGAGCAGCCAGTAAGATAGCTATGATCATGGCCATGCTGACACAGGCTTTCCGGTTTGCATACGAGCCGTTTGTTTTTAGTAAGAGTAAAGAAAAGGATAGTCGGGAAATGTATGCCAAAGCGATGAAGTTTTTCATTATCTTCACTTTGCTGGCTTTTTTGGCTGTTATGTTTTACCTTGATATACTGCGTTATATTTTAGGACGTGATTACTGGGTAGGGCTTAAGGTTGTACCTATTGTCATGGCTGCCGAGATGTTTATGGGTATTTATTTCAATCTTTCTTTTTGGTATAAACTGATTGATGAAACAAAATGGGGAGCTTATTTTTCACTGGTGGGATGCAGTATCATTATTCTGATAAATATTTTCCTTATTCCGGTATTTGGCTATATGGCGTGTGCTTGGGCGGGTTTTGCCGGATATGGAGTAGCTATGCTTCTCTCTTATTTTGTAGGGCAGAAAAAATATCCTATTAATTATGATTTGAAAGCAATAGGTAACTATGTGGTGTTAGCGCTGGTACTTTACATTGTTTCAGTTTATCTTCCTATTCAAAATATATTCTTGTTGTTGGGTGTTCGTACATTACTGTTGTTATTGTTTGTGGCATATATTGTGAAAACGGATTTCCCCTTACAGCAAATACCTGTTATAAACCGATACATAAAGAAATAGCAATGAGTGACCTGAAGAATAATTTAAAGAATGTGCCCTATATAAAGCAGTTCTTTAGTGAATATCTTGATTTGCGCAAGGATAAGGACAATGAAGCCTTGATTGTAGAAAGTATTCGTAACGGTGTTGAGTTCAAAGGAACTAATTTGTGGATTCTTATTTTCGCAATTTTTATAGCTTCATTGGGCTTGAACGTGAATTCTACGGCAGTTATTATTGGTGCCATGCTGATATCTCCGCTGATGGGACCGATAATGGGAGTAGGGTTAGCTATTGGACAGAATGATTTTGAATTGTTGAAGCGTTCTCTAAAAAGTTATTTGGTGGCAACTGTATTTAGTGTGATTACAGCTGCCCTTTATTTTTCGCTGACTCCGTTGGATGAAGTACAATCGGAGTTGCTGGCACGTACTTCTCCTACCATATATGATGTGCTTATAGCTTTGTGCGGTGGTTTAGCCGGTATAATCGCTTTGTCTACAAAGGAGAAAGGGAATGTAATTCCAGGGGTTGCTATTGCTACGGCTTTGATGCCGCCTTTGTGTACTGCTGGATTCGGGCTTGCTACCGGAAATTTACTTTATTTTTTAGGTGCATTCTATTTGTATTTTATTAATTCAGTATTTATCAGTTTGGCTACTTTTATCGGGGTACGTGTCATGCATTTCCAACGTAAGGAATTTGTGGATAAGGAGCGCGAAAAATTAGTCAAAAAATATATCATTGTTATTACTTTAGCCACCATGTGTCCTGCTATTTATTTGACTTATGGTATTGTGAAAAGCACTATTTATGAGGCCTCTGCCAATAATTTTATTAATGAAGAATTGGATTTTAATAATACTCAAGTAATAGACCGGAAGATTTCTTTTGAGAAGAAGGAAATACGTGTTGTGCTAATAGGCAATGAGGTCCCGGAAACAGAAATAGCAACCGCAAGGGATAATTTGAAACATTTTAATTTGGCAGGTACTAAACTAGTTATTCTTCAAGGAATGAATAATGATGCGATGGATATTGGTAGTATAAAGGCCCAAGTGATGGAGGATTTCTATAAGAATAGTGAAAAACGTTTACTGGAGCAGCAGGAGAGAATTAAGTCTTTGGAAAACGAGCTTAAAGTATATGCTGCATATAATACTGTAGATAAAAAAATAATTCCTGAACTTAAAGTACTTTATCCTACAGTAGAAGCCATAGCTATGGCAAAGACTGTGGAATTACAGGTGGACTCAACTAAAACGGATACATTGACAATAGTCTTGATGAAATTCAGTAAAAGACCCATTGAGAAAGAACAAGAAAAAATATCCGAATGGTTGAAAGCACGTGTCGGAGCAAAAAAACTTAAATTAATTGTAGAATAAAACCATGAAAAAACTACTGTTGCTGCTAGTCTTCCTACCTTTATATATATGGGGTAGTGAAGGAATGTGGCTTCCTTGTTGTCTTAGCAAACAAACTCAACAAGTGATGAAAGAAATGGGGTTGGAACTTTCATCTGAACAATTGTATAATCCTGGTGGAAAAGCATTGGCTAATGCTGTTGTTAGTTTTGGAGGTTTTTGTTCGGGTGTTGTTGTATCTCCGGATGGTTTGGTTTTTACTAACCACCATTGTGGGTATGATGCCATTCAGCAGCATAGTTCTGTGGAGCATGATTATTTGCGAGATGGTTTTGTAGCCGATTCCTTAAGTAAGGAGCTTCCTAATCCGGATTTATTTGTCAGTTTTCTGATACGCACAGAGGATGTGACGGAGCGTGTGTTGCAAGCTATTCCAGTCGGAACAAAGGAAAATGACCGTGCACTGATTGTAGATTCTATTTCCACATTGATTGCTCAGGAAGCTGTGGCGAATGATACGTTGCTGCGTGCTGAGATAACTCCTTTTTATGGTGGCAATGAGTTTTATCTATCTGTGTATAAGGATTATTATGATGTTCGTTTGGTATTTGCTCCTCCCTCTTCTGTAGGCAAGTTTGGCGGAGATACAGATAATTGGGTATGGCCCCGCCATACCGGGGATTTCTCTGTCTTCCGTATTTATGCTGATCAGAATAATCAACCGGCAGCTTATTCTCCGGAGAATGTGCCTTATCATCCGGATTATTTTGCTCCTGTTTCTTTGGGAGGGTATGAACAGGGATCATTTTGCATGACTATGGGATATCCCGGTTCTACCAGCAGGTATTTATCTTCATTTGGGATAGACGAAAGAATCAATACGGATAATGCCGCCATGATTAATGTTCGTACCATCAAGCAAGCTATTTGGAAAAATGCAATGGAAAAAAGTGATGATATCCGCATTAAATATGCTTCCAAGTATGCACAAAGCTCTAACTATTGGAAGAATAGTATAGGGATGAATCAAGCGGTAAAAGAATTGAAAGTGATAGAGAAAAAACAAGCTTTGGAGTGCCAATTGCAAGAATGGGTTCGTCGGGAACCTGATAAACGAAGCAAATATGCAAGGGTTTTGACTGAACTGGAGTTAAATTATCGTAATCGTAGAAATGCGGCACGGGCTATGGCATATTTTGGAGAAACATTTGCCAATGGACCGGAGTTGATTACGGCAGCCTTAGCTGTACTGAATTTTGATTTTGAGGCAGAGGAGAGTGATTTGGAGCGTAATATGCGGCAATTGTTGGAGATTTATGCCAATATGGATATAAGTGTGGATAAACAAGTCTTTGTGGCTATGTTGAAAGAATATGCAACTGAGGTAGGCAAGGAATTTTTACCTGATGTTTATTCATTGATAGAGAAATATTTTAAAGGTGATTACCAAGCTTATGTAGATGATTTGTATACTCGTTCCTCTTTAAAGACACCACATGGTTTTGAACAGGTAGTGAGAGGAGATACCACTTATGTCTTGTTTGATGACCCTGCGGCTTCTTTTGCCATCGATATGTTGGTGAAATTTTATGAATTCAATCAGTCGGTGGAAGAAGCTAGTATGAATATTGAGAAAAATGAACGTTTGCTGAATGAAGCAATGCGTGAGATGGAGGCAGATAGGGTGTTTTATCCGGATGCTAATTCTACTATGCGTCTGAGTTTTGGCATGGTGGGTGGTTACTCACCGAAAGATGCTATTGAGTATTCTTATTTTACGACGACAAAAGGAATTTTTGACAAGATAAGGCAGTATAAGGGAGATAGTGATTTCGATGTGCTTCCTTCTGTAGTCGAATGCTTGAGAAGGAAGGATTTCGGACGTTATGCTGCTGGGGATGGTAATATGAATGTTTGCTTTATTTCGGATAATGATATTACAGGAGGGAATTCCGGTAGTGGAATGTTTAATGGAAAAGGGGAATTAATAGGTCTTGCTTTTGACGGGAATTGGGAAGCAATGAGTGGAGATATTGTTTTTGAACCTAATTTGCAGCGTTGTATCGGGGTGGATATCCGCTATGTTCTTTACATGATTGAAAAATATGGGAAAGCTTCCTGTTTAATCGATGAACTGAAATTGAAAGACTAAAGGAAAAGTATGAAATGACAGGGAGCTGAGTATGTCAAAGTTCCGATAGATAGCTTATCATATAATCTTTCATCTGGAAGATAGTAAAAAATCTGTTAATATTAATTCGATGTAAACAAGGATATTCGGCAAATCTCTTTTTTTGAATAATATAATAAACCCAACAGATTCATAATGAATCTGTTGGGTTTATTATATTATTTGCCGAATATCCTTGAAATGACAGGTTGTTTCAATTCCGCATACTCCGCTATTATTCAAGAGAAGTGGATGTTATTTGCATATTTCTACTATGTCCAATCCTCTTTCATTAAGTTGGATTCCTTATTTCTTGGATTTCTTTTTCTTATTGTTATCGCTGTTAAAGAATTGTTTCCAGTCGTCTTTCGTTTTGGGGCCTCGTTCTTCAATGTAGCCACGTTCCGCACGGCTAGTTTTTCCTTCTTTTGAGGTCGTTTTTTTATTGGACCTGTCACCTTTTTTGCCGAATGAAGCATTCCTTGCCGCACTGCTCCTGCGTTCGCCATTGTCGTTTTTGCCATTATTGTCACCGGCAACTTCTACTACAATTTTCCGGCCGCCATTCAGATTGACCTTGTTTAACGCCTTGATAACATCCTGTGCCTGATTTTCTGCTACTTCGAAGAAAGAGAAATTCTGCATCAGATCTATTCGCCCGATGGTGGTACGTTGCTTCTTCATGTTGCGGTTAATCAGTTCAATGATTTGATTGGCATAAAAACCATCTGTCTTTCCCACATTCAGGAACAGGCGGGTATATCCTTTCTCGGCCTTGCGTTCTGTCTTTTCACGGGCGCTACCATGGTCTTTGCGTCCTTTCGGTTCACGTTCGCTACGGCGGTCGTTCATGCTGGGAGTTTCTATTTCCGGAGCGTTGCTGTAATATTCCAAGAAGCGGTTGAACTCCATCGATACTACACGCTTTATCAGGTCTTCCTTCGAAAGCCATTCCAGTTTGCGATAGATACCGGGTAGGAAGGACTCGATTTCCTCGTCGTTCACTTTTACCTTTTCTATATCATCGATCAGTTTGATTAATTGTTGTTCGCAGATTTGTTTACCGCTAGGCATTTCACCCATGATAAATTTTTTGTTGATGATACGTTCTATCTCGCGCATTTTTCCTTTTTCACGCAGGTTGATGATAGCGATAGAAATACCGGTTTTGCCGGCACGTCCTGTACGTCCGCTACGGTGAGTATAGCTTTCTATATCATCGGGCAGGCCATAATTAATGACATGTGTCAAATCATTTACATCCAAACCGCGGGCAGCTACATCTGTAGCAACCAGAAGCTGTAAATGACGTTGACGGAATTTCTGCATCACCAAGTCACGTTGTGCTTGTGAAAGCTCGCCGTGTAGAGAATCTGCATTATAACCATCTTGAATCAATTTATCAGCTATTTCCTGAGTTTCCTTACGGGTACGGCAGAAAATGATACCGTAAATTTGTGGGTAATAATCCGCGATACGCTTCAATGCAGCATATTTATCTTTGGCGTGTACCAGATAGGCAATGTGGTTTACGTTCTTGCTGCCTTCATTCTTAGTACCGATTGTAATCTCTTTCGCATCGTGCAGGTATTTTTTTGCAATACGCGAGATTTCGGGACTCATGGTAGCTGAGAACATCAAAGTGTTCCGGTCTTCGGGAACCTTTTCAAGAATAGCATTGATGCTGTCGGTAAATCCCATATTCAGCATCTCGTCAGCTTCGTCCATTACTACATCGGCAATGGTCTCCAGTTTGGCGACTTTTCTTTCCATCAGGTCAATCAGTCGTCCGGGAGTGGCTACAATAATGTGTACACCTGCCTTCAACATGCGTATCTGGCTTTCGATGGATGAGCCACCGTATACAGGAAGGACTTTCAGTCCATCAATATACTTGGAATAATCATTCAGATCACCTGCGATCTGCAAGCATAACTCACGTGTGGGGCATAATATAAGTGCTTGAGGCACACGTTTTTTTACTTCAATTTTTTGGATAAGCGGCAGACCAAATGCGGCTGTTTTTCCAGTCCCTGTTTGTGCTAGGGCTACTACGTCGTTGCCGTTCCCCAATAAATACGGTATTACTTCTTCTTGTACCGGCATGGGGTTTTCATACCCCATTTCTTTAATTGCTTTTAGTATTTCCGGGGAAACGCCTAACTCTTCAAATGTCTTCATTTATTTTCAAATATCTAATTCGTTACAAAGATACGGATAATCACGGGATTATATAGTATTTATACAATATTTGTTTTCTTCAGGGATAGAATTTAGGGAATATTGGCTAAATGCCGTTTGGGAGCAAAAGAAAAAAGTCGTTATCTTTGTACCCGAATGTAGTATATGACATTGGTGGACTGCAATTTGAACAATGAAAGAGTTTCATTACATATTATTCTCAATCTTTCTTTCTTCCATGATTATATATATGGGAGTCGGAATACCTATTGTGCAGTCCCGTTGCTATCAGTGCGCTGATAAGGATGCGGCATTATTGACAGTGGTGGATATTTCCAATTATGGATGTACTTGCGGATGTGGTGATGTTGGAAATAAAAACGTGAAATCTGGTTCGGGATGTTCTTGCCATCATGACAAGATGATGGAGCGGAAGTCATCAGATGTTCCTTGTTCTAGCGTGAAAATCCAGAAAATTAACTTGCCTGTTTTAGGTACATCACTTCATTTGGACAACGTAACACTGTCCGTTATTCATTTGATATTCAATGCATACAGTATAAACTTCGATCTGTTGTCTTCTGTAAAAAAGGAGAGCTGCTATACGGATACCTCATTGTGTCGACAGCCTCCAAGAGGGTATTTGAATCTTATTTGTACACTTTTGATTTAGTAAGATAACTCTTTGAGTAGGGAGGAATTGCTAAATTTGTATAAGTGTGTAACAGATAAAGAAAAATAAAAACATGAAATTTATAGTTTTCTTAGGTGCTTTTCTGTGGCATTTGATGCCTGTAAGCGCTCAAGTAAAAGGAATGGTGAAGGACAACCAAGGTGAACCTGTTGTTGCTGCCAATGTCTTTTGGATAAATACAACAAATGGAACTGTCACAGATGAGAATGGGACATTTACTATTGAACAGCCTGTTGGTGCAAAAAAACTGGTAGTAAGTTTTATAGGATATGAGAATGATACGATTGTGGTTGAAAATGATCATAAGGAGCTGGCTATCATATTACAAGGTAGTGTAATGATGGATGAGGTCCAAGTGGTGGAACGTAAGATAGGAGTTGTAAAATCCCGTTCCAGTGTGTTGAATCAGGATATGATTTCAAGTGCGGAACTGGCTCGGGCGGCTTGTTGTAACTTGGGTGAAAGTTTCACAACAAACCCTTCTGTAGATGTAAGCTATGCTGATGCTGCCACAGGGGCCAGACAAATTAAATTGTTGGGGCTCTCGGGAACTTATGTACAAATGCTGACAGAGAATATTCCTAATTATCGTGGAGCATCCGCTCCTTTTGCTTTGGGGTATATTCCCGGCCCATGGATGCAAAGCATACAGGTGTCCAAGGGTAGTTCATCTGTAAAGAATGGTTATGAGGCGATTACCGGACAGATAAATGTTGAATTTAAGAAGCCTCAAACTACCCAGTCCTTGAATGTCAATCTTTTTGCTAGCAGTAAAGAGAAGTATGAGGCTAATTTTGATGCTAATGTACATTTGAATAGCCGACTGAGTACTGGAGTATTGGCACATTATGAAAATAGTACTAGGTCGCATGATGATAATGGAGATGGATTCTTGGATATGCCTAAAGTAGAGCAATATAATCTTCAGAACCGTTGGGCTTGGATGGGAGATCAGTATGTATTTCAGGCTTCTGTCAAAGCAATGAAAGAGGATCGTACAAGCGGACAAGCTACTCATTTACATGTGGATAATTCTGTTGGTGGCTTTGTAGGTAGGGAACTTTATAAAATAGGTATCCATACGGATCGTTATGAGGCATTTACTAAAAATGCTTATATTTTTGATAAGGAAAGGGGAACTAACTTGGCTTTGATTCTCTCGGGATCTTTGCATAAGCAGGATGCAGGATACGGTTATAAATTATATAATGTGGACCAGAAGAATTTGTATACTTCATTAATGTTCGAAACGAATTTCGATGAGCGTAACAGTATTTCTGCAGGGTTAAGTTTGAACTATGATTATTTCAATCAGACCTATCGTTTAGAAAATGATGATACAGGTATCTTATTATATGGAAAGGAGAAAGAGACCGTGCCTGGTGCTTATGTGCAGTATACGTATAATTGGAAGGATAAAATTATTCTTATGGGAGGGATTCGTGCTGATCATAGTGATATATATGGTACCTTTGTTACTCCGCGTGCTCATATCAAATATGCTCCTGATGATTGGGTGAACCTACGTGTGTCTGTAGGCAAAGGATATCGCACTAATCATGTGTTGGCGGAGAACAATTATTTACTTGCCAGCAGTCGTAAAGTAAAGATAGATAATGATTTGGATCAGGAAGAAGCATGGAATTATGGTTTCAGCTCTTCATTTTATATTCCGGTATTCGGTAAAACCTTGAATGTGAATACCGAATACTATTACACTGATTTTAGGCGTCAAATGATTATTGATTTGGATACGGACCCCCACATTGTACATTTTGCTAACTTGGAAGGGAAGTCTTATTCTCATACTTTTCAAGCCGAGGCAACTTATCCTTTTTTTAAGGGTTTTACATTAACTGCAGCTTATCGCTTGACAGATGTGAAAACTACTTATAATAAGAAATTATTGGAGCGTCCTCTTACCGGAAAATATAAGGGACTTTTGACTGCTTCTTACCAAACACCACTGGGCCTATGGCAATTTGATGTGACTTTGCAGATGAATGGTGGTGGTAGAATGCCCTCCCCTTATACATTGCCGGACGGTGCTCCTTCGTGGAATACTCGATACCAGTCTTATCAATTGTTAAGTGCTCAGATTACTCGCTGGTTCCGGCATTGGTCTATTTATGTGGGAGGAGAGAATATGACGAACTTTAAGCAAAAGAATCCGATTGTAGGAGCTTCGAATCCTTGGGGGACAAATTTTGATTCAACCATGATTTGGGGACCTGTACACGGAGCGATGTATTATGTAGGCTTTCGCTTCAATTGGGATAGAAACTAATATATTGATAATCAAATAGAAATGGATTATGAGAACAAAATTAATCGCTATTATGGCAGCTGTCTGCTTTACTGCCACTTGCTTTGCAAAAGACATTAAAATTGTAGTTTTAAACACTGATCCTCAGATGCACTGTGCCAACTGTGAGAGCAAGATTAAGAACAATATTCGTTTTGAGAAGGGTATAAAAGAAATTGAAACAAATTTGGCGGATAAAACGGTTACTATTAAGTATGATGCTGATAAAACCACGGTAGAAAAAATAATTGCTGGATTTGCCAAGATTCATTATACAGCTACTGTTGTTGAAAATGAGAGTAAGCAGAAGGATGATATCCGTGGCAAACAGCCGAAAGCAGATGAGGATGGTTGTAAACAAGAAAGAGGAAAATAGATGAGATGCTATGTGATAAGAGGGAAAAAACGATGGAATGGATATTTTGGGAACTCTTTTGCATCACTTCGTGGCTTTAAATGACTGATAAATAAGATGCTATATCAGAGTGGAAAGGGGTTTAACCACCTAGTGGAAAAAGAGGAAATATCAATCTTGGTTAAAAACTTTATTATAACTGCATCATAAAAAGACTCCGCATGAAGCAATTAATCTTTAATTGCTTCATTGCGGGGTGTATGGGTGAAGATGAGAGAATTTTATAGTGTTCGAGTGTTTGTGTATGTGACTGTTTATATCATTCATCTTCTTCCCTATATTCTAGAATATCTCCAGGTTGACAGTCTAGTTCCCTGCAGATAGCCTCTAAGGTTGAGAAGCGGATGGCTTTTGCCTTCCCGGTTTTCAGTATGGAGAGGTTGGCAGGCGTCAGATCTATCTTTTCGGCTAAATCTCCTAGCGAAATCTTTCGTTTCGCCATCATTACGTCTAAGTTTACTATAATCGGCATAGGTTAGTTATTTTGGGATTTATTCGGGTTCTCATCTAATGCGTGCCACCAAAAGGTGTAGCGTTGTGTTAGTCTTTTAAAGGCATACAGACAGAAGCAAGTCCATCCAATGTTGATTGATATCCTCACTGCTTTGTTGTCCAACGATGGATGCAACACAAGGAAATAGATGAATGAACTTACAAACAGAGTGGTTGTCAAGGAAAGCATTAAATAAAAAATGCTTTTCCCTTTTGAGGGTAGAGTATTCTTTTCTTTCATAACTTTTCTTTTTTAAATGGTTAGGTCTTGTTCCTCTTTCATTTTTACTCCGATAGCAAAAATCTCGGCAAAGAGGATAGGGAGGATTATTGCCACCCAGTCGGGGGAATAACCAACATAGCTGATGATTTTGTAACCCGGTATGCTAATTTGATTCATAGCTGCGCTTCCTGTTAGCCATTCTCCGATGGCTGTGAGAATTTTTAAACTTGCACTGGTATATGCAAACCAACGTAGGCGTAGTACATTGGCTGGTGTAAATACTTTGCGGCGTGAGATGGAGATGAGCAGCCGGATTAATGAGTAAAAACCGATTAGAAAAAAGAATAGTCCGGGTATGGCTAACCCTATGACAAGGATATACCAGGCCGATGGCTTGGCATACGTTTCTATTTCAGTTACTGTATAAGGAAGTGGACTATCTACACGGTTGTTGTTCAGTGAATCGACTGTCGTTCCAGATAATGGCTTTACATTTAGTTTGACACGGGTTATCATGTGGTGTCCGGATTCATACATCTCTGTTGCACCGCTTTGTCCTTCTTCAAATCCCTTTTTGAAATCTTTCCAATCTTCATCCAATCCTCCGATGAAATTTGCAAGGATTGCAATAATGGCTATAATACCTAATATCCTGAACTTCTTCATACCGTATGATTTTTATATGGTTAAATCTTGTTCTTCTTTCATTTTCAATCCAACAGCGAATACTTCAGCAACCAGCAATGCGATGAATCCCAATATGAAGGTTGGTTCGGAAAACGCAAATATATTAGAGTATTCACATCCCTTGAGTTCCAAAACTTGTGCTGCTTCATAGTTCCCGATCATGATGGTGGTAAAAGAACAAATGAATAGAAGTATCAGTGACACACCCAGCTTGCGGAGAAACTTGACGTTCTTCCAACTGAAAATGTCACCACGGTTGATATTTCGGATCAAATAGAAAAATTGTATCAGGCAGAAGATACTTGCTAGGACCGAAATTAAGGTAGTGATTCCATTCGCCGTTCGGGATAGGCTGCTTCCTGTTGTCGGGGCTTCTATCAAACTTATGATTGGTTTGATGGAAGCCTGTGAGGAATTTTTCAGATTTGTCACGCTTCCTGTTTCTGCAAATAGGTCAGAAGGTATCGTACAAACTATTTTGTAGTCGGATATGTTAAGCTCCTTCCCTTTTTCTACACTTTCATATCCGGCTTTAAACCCGGCACTGACGGCTTGAACCATCAGACTGATTACCGTGGAAGTAGAAAGGAGCAGGCCGATAAGTACGCAGGCACAGAGAAGATTGAGTCTCTTTTTCATGATTGGTTGTGTTTGTTAAATGGTTATATCTTGTTCATTAATAGCTTTGACTTGTATGTTGGTAGGTTTCGGCAAGTATTTGTTCAGGTAGAGATACATACCTATAAAAACGATTATGGCTAGTACTAAGAGAATGTAAGTGATTGTTGTGCCCAAGGTCTCCATAGTCGTTTGGCTGAGTTCCTCTCGGGTGGCTGTGAACATGGTCCATGCGCCGAATGAGTTGTTGATAATGTGTCCCACAATACCTGGAACTAAACTTCCGGTGCGATAATATAACCATCCGAAGAGCAGACCGATGAGAAATGCAAAAGGTATTTGTGCAGGATTGCCGTGTATGATCCCGAATATGAGTGCGGAAACCAGTATGGCCCATTTAGGTGACCATCCTTTTCTTAGTAAATGTCCTTCTATAGCTCCACGAAATAAAACTTCTTCCAAAATAGGGACGACGATAGCAATACTGAGAACACCGAAGATATTATGGCTCATCGAAATAAATAGTTCTTGATTAGTGTCTGTCAGATCGAGCGCTTCATTTAATATTCCTGCTATGAACTGTGCGGATAGCAGGAGAGGGATGCACAAGAGAATGATTTTTTTTGAAACTTCATACATACTCTCTTTATTGAACTTGACATAGTGGAAATGTACCAAGTGCCATGTCATGGCTAATGCGGAGAGTAACATACCGATGGATATTGCCATTGTCCCGGGGCGGAAGTTGGCTGTAATATCTGCTCCGCCGATAAGAGCAATGGTGGCATCGGTCCCGGTTGCTAGAAAAATGAATAGTAATTGATAAGCCAGATAGTAAAGTATCAATTTAATTGCACGTCCCATAATAATCTGTTTATTGGTTTAAAATTTTATTGGGTTGGAAGTGTGTCAAAATGATAGGTCGTTTTCATTTTGACACACTCTCAATGATATTTATTTTTTCAGGTGAGCATCCAGGAATTTCTCCATGGCACGATAGAAATCGAATTTGTTCTCTTCGTTATGGAAACCGTGTCCTTCGTTGTCTTTTACCATGTATTCTACTTCTATACCGCGTTTTTTCAGCGCTTCCACCATTTGGTCGGATTCTGCTTTATTCACACGCGGGTCGTTAGCGCCTTGTGCGATAAAGAGAGGAGCTTTGATTTGGTCTACATGAAATACAGGTGAATATTTTTCCATCATTTCTTTATCTTTCACAGGATCACCTACCATTTCATACATCATGTCCAATAAGGGTTTCCAATAGGGTGGGATAGTCTGCATGAAGGTGAACAAGTTGGATACACCCACATAGTCGATGGCACATGCATAAAGATCAGGAGTAAAGGTGACCCCTGCCAATGTTGCATATCCGCCATAGCTTCCGCCGTAGATGGCTACACGTTTCGGGTCGGCGATTCCTTTTTTTATCAACCACTCTACGCCGTCGGTGATGTCGTTCTGCATGGTTTGTCCCCATTGTTTGTAGCCCAGTTCGGTGAATTTGCGTCCATAGCCGGTTGAGGCTCGGAAATTCATTTGAAGAACAGCATAGCCACGGTTGGCAAGGAACTGTACTTCCGGATTATATCCCCAGCTGTCACGTGCCCACGGCCCCCCATGCGGATTGACTACTACAGGCAGATTTTTGGCATTCTCCATGGTGTATCCTTTCGGGAGAGTGAGGTATCCTTCAATGGTCAGACCATCCCGGCTGGTATAGGTGATGGGGTGCATCGGGACCATATCTTCTTCTTTAATCCAGGGAGCCAAGTCAGCTATTTTAGTCAGTTTGTCTTCTTTTACATTATAGGTATAATAAGTTCCATAAGTGCGGTCGCCTCCAGCATAAATAATACGGATATTTTCGCTTTTATCTTCGCTGGTGGTGTTGATATCATAACCTTCCAGTTTCTGTTCCAACTTGGTGCGGATAGCTTCTTCGTTTTTATCGAAGTAATGACGGATAGTACCTTTGTGTCCGGTACAGGATACAGAGATTAATTTCTTTTTCAGTTCAGAATAGCCTAATCCGGAAATATCATATTTATCATTGGTGTAAAGTACTTCTTTTTCCTCACAAGTAGCCGGATCCATTAGGACGAGGGCGGTCTTGTCCCGTCCGATGTTGGTCAGGGCATAAACCATTTTATTGTCGGGGGTGAAGGTGGCAAAGCTTACCGTTTCCTTGAAATTGGTAGTTAGTACCGGACGGAAGGGCTGCTCTTCCGTTTCGCGATAGAGAATTTGGGTATTTACTCCGTCTACAATAGCTAAGGCTACACGCAGTTTTCCGTTATGGTCAGTCATCCATCCTTGTATGTTTCCGGGGTTCTCAGCTAATTGGGTCAGTTCGCCGTTATTGAGATTCAAGCGATAAGGATCAAATACTTGTGGATTACGCTTGTTCAGACCGATGATGACCAGTGAGTCGATATTTTCCAACGGATCAATAATAGTTGTCCTTACCTTGGGGAATGCGGTATATGCTTTGGAGTCAGTACCGTCTACATTGACTCCGTAGAGCTGAAAGTTTTCATCGCCGGCAGTATCTTTTATATAAAGTATCCGATGACCGTTTGCCCACATGCTTCCTGCAAGATCCCGTACCGTTTCTGAAGTGATTCGGGTTGCTTTGTCTGAACCGACTTCTTGTACGAATAAGTTCAGGCGGTTTTCATACGGAGCCATATATGAGAAGTATTTGCCATCCGGTGAGATTTGGTATCCCGCTTTTTCAGGATTCTTGAAGAAGTTTTCTAAAGGGACTTGTGCATTGGCTTCGGAGGCGAAACCGAGTGTTACCAGTAAGGTTGTTGCGGCTAAAATGCGTTTTAATGTTTTCATCTTGATGTATTTTAAAGTTGTTATTTTATCAGTTTATTAAATTTGCAATGGCTTGTTTACAAGGAACGTACCAATGTTCAATGAATAGGATGAACAATATTAAAAGAAAGATAATCTCGGACTTTTGTTGTGCTCTTTGTGCTAGAGGGGTATTTAATGGAATTTTAACCAGAATGAGTTTCCCAAAAACTATTCCCATGAGCATACCCAGAGCTAGACCGATTGATGGATATACAAATCCGATAATCATTCCAATACACACTCCGATGGTTTGCCATCGGTTGGTTATACTGTTCTTTTGAGTTTGTGCTTCCATTATTTCTTGTTTTGTGTGTCGGCCAGCAAATTTATGTTGTTGTCTTTACGGTAAATACTTTGTTGTTTGTTGTTGAAGGCGCTTTCCTTGACGTTCCATTCGGCATAGTTGAGTTTGGTTTCATACGCTCCGGGAGTTACTGTAAGTAAATAAGCCGGTTTCCACAGTTCCCGATAAGCATCCCAGCGATAGGCTTTTTTCTCAATTACCTGACCATTTTCATCGTGTTTGTACTCATACTTCAATTTGCGTGTCAATGTTTTGCCGTCTTCATTCAGTGTATACACTGTTGTGTTTGTGCCGTCTTGACCGTAGATGTACTTCGTGTTTCCTGTTTGTGCGTTTGCTGTTGTTGTACAACTCATCATTACTACTGCGATTGCTGCTACTAAACCTGATTTAAATACTGACTTTTTCATTTTACTTTGTGTTTTAAAAGTTTGTGTTTGTTCTTTCTTGTTTTTCGATATTCATTTATCGTTTATCGATATGCAAATGTACATCTTATTTTGATACTACAAAAGAAAAACAAGAAAAAATTATCGAAAAACGATAAAAATATATCCTTTATCATACTTTATAAGACAAAAATGAATGAAGAAACGTTTTTTATGCGAGAAGAGAGGGGGTGGGAGGGGAGGTTGCATCTTTCGGGAAGAAAACCATTTATATATTTCTTTCAGAAAAGTAAGTGCACTTGCTTTTTTCCGTCATATTAAAGAAGAATTTTAGCGGTTTTCTCCCTGTCTTTGTGCATTTGGGCGATGAGCTCGTCTATTGTGCCATATTTTTCTTCAGGGCGAAGATACTTTACGAACTCTATGCGCATTTCTTTGTGGTAGATATCCTCCGAGAAATTGAGGATGTTTACCTCGATACTTACATTGTTGCCATTATTGATAGTAGGGCGGTGTCCTATGTTCAACATTCCTGCCCATTTTTTCCCCTCCACATACACGTATACTGCATAAACACCTTCCGAGGGAATTAATTTGTCGCTACAATCCACTTGCAAGTTAGCTGTGGGGAACCCTATTTTTCTGCCTACTTTGTAGCCATCTACCACCGTTCCATCCAGATAATAGTTGTACCCTAGAAATTGGGCAGCCTGACTTACTTTGCCTTCTTTTAACAGCTGACGGATGACTGAGGAGCTGATTTTATCCTCTCCGTCTGTATAAGCTCGCGCGCGTACTATATATATATTTAATTCCTCGCCATAACGGCAATAATCTTCAAAACTTTCACTGCGGTTGTGGCCGAAACGATGGTCATAGCCTATAACTAAGGTGTGAATATTGAATTTGTTACGTAGTAACTGCATGAATTCCCGGGCCGAAAGCAGCGAAAGTTCTTGTGTAAAAGGAAGAAGGAGGCAGTAATCTACTTGCGTTGTTTCCAGTAACTCAAGTTTCTCCTTGGGTGAAGAGAGCAGTTGTGGATGATAAGTGGTTTGTATCACTTGTCTGGGATGCATAGGAAAAGTGACCAATGCAGAATATAATCCATCCTTGTCTGCGACCTCTTTTACTTGATTGATAAGAAAGCGGTGTCCACGATGCACCCCGTCAAAGAAGCCGATAGTGGCAACTGAAGGGGGTAATGCTTGATGGTTTATATCTGATATTATTTCCATTATTCAAAAAGTGAACTTAAATTTTCTCCAATATGATAGTGATGGGATTGTATACCAAGTGACATAGCTGCCTGGCAATTAGCTTCCGAGTCGTCTATAAAGAACGTTTCTTCAGGCAGGATGTTTGCCTCTTTCATCATTTGCTCATAAATGTTTTTTTCAGGCTTGGCTTTATGCATCTCGAAAGACAGAAAAGTATCTTCAAAAAAATCATTTACGCGGAAACCTCGATAACTGAACATCTGCTCGCAGGCATACTCCCAATGTATCCGATTAGTATTACTAAGCAGATAAACCATATAGTGTTCGCGCAATTCTAGTAATAAGTCCAGCTTCTCACGAGGAATATCAAGTAGCATCAGGTTCCACATATCATCAATTTTACGGTCGGTCAGCGATTCGCTGGCCTCCTTGCGAATGGCTGACCGGAATTCTTCCGGACTGATCTCACCTAATTCAAATAGGGAAAAGAAACCTTTCCCCTTGAACTGGCATACCTGTTTCTCGATATCTTGGAATCCTGCTTTGCGAAAAGCATTCAGGCAATTGTCAAAATCCAGATTTATTAATACTCCTCCTAAATCAAAAACGACATTTTTAATCTTACTGTCCATAACTCTTTATGTGCTTAATTCTCTTTCTTAGTTTTTCTTCTGTATTCGTTTTATCCAACGGTGAATTTCACCAATCCACAATACGAATGACGTTCCTGCGATAATATAAATCCAAGTAATAAAATCCATAGGTTCGGTACGGAATACTTTACCTCCGAATTCGACAATCAGAATTTGTCCGACCAAAATAATGATAGCTACACTCAGCATACCCAATGCATGACGGGAATCCTTAAATACAGAATGGTTGGTCCCGAAAACACTGGCGTTGAACAGATTCCAAAATTGTAGCATCACGAAGATTGTGAAAAATTGCGTTAAAGCTTGTCCTACTAAATCTGCTGGCATCTGTTTGATAATGACAATTAATGTCATCAGTATAGCAAGGAAGCAGAAGCCTACGCCTAGTATATTTTTGCGCATGACCTTAGTGATGATGAAGTCGTCGGTTTTGCGTGGCTTTTCATTCATGACATCGGCACTGGGGGGGATAGATGCCAAAGCCATGGCGGCAAAAGTATCCATGATAAGATTTACCCAAAGCATCTGTGTTACTGTTAATGGTAGTTCTGTACCAAAGAAAGCCCCTAATAAAACACTGGCTAAAGCGACCACGTTGATAGTCAGCTGGAATACGATGAAGCGCTGAATGTTTTTATAAAGAGAGCGGCCCCACATTACTGCGGTGGCGATA
>OHDN01000726.1_pt1 | contig 19640 bp, 20 predicted proteins | sample 1566971 | NCBI WGS metagenome assembly OHDN01 (sample SAMEA3879538, study PRJEB24766) | human gut metagenome | biome: human-associated habitat; feature: feces | place: USA | collected 1985/1987
TTTTTTAATGAAAGCTATATATTAGATAAAAATTGTTTTCGGTAAAACTTTGAGCTTCTTTATCATTGGCTTTTAAAGTGATTATTTTAATTTTTACAAATAAATATGCCGCAAAAGTTTTACGCTTGCACCTTTTCAATAAGGCAAACGCAATGTGCAGCTATCCCCTGCTTTGCGCCCGTAAAGCCAAGTTTTTCCTCCGTGGTTGCTTTAACCGAAACACAATCCAAATCCATTTTGCAAGCTTTTGCTATATTTGCCCTCATATCGTCAATATAGGGAGCCATTTTCGGAATCTGAGCAATAATTGTGGCATCAATATTTGAAGCTTTATAGCCATTTTCGGCAAGCAGATCCGCAACTTTGCAAAGCAGCACAAAGCTGTTTACACCGGCATATCGTTCGTCTGTATCGGGAAAATGCTTACCGATATCTCCCAGAGCGGCAGCGCCGAGCAGCGCATCCGAAACGGCATGAAGCAAAACATCGGCATCCGAATGGCCGAGTAATCCGAGTTCGCACGGTATATCAACACCGCCTATTATGCATTTTCTGCCCTGCACAAGCTTATGCACATCATATCCGTGACCGATTCTGATATTCATATCAAAGTTCCTTTCCGTTTCTTGCATTTATTATGCTTTCCGCCATAGGCACATCACCTTTTGTGGTGATTTTAATATTTTCATATTCGCCTATTACAACGCCGCACTCAACACCGATATTCTCAACAAGCTGGCAATCATCGGTATAATCCCTGCCCTCTTCCTCGGCTTTTTTTAGAGCTTGTTTATATGTGGCAAAATCAAAAATTTGCGGAGTTTGGATAAGAACAAGATTTTTTCTGTTTGGCGTGCCGACTATATTAAGATTTTCATCAACAACCTTAACAGTGTCTTTAACATAAACGCCCGTTGCCGCAGCCTTGCGAATTTGCGCTTCATCAAGAGTTTTCACAACTGTTTCCGGCGTAACAAGCGGTCGAGCACCGTCATGAATAATAATATAGTCGCAATCATCAATCGTTTCAACTGCGTTTTTAACACTTTCCTGCCTTGTTTTACCGCCGATAACAAAGGTTATATTATCTTGCGGCAGCAATTCGGAAAAGCGCTCCACATCGCACTCTCTACACACAACAATAATTTCATCAATCTCTGCCATATTTTCAAATACGGCAACACTTCGTTCTATAACTGTTTTACCGCCTATCTCAATAAGCAGCTTACTTTTATCTATTCCCATTCTTGCGCCGTTTCCGGCAGCAAGAACAACTGCTATGTTATACAATTCTTTTTATCCTTTCAAGCTCTTCAAAATTAGGTGTTACATACTCTGTGTTATAATTATCATATATAACCATTCCCGGCTTAGCACCACCGGGCTTTTTTACATTTTTAATTATTGTGTAATCAACGGCAACATTTGACGAAGCAGCTGCTTTACTGTTTTGAGCAGCAAGCATTGCAGCCTCCCTGATAAGTTTATCGGTAAATTCCCTGCCGTTTTCGCTTTGCACAACAACATGCGCACCGGCACCGTCCTTAACATGAAACCACAAATCATAATTTTTAGCCATTTTTAATGTGAGCTTATCATTCATTATATTATTTCTGCCGACGAAAATTTTAAAGCCCTCAGAGCTTTCGTATTCCATAGGCTTCAACAGCTTTTGATTTTTTTGATTTTTAGCGGCTCTATGCTTTAGAAATCCTGTTTGCGCAAGCTCATTTTTAATTTCCGTTATCTCGGCATCCGTTTGAGCTCTTGACAAAGCATCTGTAACGGAATCAATATAGTCAGCTTCCTCTTTTGCTGATTTTATAAAATCGGCAAGCCTGCTTTCCGCCGTTTGCTTTTTGCGATATTCTTTATAATACTTTTGCGCATTTTGCATAGGCGAAAGAGCCGGATCCGCCGGAACTCGCACAACTTTATTGTTATCATAAAAATTTTGCAGTTCATAATAAACCGAGCCTTTTTTTAATGCATATTGATTTGCCACAATCAAATCGCCGTAAACTTTATATTTATCCTTATCACGGCAATCTTCAAGCTCCTTGCTCCTATTCAGAGCTTTACGCACGGCTCTTTCCTTTAAATTTGCAAGTGTTTTGAAAAGCTCTCCCGAGCGTTGGCGAATTCTGTCTGCCCTGACTTTTTCATAATAGAAAAAATCAAGAGTTTCCGAAAAAGTATCAAAATTCTTTTGAGTTGCAAGTGAGCCGTATTGCGTTATAGGCATAAAGCAAAAATCAAAAGGTGCTTGAGTTATTATGACATTCGGGCACGGATGCTCTGCAAAATTTTTAATTTCTTCAACAGAAACACCGTTTTCGTATTCACGGCAAACAATGGGAGACACGCCCATAACCGCGCTTTGAAACGCATTTGACGGCGATTTTCCGCTTACCTCAATTCTCTTTTTAATTTCGGAAACATCATCTTTTAATATGTTAAGCTTATCCTGAGCAGGCGGTGCGACATATTTGAGTCCCGGCAAAACACTGCGAACACGGGAGCTGTTTTCATCAACTCTGCGCAAGGCATCAATAATACATTCATCCTCATCCAGAAGAATTATATTACTGTATCTGCCCATTATTTCCGCCACAAGCGTAAGAACAACCTCATCGCCGAGTTCATCGGAAGAACGAACGGTTATTTTGACGATTCTGTCCAACCCTTGCTGTTCCACTGCAAGAATTTTTCCTCCGCACAGGCGCTTACGCAAAAGCATACACAACATAGGCGGCTTTGCGGGATTTTCCGGAGGATATTCCGTAAAATACATACCTGCCGTATTTGCCCTGCAAGAAAGAAGTAGTTTTTTAGAGCCTTCTCTTGAGCGAAGAGTAAACACCAATTCTTCTTTTGAAGGCTGATATATTTTATCTATCCGAGCGCCGACGGCAAATGCCGCAACCTCATTTTTTAGATGATGCAAAAAAATTCCGTCTAAAGCCATAATTACACCGCCAAAACAGGATTTTTCTGTTCGCCCCAAACAAATTCAACATTAGGAAACTTTGACTGCAATTCACCGAGAAGCATATGAAACGATTCGGACTCTGTTTCAAAATGGCCTGCGCTGATAACGCAATAATTATTTTCTGCAGCGGCAAGAAAATCATGATATTTCATATCACCGGTTACAAAACAATCTGCGCAATCCATAGCCTGAGGCAAATATTCCTCGCACGCACCGCCGCCGACGGCAACTGTTTTTATCTGCAAATCCGAATCGGTATACCTCAAGCCGTGAACATCAAGTGAATCACTTACATATTGAGCAAAATCATCTGCACTCATGGGCTTATCAAGCTTACCGGTAACTATAAAAGTGCCGTCAACAGGATGAACATCAAAAAGCCCAAGGCGTTTGCACAAATTAGTGTTTATGCCGTTTGCCGCTTTATCAAAGCAAGTGTGTGCACTTAAAACGGCTATTCCGTTTTTTACACATTCATAAACGGCATCTCCGGATTTTACGGATTTAATGCCGCCGAATATAACGGGATGGTGAGAAATTATAAGTTCGGCGCCGATATCCGAGGCAAAACAAACAATACTTTTTGTTACATCAAGGCAAAGCACTGCCTTTGTTACAGCCGCTTTATCACAACCGACAATAATCCCCGAATTATCCCATTCCTCCTGTGTTGAGAAAGGAGCAATGCTATCGAAATAGCTGTATATATCATAAACAGAAGTCATAACTTTTCCTTAACAGCGGATATAACCTCGGCATAATCCGCATTTCCTTTCTGCTTGTTTTCAAGAAAATTGAGCAGATGCTCAAAATAGCCCTTATTGGTAAAATCCCGAATATTTCCAAGGAAATAGTAGCTTTCATCGTGTTTGATGCAATTTCCGGTATACCAAGCTTCAAGCACATTATAGTAATGCCTACCATCTGCAACAATAATATCATTTCCTATTTCAAATCCGTTTTCGCAAAGTCTGCGACGAAGCACATGTTGACGAGTCATTGGATTAAGCACGAAATGAACATCTTTTGATTTTGAAAACGGGCAAGCCATAATAATATCGGCAATAAGCTCGCCGCCCATTCCGCAAATTGCGATTTCTTTGGCATCGTTTTTCTTTAAGCCCTCTAACCCCGGAGCAAGAATGCAGGTGATTTTATCCTCCAAGCCCTGCTCGGCGGCAACCTCTTTGCATTTTGACAAAGGACCTTCGTTTATATCGCACGCAAATGCAGACTCAACTATTCCGTTTTGAACAAGATACACCGGTAAATAACCGTGATCGCACCCGATATCAGCAAAGGACTTTGCGGGGCGCACCATCTTTGCGGCAGCGGCAAGACGCTTTGAAAGCTTGATCATGAAATTAACCCAAAAGCTTATTTATATCTTCAACAAGTTTATCGGCATCACAGCCGTGAACCATGCAAGCTTGCTCTATTGATTCACCCGATGCCGAAGGGCAATAAAGGCAATGCATTCCTATATTCATAAAAAGCTCTGCAGAATCCGGGCAAATTTGAAGTGCTTCCGCAATAATAGTATCCTTAGTAACCTTAGCCATAATATAAAACCTCTTTCAAAAAATAAAATAACAATAATTACACACAAGACATCAGCACCGACATCTTATGCCAACAAACATAGCAACATCAAAAAGCAAATATTATGCGATTTTATTATTACGCTTGTTTATCGTATTATATTATAAAATAAAACTTATTGCAAGCAACTAAAGATTATGTTAATATATTTTTCAATGAGGTGATATAATGAGCGAAAGCAATAAAAATACCGAAAATAAGGCTTTGGAAAACGAAAGCGAAGATTTAAGATTTGATGCACTTGCAAGCGGAATTGCAGACGGCGGTTTAAGATCGACGCTTGAAATAAATTTGCTGATTTGCTACATTACCGTTAATTCAAGAGGAAGACTGACGGAAAAGGTTATAGCAGACACAATGACACGAGGCGAAATTGCAAACTATTTTGAAACTGTGAATGCAATAAAAAAACTTGAGCAAAAAGGGATGATAGTTGCAGATGAAAACGGATATCTTCACCCCGGAGACGGCTGTAAAAACCTTATTGAGCTTGTTGAAAACGATTTGCCATACACAATCAGAAAAAAAAGCATTGAAATTTCTCGCAAATTAGCGGTGAGAGAAGCCTTTGAAAAAGAAAACAAGGTTGACATAGAAAAACACGAAGATCATTATTCGGTTACCATGCATCTTGCGGACGGCGACAAAGAATTCATGGCACTTACGCTTAATTTGCCGACGGCGGCACAGGCAGAAACAGTTAAAGACTGCTATTATAACAACCCCGTTGAAATTTATAACACGGTGATTGACGCTTTATTCGGCGCCGAAACAGAAAGTTAATAAAATATTTTACAACAAAAAAAGCACCGAGATAACTCGGTGCTTTAATTTTATATTTGCCGATGATTATTCAGCGTCAAGCTCAATTGTTTCCTCGGGCTTTTCGGTTGTTTGCTTCATTGAGAGGCTAACTCTCTTCTTATCAAAATCAACATCTGTGATAACAACCTCAACCTCATCGCCGATTTTAAGAACATCTGCGGGAGTCTTAATACGATCCCAGCTGATTTCGCTGATATGGATAAGACCTTCGATACCGGGGATAACCGTTGCAAATGCGCCGAAAGCGGTAAGGCCGACAATTTTAGCTGTGAGCTTAGTGCCGACAGGATAATCTCTTTTAAGAATTTCCCAGGGAGAATCCTCAATCTTCTTGAAGCCGAGAGAAATCTTCTTGTTTTCCTGATCAAGGCTCTTAACATAAACCTCAACCTGATCACCCACATTAACAACCTCTGAAGGATGCTTAATACGGGTCCATGAAAGCTCGCTGATATGAATCATACCGTCTACGCCGCCGATATCAACAAAAGCGCCGTAGTTTGTGAGTGACTTAACAGTGCCCTGAAGCTTCATGCCTTCTTCAAGCTTGCCCCAAAGCTCCTCACGAGCCTTTCTCTTTTCCTCATTAAGAACAGCTTTGATAGAGCCAACTGCTCTTCTTCTCTGCTCATTAAGGTCTATAATTCTGAATCTTACGGTTTGACCCTTAAGAACTGAAAGTTCCTCATTCTTGGGCACACCTGTGAGTGATGCGGGAATAAATACTCTTGTTCCCTTTACGGAAGCGAGAACGCCGCCTCTTACAACTGCTGCAACGGGGCCTTCAAGGATCTCGTCAGCTTCCTTTGCCTTAACGATATCATCCCAGCCTTTATAAGCATCTGTAAGCTTCTTTGAAAGCTTAAGAACGCCGTCTTGATCGTCTGTTTTAAGAATGATAAGGTCAAGCTCATCACCAACGGAAACAACATCGCTGCACTTATCAAACGGCTCTGCCGAAAGATCATCGTGAGCAATAACGCCCGTTTGCTTTCTTCCCGGAACATCTACAAATACTTCCGTGGGAGTAATGTTTACAACAACACCCTTAACGATTTTGCTTGTGTCGTTGCTGCTGAAGGACTGTTCGAGCATCTCTGCGAAGGTTTCACCATCAGCAGATACTTCGACAGCAGCCGTATCGGCCTTATCAGCGGTTTCTGCTGTCTCGGCAACAGACTCTGTTGCTTCAACTTCCTTTTCTTTAATTTCTTCGGACATGGTTTTTAGTACCTCCTTGATAATTACCGAGGGTGTAGATGCCCCGGCAGTAACTCCAACTACATTGAAACCCGAAAAATCCTTATCTGCAAGCTCCGCCGCTGTTTCAATCAAGAAAGTGGGCGCATTTTGCGAACATACATCTTTCAACTTGCAAGTATTGGAAGAATGGCGACCGCCGATAACAACCATTGCATCGCACTCTTTGGAAAGAGCAAATGCTTCCTGCTGTCTATCGGAAGTTGCATTACATATTGTATCAAATATTTCACAGTTTGTACATACCTTTTTAAGAATTTTCTCGCATTTTTTCCATTCTTCAAGGCTGAATGTTGTTTGAGAGACGCAAATAACATCATTTTTCTGCGAAATATCATGTTTTTTAAGAATTTCAAGCAGCTCCGCTTCATTTTTAAAGACATAAGATTCGCCCGTGCAGAATGAGCGAATACCCAAAACCTCAGGATGAACCGCATCTCCTGCTATAAGCGTTACGCCGCCGGAAGCCCTTTTGCTGACTATTTTATGAATTTTAAGAACAAACGGGCAAGTGGCATTAACATAAGGTATATTTCTGCTTTCTATATCTTCGATAACACTTTTTTCAACCCCATGCGTGCGGATAACGATTTTGTATCCTTTTTCACATTCACACGGAGACGAAATAACCCTGACGCCCTTTGAATTTAAATCGGAAACAACTTGGTTATTATGGATAATCGGGCCGAGAGTTGAAACCTTTTCACCGTTTTCAACGAGACTGTAAACAAGATCAACCGCCCTGTTTACGCCAAAACAAAACCCTGCCGTTTCGGCAAGCCTTATCTCTTTCATTGAGCCGAAGCCTCCCAAAGATCAAGAATGCTGCCCATAACCTTATTTGCGGCGTCTTTAATATCATGAGGGCCTGTTTCCTCCTTATCAAGCCCCATATCGGAAAGAGAAAGCAATTTTCCGTATGTAACGATAACCTTTTTGCCCGGTTTGATAGGACCGTCACAATAAATGGCACATGGCAAGACAGATGCATTTGTTGCCTTTGCTATAACGGCAACACCGGATTTAGCTCTTTGCGGCACGCCGTTTTTATCTTTTACTCTTCTTCCCTCCGGGCAGATTGCCATAACATGGCCTTCTTCTATAATTTTTTCACCGTAATCAATTGCAGAAGTGTCTCCCTTGCCTCTTTTTACAGGGAAACCGTAAAGGTGCTTTACAACCCAACCAACAATAGGATTCTTAAAAAGCTCTACCTTTGCCATAAAATGAAGCGGAGGCATATTTTTAGGCATTGAGGCAAACACGGGATCAAGAGCACATGTGTGGTTTATCGCCACAATATAGCGCACATCTTTATCCTGCGGCACATTTTCAAGGCCTCGAAATTCCAGCTTATACAAAGCTTTGAAAATCGGGCCGAAAACATTTTTTACAAAGCCGTAAAATTTATAGTGTTTTACTACTGAATAATCAAACTTCACCATTGGTTTTCTCCTTAATAACCGAAACAATCATTTCAATGCTTTGCGGCAGCGATTTGCCTGATGTGTCTGCTATATAAGAATCTTCGGCAGGCTTCAGCGGCGCAATTTCACGATGACTGTCTTGATAATCACGGGCATTCACATCTGCCAAAACATCCTCATATTTAACCGATTCACCTTTTTCCAAAAGCTCTTTATATCTTCTTTCGGCTCTGCATTCAGGCGATGCGGTAAGAAATATTTTAACCTGAGCATTCGGCAGCACAACGGTTGCTATATCCCTGCCGTCCATAATAACATTATTATTTTCGGCAATATCACGCTGTAGGCCGAGCAGGAATGCACGAACAGCAGGGATTTTTGAAACATCAGAAGCTGCCATTGAAATATCCGGAGTTCTTATAAGCGAAGAAACATCCTCGCCGTTTAAATAAACACATTGAGCGCCTGCATCATCAAACGCAAGATTAACCGTTATGTTTTTCAACATATTTTCTATTTTTTCGGAATCTCCGAGAGCTCCGCACCTTACTGCCGAAAGTGCCACGGTTCGGTAAAGAGCGCCCGTATCAACATAAATATATCCAAGCTGCTTTGCCGCACCGCGCGCAACAGTGCTTTTGCCCGCACCGGCAGGGCCGTCTATTGCAACATTTATCATAAACAGTATCCTTTCTCTTTAATTATTTTGCTACATATTATTTCCGCACAAATATCCCGTTGAAAATGCTATTTGCAAATTAAAGCCGCCGGTATAGGCATCAACATCTATTACCTCACCTGCAAAGAAGAGATTTTCAACAAGCTTTGAGCGCATTGTTTTAGGGTCTATCTGCTTAGTATCAATTCCGCCTCTTGTAACAACGGCTGCATCAATGGTATAAAGCGAATCTATATCAACACGCAAACCTTTTATCAAAGAAACAAGCCTGTGCCTTTCCTGCTTTGTAATTTCATTAACCTTTTTATCGGCAGGAATCTCGCTGAGTTTAACTATAACAGGAATAAGCTTTTTAGGCAACAGTTTTGAAAGCGAATTGATAAAATCTTTATTGATAAATTCGCCGAAATCACGCAATATACGAGCATCAAGTGCCGCTTCATCAAGTGCCGGCTTCAAATCAATAACAAGGCTGTATGAATTGTTTTCGGCATCATCAATATGGCTTGAAGCAGAAAGCACAACCGGCCCGCTGACTCCGAAATGAGTAAAAAGCATTTCACCGAAATCCGAATAAACCCGCTTTCCGTTTTTCAGAAGATCAATTGAAATGTTTTTAAGGCTGAGCCCCTGAAGATCCGAAACAAAATCATTGTTACAACAAAGAGGAACAAGAGCCGCACTGACGGGCACAATTCTGTGCCCGGCGCTTTTTGCAAGCGCATAACCCTGCCCTGTTGAACCCGTTGCGGGATAACTTTTGCCGCCTGTGCAAATCGCAACGGAATCACAACTGATTTTTTCGCCGCTTTCAAGAATAACAGAACAAATTTTTCCGCCGCCGAATTCAAATGCCTTTGCACAGCCGTGAACAAATCTTACACCGGCATGCTCAGCATTTTTAATCAGCGCATTTGCAATATCAACCGCTTTATCGGATTGCGGAAACACACGATTGCCACGCTCTGTTTTCAGCGGCACACCCAAATCTTCAAAAAAAGACATCGTATCATATGGCATAAAAGCCGAAAAAGCCGAATAGAGAAATCTTGGATTTCTCGGCACATTTGAAATTAAATCCTCCATATCAAAACAGGCATTGGTTACATTGCACCTGCCCTTGCCCGTTATGCGAACCTTTGATGCACAGCGAGGCATTTTTTCAATAAGGATTGTGTTAATATTTCTTTTGGCACTTTCTGCGGCAGCCATCAATCCTGCCGCACCTGCGCCTATAACAACATTAGTTTTCATAAATTTTATCCGTTTTATTTTCTAAATCATTCATCCGAAAGCTCGGAAAGCTGCTCTGATTTTTCCGCCCATTCTTCATAAACCAAATCTCTTTGCTCTGATTTTTCCTGCAGCTTTGCACTCACCTTCAGAAACTCCTCATAAGGAGGATTGCAATTGAGCCGCTCCTCAAGCAAAGCAATTTCATCTTCCAAATCCTCTATCTGCCCCTCAAGGCGTGAAACTGCGGTTTTAAGCTTTCTTAAATTACTTTGGCGCTCTTTTTGCAGCTTATAGCTGTTTTGCTTAACGCTGCTTTTTTGCTTTTTAGGTTCTTCGCTTTCTTCTCTTTTAAGAATATACTCATCGTAATTTCCAAGATAATTATTTATACCTTCCGGAATAAGCTCGATTATTGATGTTGCAAGCTTATTGATAAAATATCTGTCGTGCGAAACAATAAGCATAGTGCCGCTGTAATTCAACAATGTGTTTTCAAGTTCTTCCCTTGAATAAGCATCGAGGTGGTTTGTGGGCTCATCAAGCAGCAAAAAGTTATATTGCCCAAGCATAAGCTTTAACAAAGCAATTCTTGCACGCTCACCGCCCGAGCAATCGGAAAGGCGTTTATACACATCATCTCCGGTAAAAAGAAATGCCGCAAGCGCATTGCGGATTTTAGTTTCCGTCATTGCCGGAAATGCAGACCAAACTTCATCAAGGGCAGTTTTATTTAAATCAAGCTTTGCCTGCACCTGATCAAAATAGCCGGTGAAAAGATTTGCGCCGAATTTATATTTACCGCTGTCTGCCGACAAATCGCCCATTATAATTTTAAGCAGCGTTGTTTTACCGCAACCGTTTGCACCAACAAGAAAAATCCTGTTTCCTTTTTTAACGGAAAAGCTTACATTTTCAAATATTTTCTTATCACCGAAGGATTTACTTAAATCACACACATCAAGAACATCCTCGCCCGAAACGCATTTCGGAGTAAAATCAAAGCGAATTTTTTTCAGCTTTGCATCCGGAACAACAAGCTGCGCCTTAATGCGCTCAATCACCTTTTCTTTACTTTCGGCGGTTTTTATGTTTTTTTCTCTGTTCCACTGCCTTTGCTGAGCAATAATGCCTTCAAGGCGCTCGATTTCCTTCATGTCGTTTTCATATTTTTCGGCGATTGCCTTTTGCTCTGCCTGCTTTTTAACAAGAAATTCAGAGTAATTGCCTTTATAGGAACGCAGTTTTTTGTTTTCTATTTCAATTGTTTTATTGGTTACACGGTCAAGAAAATATCTGTCGTGCGAAATAACTATAAAAGCACCCGCAAACGAAGATAAAAAGTTTTCAAGCCACTCAACCGATTTTATATCAAGGTGGTTTGTAGGCTCATCAAGCAAAAGTAAATCGCACTTTGAAAGCAACAGCTTGGACAAAATCAGCTTAGAACGCTGGCCGCCGGAGAGTTTGGAGGTAGGTTTATCAAAATCCTCCTCACCAAAGCCCATACCGATAAGGCAAGAGCGAGTAAGGCTTTTATAGGTTAAGCCTCCGTTTCTTGTGAACTGCTCCATAAGCATATCTTGCTTTGATATAAGTTCGGGCAAAGGATTCACCGTAAGCTGCGACGAAATATCATCAAGCTCTTTTTCAAGTTTAATCAAATCGTCAAAAACACCGATAAGCTCTTCATAAACCGTTTTGTTTTCAGAGCATGTGTGTTGCTCCATATAACCGAGTTTAACATTCTTGCCCAGAAAAGTTGCTCCGGATGTAGGCGAATACTCACCTGTTATAATTTTAAAAAGAGAAGTTTTGCCGACTCCGTTTGCACCCACAAAGCCTATTTTATCCTTTTCATAAACATCAAAAGAAACATTATCAAACAAAGTTTTCTCGCCGAAAGAAAGGCTCAAATTTTGAACGCTTATGCAAGACACGGCATTGCCTCCTTAAAACACAATCAAATCGGATTCGGCAAAAGATGCCGAAGCACATCCGGATCAGGTTATATTTTACACTATTAAGCCTTGAATGTGAAGTAAAATTTTGATATTATAGTTTTAATTAAGAGAAAAGAGGGCTGAATATGGAAATATTAAAGCTAAAACCGATTTTTAAGGATTACATTTGGGGCGGAACACGCCTAAGAGACGATTTCGGGCTTAATACAGACATAAATCCGGTTGCGGAGGGATGGATGCTTGCCTGCCATAAAGACGGCATGAACACGATAATCGGCGGCGAGCATGACGGTGAAACGCTTGAAAGCGTTATAGAGACCTGCGGAAAGGCGAAAATTGCCGGCACAAACAGCGAAAAGTTTCCTTATTTTCCCGTGCTGATTAAACTGATAGACGCAAAGGACAATTTATCCGTTCAAGTGCACCCCGATAATGAATACGCCGAAAAAGTCGAGCATGAATTCGGTAAAACCGAAATGTGGTATGTGCTTGATGCCGCACCGGGCGCAACACTGATTTACGGCTTTAAAAACAAAATCGGCAAAGAAGACTTCAAAAAAGCTATCGAAAACAACACACTTTTGGATGTGCTTAATGTGGTTGAGGTTAAAAAGGGCGATATGTTTTTTATTGAGGCCGGCACCGTACACGCAATCGGCAAGGGAGCTTTGATTGCCGAAATTCAGCAAAACAGCAATTCAACATACAGAGTTTATGATTACGGCAGACTCGGAAAAGACGGCAAACCCCGTGAGCTGCACATACAAAAAGCAATTGACGTTTCCAAAACCGAGCCTGCAAAATACGGCACAAAGCCTTTTGGCAAAAAAGAGCGCATTAACGGAGGCACAAAACAAATGCTTACGGAATGCCCTCTGTTTTCCGTTTATAACTATGAATTAAACGGCAACATCCAACTTAATGCAGACGAAAAAAGCTTTAATCACATTTTGATTGTTGACGGTAACGGAAAAATCAACGGCCGTGAATTCAAAAAAGGAGACAGTTTTTTTGTGCCCGCAAGTTACGGCAGCTACGAGATTGTGGGAAGCGGCGAATTCATTTTAACAAAAATATAACCGATCAAAAAGAATATCAAACGAATAAAAAGCCGTTAGTATGGGCAAGATACTAACGACTTTTTTATTTTGGAGATGTTTTTTTATGAAAGTTATAAACAGAATTGCACTTATATTAAGCGTTATAGGCGGGCTTAATTGGGGACTTATAGGATTATTTAAATTTGACCTTGTTGCATGGATATTCGGCGGACAGGACAGTGTGCTTGCAAGAATAATTTACAGCATAATAGGCCTTGCGGCAATTTGGTGCATCAGCCTTTTATTTAACAGAAGCGTTGTTGAAGAATAAAGAATAAAATCAGCGGGAATATTCACGAAGCATTTCAGTTTTGATTTTACCGATAATTCGCTTTTCCAGCCTTGAAATATAGCTTTGGGAAATACCGAGCATATCGGCAAGTTCTTTTTGCGTGTGCTCCGTTTCGCCGAGTATTCCGAAGCGCATTTTCATTAAATTGCGTTCTTTTTCAGGCAATGAAATAATTGTTTTAAGCAGCATTTGCTTTTCATCGTTATATTCAATATCGCCTGAGATTTCATCCGGATCGCTGCCGAGAACATCACGTAAAGTAAGCTCATTACCGTCCCAATCAACACTTAAGGGCTCATCAAAACTCATTTCAAGCTTGGCATTGCTTATCTTGCGCAAATGCATGAGGATTTCATTTTCAATGCATCTTGAGGCATATGTTGCAAGCTTGATATTCTTTTCGGGATTAAAAGTTTTAACCGCTTTCATCAACCCGATTGTGCCTATTGAAACAAGATCCTCGGTTGAGGTGGCACAGCCGTCAAATTTCTTTGCGATATACACAACAAGGCGCAAATTATGAGTTATAAGAAGCTCTCTGCGGGAATCATTTCCGGCTCTGATTTCTGCAACAACCGCCTGCTCCTCTTCTTTTGAAAGCGGAGCAGGCAAGGTTTCGGGGCCATTTATGTAGTAACATTCTTTTTTGAAAAATCTTAATAACAGAAGCTTAATTTTTTGAAGCATACTTAACCTCACAAACAGAATTTGGATTTATAATTCCTTTATACTCTCCTTTTTTCATATTGTGGCTCAAGGCAATATAAACATTTCCGAGCAAAGATTTACCGTTTGATGTTTGAACAGTTACTTTATCCGGCTTGAAAGCGTAAAGAACGCCCTCTCCGCCGACGGTTGTAACCGGAATAACTCTGTTACACTCCACATCCGGAAAAACATCTGCGCTTACAACTATAACCGGCGAATCGGTGAAAGGCTCTTTAAGGTTATTGCCGCTGTCTGCAAAAGCAAAAAAGCGATATTCCCTGCCGCCCTTTTCCACGGAAATATCATAAATTTCTTTTTTTGAAATTCTGTTGTTATAAATTCTGATTATTATTGCTGTTGCAGCATAAGCAAAAGCAGCCGAAGCAAGCAAAACTTCAGCAGAAACATCAAAATAAACAGTTGAATTATTTATAACAACGCCCGGAGGTTTAAAAAGCATCCAACCGCCGGAGATTAAACCGAGAAAAACAAAATTAACAAACATAAAGATTGCAACATTTTTAAGAAAAAGCTTAAAAGGCCTTTTGCCGAAAGCTGCAAAAACAATTACGCCTGCCGCCGCAAGCTTTCCGAAAAACGAAACGGCAAACGCAAGCTTATCAAACAAAAGCACAAGCGAATAGGCACCGCCGATGAATGAAGCAAGCACAAAGCGAGCGGTTTTTGTCTGTTCCTTACAAAGCTTTGCACATGCAAGTAACAAAAGAAAGGTTATGAAAAAATTAACCGTAACGAGCACATCCGCATAAACAACCGTTAACATCACCGCCCTATCAAACTGCACTTGAATTATACTACGGCGTTGGTAAAATAAATGTCGAACGAAGCACGCAAAAACGCCCTCCGAGCCAAATTATTTTGGCCGGAGGGTGCTTTCTTATTGCATTATTATGTTTGGATTAAAAATCATTCACTGATTTCAACCTTTTCTATTACAACATCGTTTACAGGCTTATCATTTGCGCCGCATTGAACTGCCGCAAGCGTTTCAAGCACATCGGCTCCGGAAATGAGCTGGCCGAAAACAGTGTGGTGGAAATCAAGCCAAGGAGTGCCGCCAACCTCTTTATAATTATCTATAACTTCCTGCGGAAAACCATTTTCCTTTAACTGCTCCATTTGCGCAAGAAGATTTTCTGGAACTGATTTGGCCTGAACAATAAAAAATTGGCTTCCGTTTGTATTCGGGCCTGCATTAGCCATTGAAAGTGCGCCGTAATAATTGCGGGCATCAAGGCTGAATTCATCCTCAAAATTTTTGCCGAAAACCGATTCACCACCGCATCCTGTGCCTGTTGGATCGCCGCCCTGAATCATAAAATCCTTGATAATTCTGTGGAAAATAAGCCCGTTATAATAGCCGTTTTTGGAATGAGTTGTGAAATTTTCAACCGCCTTAGGCGCAATTTCCGGAAACAAAACAAATTCCATGGTTCCCATATTAGTTGTGATTTTGGCTTTTACGCCATCTGTTACTTTAAGCTGATTCATTATATTTTAACCCTTTCATTTATTTCTTTTAATACATCGGTATCTATTTTTTGAATTTTTCTGTCATAAGTGAGAAGCCCGTTAAGCTCATCCTCAACATCAGTGACCTGAGTATATACAGTGGCAGAAAGCCCTGTTTTAATTTGAGGTATAATAACCTTTTCAAACAATCTTTTATAAGCGGCAGTTAAACCGTGCTTTGATTTATAAATCTTATAACCAAACATTTTATTATTAAATGTGTGCCCCGAGATGCGCTGCGAGAAGCCACCGAATTCAGAAAGCACATAAGGTTTGCTGCCGGCTTTAACCTTGATTGGAGTGAAATAAATGTGCTTTGAAATAACATCCGTTACTCCCCTGTCGTGCCAACCGGATGCAGAATCGACAATTCTTGTTGAATCCTTATTTTTTATAAAATCATAAGCATTTGCGGAATCAAACTGCCCCCATCCCTCATTAAACGGCACCCAAACCGCAATGCACGGGCAGTTATAAAGCTCATCTATCATATCGGCAAGCTCGGTATAATAATTATTGCGCTGCTCGGAATCGGTGCGTTTAAATGTTTTGTAATTATGATCATCAAGATTTATTCCTATAAACGGCAAAACGGAAATTTCCGCACCGTATGCGCCGCCGCCGTTTACCATATCCTGCCAAACTATTATACCGTTTACATCGCAATAATGATACCACAAAAGCGGCTCGATTTTGATGTGCTTTCTGAGCATATTAAAGCCCATGCTTTTAACGATTTTAACATCATTTTCCATAGCGGCATTTGACGGCGGAGTTAAAAATCCGTCAGGATAATAACCTTGATCCAACAAGCCATTATGAAAATATGGCTTATTATTGAGAAAAAGCCTTTTTATGCCGTTTTCATCTGTGCCGACAGAAAATTTACGCATGCCGAAATATGATTTTACTCTATCCTTACCGGCAGTGAAAACAACATTATAGAGAAACGGATGCTCTGGAGACCAAAGCTTGCAATCCGGCAATTTAACAACTTTTTCCGTTGTTTCGGCAATAAGATTATCACCGTCATAAACAGAGACCGTAACAGGCAAATCACCCGTGCCGAAATATTCAAAGCGCACCTCCTCTTTATCTATATCGGGAGTAATACGCAACTTTTCAATATAATCATGAGGCACGCTTTCCATCCAAACGGTTTGCCAAATGCCGCTTTGAGGGCTGTACCAAATACCGCCTCTTTTAAACTTTTGCTTACCTTTTGAATACTCTTTTGTATCGGAGTAATCTTTTACCGAAACAGTTATTACATTTTCTTGGCCAAGCTTTATAAAACGGGTTGCATGCACCGTAAACGGAGTATATCCGCCGACATGCGCACCTGCTTTTTCGCCGTTTATAAACACCTCTGCAATTTGGTCTACTGCTCCGAAATGAATAAGAATTCTGCCTTTGTTAAAATCTTCGGGAACAAAAAACGACTTGCGATAATGCAAATATTCGTTTGGGGCAAGCACCCTGCCAACGCCCGATAACGGCGTTTCAGGTGAAAAAGGCACAATTATTTTATAACTGAAATTTTTTGGAATTTGAGCCGAATGTGAGAACTCGCATTCCCATTCACCGTTTAAATTAACATAGCTGTTTCTTACAATCTGCGGACGCGGATATTCGGAAAGCGGGCAAGTTTTATTTAAGTTTTTGCCGAATTCAGTTAACATAATCATTTTCCTCGCTGATAATTTTGGAATTTTCTATGCGAACATATTTGTTACATATTTCAAGCGCAGCCTTTTTATGGCTTACGATTATGCAGGTAACATCTTTAAGCTTTTTTAAGTTTGTTAAAAATTTCTTTTCTGTTTCCTCATCAAGGGCAGAAGTGGCTTCATCAAGCAAAAGAACAGGAGATTCGGAAAGCATTGAGCGTGCAATTGCAAGCCTTTGCACCTGCCCTTCGGACAGCCCCATGCCCTTTTCGCCGATAACCGTATTAAGCCCGTCCGGAAGTTCATTTATAAACTCATCTGCGCACGAGATGCGAACAGCCTCTTCTATTTCGCTTTCGGAGGCATTTGTATTTATAAAGGTTAAATTATCCCTTATTGTGCCCGAAAGCAGCATATTTCCCTGAGGAACATAAGAAAAGAGTTTTCTTGTGTGTTTATCAACAGGCAAAACGCCGTTTTGCAATTTCAACTCTATGTTGCCGCCCTTAACATTGAAAACACCGAGAAGGAGTTTCAGCAGCGTGCTTTTGCCAATACCGGATATTCCCGTTATTGCAACGAAATCGCCTTTATTAACCTTTAATGAAGTATTATCAAGAATCAAATCCCTGTCATATCTAAAGGTTATATCATTGAAATTTATTGATTTGAGTTGCTCGTATGTTTTTCTGACATCAATATCTTCCGTATTATCCTCAAACTCATCCGGCAAAGCGGCAATTTCCATAAGCCTTTCTGCCGATGCAAGCATTGAATAATATTTAGGCAAAGTTGTTGAAAGGCTGGCAAACGGGCCCTGAACCTGATTAACAAGCTGCAGCATTGCGGTTACCGTGCCGTAAGTCATTGTGCCGCCTATACCGAGAAGGCGCAGCGCACCGAAAGCAAGAGCAAACACATAGCCGAGATTGAAAACCGTTGAAATACCGCCCTTTGATGCAATTGTTACCAAGCGGCGCTTCATTCGAGCCTTATAGTTTACCTCTTGAAGTTCATTTGCCTCTGAGGCAAATTTATCCTCTGCCGAAAAAGATTTAACAACAAGAAGATTGATAATTGCCTCTTGGAAAAACGAGCGTGTTGTGCCCTCTGTTTCCTGCACTTTCTTATGCAGTTTTTTAAGAGGCTTTCTGAAAAAGGTGAGGCAGGCAAAAACGAATATGCCGCCGCAAAGGAAAACAAGCGCAAATATTTTATCAATAACAACAAGATAAATAAAAGCGCAAACAAGCTTAACAATATAGAATGCGCAATCGGGAACAATTCCCGTTATACCGTCTGAAATAACGGAAACATCATTAAACATTCTGTTTTGCAGCTCACCGGTGTGATAAGCAGATATTTTTGAATAATCTTTTTTCATTATCTGCTGAAGCATATACTGTTTAAAGGTCATATCAAGGCGGCCTCGGCAGCGCTCAGACATACTGTTGCTTGTTAAATTAAGCAACAGTTGAAACATAATTATGCAAAAAAGCGCAACAGCATATTTAATGACATATTTATGATCCTGCATAACAACAGCGCCGTCTATAACATTTTTTGAAAAATTGGCAAACACCACGGAAAGACTTGCCCACAGCATATTAACCAAAATTATGAAAACTATTTTTCCGATTTGCTTTTTGCCGATTGTAAGAATCCACTTAACAACGGCAGCATCGGATTTTTTCGGCTTTCGCCTTTGAGAATCAGCCAACAAAACTTACCTCTGTTTATTTAAAATTCTTTTGATTTTGTGCACTGCTTTATTGCAAAAGCAAAACAGCGGACGAAGCGGATAAAAAGCAACCCAGAAGCGAGAATAGGCTTTATAAGCCTTACTTTTTTCCAAATCTATATATCTTTTTCCGCCTTTGTAAAAGCCCTTCAGAACGCCGATAACCATATCATCCGTTACATATTCTTTTTCAAGGCGATTATCGCCGATTATAACATAGTGATCGGGGAAAACCTTAACAACACGGTGCATTATATATTTACCGCGCTTTGTGATATAAACGGCAACATCATATTTTTTTAATCTTCCGTTTGGGCGAACAACTATTATATTATCCTGCTGATGATGAATCAGCGGCTCCATGGAGTTGCCTTTGGTGAGGCCTGTGTAAACGCCGTCTGTTTCCAAAGCCTGCTTTATGGTTTTAAGATTATCAGCCAAACATAACCCCCGCAATCCGCTGCCGAGCAGCATAATTTAATATATTATAACATAGCATACAGTTATATGCAAACAAAAAGGGCTCATAAGCCATTGCATACAGTAAAATAATTTCAAATCAAAATAAAAACTGCCGATTTTTAAAATCGGCAGTTTTTGGCAACGGCTGGGCT